>Ga0075468_10000027_pt1 | contig 39168 bp, 36 predicted proteins | sample DEB08_DNA_12_FD_77578 | JGI IMG/M metagenome (GOLD analysis project Ga0075468, IMG submission 77578) | Aqueous microbial communities from the Delaware River and Bay under freshwater to marine salinity gradient to study organic matter... | ecosystem: Environmental > Aquatic > Marine > Coastal ...
TTTCCTTTCTCTGCCTCAGGAAAAGCGAGTGCAGCAGGACACAAAGATGGATTTGTAAAATTAGTATTTGATGCTAAATACGGGGAATTACTTGGTGGACATATGATTGGAAGTAACGTAACAGAAATGATTGCTGAAATTGTTGCTCTAAGAAAATTAGAAACAACAGGACATGAATTAATTAAAATAGTTCACCCTCACCCAACAATGAGTGAAGCAGTAATGGAAGCAGCAGCACAAGCTTATGGTGAAGTAATTCACTTGTAAAAAAATAACTTAAGTTAAACCTTAATCCCTTTTCAATTTTTTTGGAAAGGGATTTTTTTATATTTGAAAATGGCTAGAGTTTATTTATATATTTCGTTTACATTTTCAATTTTTATGATTGGTTATTCTGCTTATGGAGTAAACAGAGATTTTAATTCAAAAGGTTTGAATTGGGTATCTATTTTTTTTGCTTTCATTTTAGTGTCAATAATTATTATTGCATTGGCCACAGCTTATAAAGTTACAAAGTATAAAATAAAACAAAATTCATTAAATAAACTTAAAGTGATTGACAATGAATCGATTGTTATATAAAAACTAATAAAATATTTTAAGGAAAGAGTTGTTACTTATTTAATAATAGGACTACTATTAACTATGTTAGGTTTGTTTCTTTCAGTGTTTTTCTATTACAATCAAAATGATTCAGATATTTTGATTCAAAAATCTATTTCAGGAGCGATATTGATTTATGGGGTTAGCAAGGCTTTGTTTTATCTGGGTGAGTAAAGAAGGCTAAACTAGCCTCTTAATCTCTTTCATTTCAAATAATTGACTTCTTCTATCACTAGTCATAATCCTTACAAAGCCATTATGTTCTACTTCGGTAATTCTACCTGTTACCTGTTCTTTCGTTTTTATAATTTGGTAATTCTGTTCGGTTTTGTATCCCAATAAATGATTGAGGTAATAACTATTTATTCTAAACCATAAACCTTGTTTTAATTCCAAATAGTTACGCTCAATAATAGTAAGTAATTTAGTGAAAACTTCTTTTTTATTTAGTTCCTTTTTCAGCAATAAAGCAAGTGAAGCTGCTTGAGGTGCAGTGCTAAAATCTCTTTGGTTCAAGTTTACCCCAATCCCAATAATAGATTGATGAAGGTGTTGATTTACTATTGAGTTTTCAATTAAAATTCCAGCTATTTTTTTATCATCAACTAAAATATCATTTGGCCATTTTATTTCAACCTTGTCTATATATTGAGAAAGTAATTCATGAACCGAATTACAAACCATCATACTAAGTAAAAAGTTTTGCGATATTTTTAAAAATTCGGTTTGGAGCAAAACGCTAAATGTTAGGTTTTTTCCAGACTCACTTTCCCAGCCATTTCCTCTTTGTCCTTTTCCGTTTGTCTGATTATGTGCCAAAATTACCGACCCGTTTTCTACAAATGTCTCATTTGCTAGTTTGGATAGATAATTGTTGGTAGAACCAATAGAATCCAGCTCTATTAAATTAGAACCTATAAATTGCTCGTTATTCATTCATTTAATTTATTCTTAAAGATAAAAAGGTTAGTTAAATAACTAATAAAAAAAAAGAAAAATCGAGAATGCACAACATCAAAAAATGTAGTAAGTTTACGGAGCGAAAAAAAATCAATGAATAAACAAACAGAAAAGTACACTAAGCAATTAGTAGACACGATCATAGAAGGGATGCAAGACATCAAAGCACTTAACATTAAGTGTATTGATTTATCAGAAATCCCCAATTCAGTAGCAGATTATTTTATAGTTTGCCATGGAGAATCCAATACTCAAGTAGATTCTATTGCAAAATCGGTTGAAAAAGCAACTTATGAGCAATTGAAAGAAAAGCCTCTTCATAAGGAAGGGTCTGATAATTCTTTGTGGATTTTATTGGATTATATTGATGTAATGGTACACGTGTTTTATAAAGAAACAAGAGACTATTACGATATAGAAGGATTGTGGGCAGATGCGAAAGTTACAACTATAGAAGACTAAAGAACAAATGGCAGATAAAAAAAGACCAACACCTCCAAATAAGAAAGACGCTAAATCAAACTTACCAAAATTCAATTTCTATTGGATTTACGGAATTGCTATTGCTGCAATAATTGGTTTTAGTCTTTTGGGAAATACACCTCAGGGCAATAAAGATATTGATAAAAACAAGTTCCAAGAGTGGGCTTCTAAAGGATATGTCGAAAAAATCACCATTAATAAAATAGGTGGTAATGCCGAAGTAATAATTAAAAAAGATGCTTTAGAGAACAATGAGGAATTTAAAGATCGCGCTAAACAAACTGTTTTCAACAGAACTAGTGGGCATTACTTTTTTGAAACTCCTCCTTATGAAGAATATTATAAAGAGCTGAAAGACTTAAATAATAATCTACCTGAAACAAAACAATTTAGCTTAAAATACTATACACCAAAAAATTACGATTGGTTAGGAACATTATTGTTTTTTGCTGTAATTATAGCCGTTTGGTTCTTTATTATGAAAAGGATGACAGGTGGTTCAGGTGGTGGTGGAGGTGGTGGAGGTCAAATCTTCAACATTGGAAAATCTAAAGCCAAATTATTTGAAAAAGGAAAGAATGTAAATGTTTCTTTTAAAGATGTTGCAGGATTAGAGGGAGCTAAGGAAGAAGTACAAGAGATTGTAGATTTCCTTAAGAACCCAAAGAAATATACTGATCTAGGAGCTAAAATTCCTAAAGGAGCTTTACTTGTAGGATTACCAGGAACTGGTAAAACATTATTAGCAAAAGCTGTAGCAGGAGAAGCTAAAGTACCATTTTTCTCAATGTCAGGATCCGACTTTGTAGAGATGTTTGTTGGAGTAGGAGCTTCAAGAGTAAGAGATTTGTTTAAGCAAGCTAAAGAAAAAGCACCATGTATCATTTTTATTGATGAGATAGATGCTATAGGAAAAGCCAGAGGGAATAATCCTAATATGGGAAGTAATGATGAGCGTGAAAATACATTGAATCAGTTACTTACCGAAATGGATGGATTTGGAACCAACAGTGGAGTAATTATACTAGCAGCAACAAACAGAGCTGATATTTTGGATAAAGCATTAATGAGAGCTGGAAGATTTGACAGACAGATTAATGTTGATATGCCGGACTTGAACGAGAGAAGAGAGATTTTTGAAGTTCACTTGAAACCATTGAAACTTGAAGGAGGATTTGACATAGAATTTATAGCAAAACAAACTCCAGGATTTTCGGGAGCTGATATTGCTAATTTATGTAATGAAGCTGCTTTAATAGCTGCACGTAAAAAGAAAAAAGTTGTTGAAAAACAAGATTTCTTGGATGCAGTTGATAGATTGATTGGAGGTTTAGAGAAGAAGAACAAGCTTATCACATTATCAGAAAGAAAGAAAATAGCTTTCCATGAGGCAGGTCATGCAACAGTTAGTTGGTTAACAGAACATGCAAGTCCACTTATTAAAGTAACTATAGTGCCAAGAGGAAAGAGCCTTGGAGCTGCTTGGTATTTGCCAGAAGAAAGACAACTTACTACTACAGATCATCTTTTGGATGAAATGTGTGCTACAATGGGAGGTAGAGCTGCAGAGAAAATAATCTTTGGAGAAATATCTACAGGAGCTTTAAGTGATCTTGAAAAAGTAACTAAACAAGCTTATGCAATGGTAACTATGTATGGACTTAACGAGAAATTGGGTAACATTAGTTATTACAATTATCAAAGTAATGGATTTACTAAGCCTTACAGTGAAACTACTGCCAAGACTATTGATGAAGAGGTAAGTAAGATGATTGAGCTTCAATACGAAAGAGCTCAAAAAATCTTATCTGAAAATAAAGATAAGCTTACAGAAATTGCAGATTTATTACTTGAAAAAGAGGTTATCTTTAAAGAAGATTTACAGAAAATTTTAGGAGAAAGACCTTTCAAAAAGGAAGAGCCTTTAGCTACAATAAAGAAAAAAACTACTGAAGTAAAAGAAGAAGTAATTGAAAACTCAGAAGTTGTAGAAACTGAAACTAAAGAAGAAATAAAAGCAGACGATACAACTAAGGAAGAAGAGAATTAAACCAACTCAACTATAAAACTATTGAATAATTTAACTCAAAGAATAATAACGGGTAGCCTTTTTGTGGCTGCCCTTGTACTTTGCATTATTTGGAACGAATATAGCACTGCACTTATATTTCTAGTGTTTTCAACACTAGCTACTGTTGAGTTTTATCAAATTCTTAATAAAAAGGAATTATCTAATAACACCAAATACGGGCCTTTCGTTAATGTTGTTGTATACACTTTATTATCCCTTGTTTTTATCGAAGAAATAAAGGAGTATCGCATACTGTTTTTGATTGTTCCTTTTCTTTTCATACTTGTATTACAAGAGTTATTTGCTAAAGACAACATTCCTTACCAGAACATTAGCAGCACACTGTTTGCTTTGTTATACATAACTCTGCCTTTCGCTTGTTTAAATTATTTATCATTTAATGATGATATTTATTCTAAAATAGGACTTGGAGAAAATTGGAGTTTGCTTCTAGGTTTTTTTATAATCCTCTGGACAAGTGATTCTATGGCTTATGTAGTTGGAAAAGCAATTGGTAAACACAAATTAATACCTCGTATTTCACCAGGGAAAACATGGGAAGGTTTAGCAGGTGGCTTAGTTTTTTCAATATTAGCAGGATTCCTGTTTGCTTATGTAACAGATAGCTCAGTATTTCATTGGATGATTATGGCAGCCATAATTAGTATTTTTGGATTGCTAGGTGACTTAAGTGAATCATTACTGAAAAGAAGTGCTGATGTAAAAGACTCAGGTACCTTATTACCGGGGCACGGAGGAGTTTTAGATAGATTTGATGGGATCTTATTTAGTGCGCCATTAGTTCTAACGTATTTATTATTTATTTAATAAATCATCATTTATAACTGTCTTAGATGAAAATCTAATTCTTACTTAAGATCAACTATTTTAAAGTTTTAACATTTTTTTTTAAACTTGGGAACGATTATTGTTTATCTTAGTTCAGTAATAACATTTAAAACAAACAGACAAATGAAAAATATATTAATAACATTAGGATTAGCATTAGGAGCATTAACTCTTTCTTTTAACGGAGTATCACAATCAACTGCAAAGAAAGCTTTAGTAGAAACTACAACAGAATGCGAAAAAGATTGTAAAAAAGCTTGTTGTACTGAGAAGAAAGCTGACGCTAAGAAATGTGATAAAAGCTCAAAAGAATGTGCTAAAAAATGTAGCGAAGCAAAAGCTGCCAAAGATAAAGCTGCTAAGGAATCAGGAGTAGAAGGAAGTAAAGAAACTAAAACTACTACTGCTGCCGCAACAAAGAAATCATGTTGTAGTAAAGATTCTAAGAAAGCTTGTTCTAAAGGAAAAGTAGAAGAAGCTAAATAACATAAGCTAATTGATTGAAATAAAAGCTTCTTGCAATTGCAAGGAGCTTTTTTTATGTTTTATTCATATTTACTTTGGATAAAATATTTATACAATTTGAATCTAATTTGAGTTTACATTTTTAATAAAAAACGCTTAAATTAGAGTTTACAAAAAAAATAAAATTAAAGTCAATTATATATAATTATAATTGAAAGCATGTTAAACTAATATGGGAAATTTCGTCAAACTAATTAATGGAAATAAGCCGGTTTTAGCTGATTTTTATGCCTCTTGGTGTGGACCATGCAAAACTTTAGAACCTATAATTAAAGAAGTTAAAATCAAGCTGGAGAATAAAGTAATCGTAGTCAAAATTGATGTGGATAAAAATCAAGTTGCAGCTTCTAGGTTTGGAATAAAAGGAGTACCTACTTTAATCTTATTTTCAGAAGGAAAAATAGTTTGGAGAAAATCAGGTGTAATGTCTGCAGATCAAATTATAAATGAATTATCACAATTTCTACCAGAAATTTCAATTCAGTAAGGATTACTTATTTTCCTTTTCGTTTTAATACAATAATCACTGTGTACAGTAATATTTTAAAATCTAAAGCTAGAGATTGATTTTTAAGATATAAGATGTCATACTTAAGCCTTTGTACCATTTCATCTACATTCTCAGCATATCCATATTTTACTTGCCCCCAAGAAGTAATACCAGGTGTCAACTTTTGAAGATGCTTAAAGTGAGGAGCCTCTTTCACAATTTTATCAATAAAAAACTGTCTTTCAGGCCTTGGTCCAACAATTGACATTTCTCCTTTAAGGACATTATAGAACTGAGGAATTTCATCAATTCTAGTTTTTCTTAAGAATTTACCAATTTTTGTAATCCTGTTGTCATTTTCGCTAGATAGTTGAGGACCATCTTTTTCAGATCCAACATGCATGGTTCTAAATTTAAGAATCTCAAATTCATTTCCGTGCAATCCAACTCTAATTTGTCTGAAGATAACATCTCCTTTAGATCCTTTTTTTATCAAAATTGGAACCACTAAGAATAAAGGAAGTAATAAGATCATTGCTATAACTGATAAGGTCACATCAATTCCTCTTTTAATTCTTTTCTGCCATTTCGGTAAAATATCGGTTTTTAACTCCACAAAAGGAGTACCAAATATATTATTGGTTGTCACCTTACTAGAAAGAATATCATAGGTATCTGGAATAATTTTTATAATTAGATCGTATCCTTCTAGCTCATTAAGTAAAGTCTCTAATACTTTGTGTTCTGTTGATTCTACAGCAATAATCACTTCCTCAATATCATTTCCTTGTATGGCATTATGAATATCTGGTAAAGTCCCTAGCTCAGGAATGTATTTTTTAAGAATGGTATCTTTTCCATTTACTCTGATATAACCAACAAATATATTTCCACCATAATTTTTACCCAAATTCATTTCGGTATAGGTTTCATATGCTTTGTCGTTCCCACCAATTATCAATGTATTAAAACCAATTTTTTGGCTGTGTATTTGCTTTACAATTAGCGAAGTAAGAGTGAAACGGAATAAAAAGGTTAAGAAAAAATGTAGTAAAAAGAGGAATAAAAATGAGGTATAGTAATCTGAATAAACAGTAACAGTATCATCTAAAATAAATATAAAAAACACAGCTAAAGTACCTAAGAATGAGGATACTATTGTTTTGTAAAATACTTGCATTCTGTATTTTCGGTATACATTATCGTACGAACCAAACAACCAATATGCAATAACCCACAAGGAAGGTATAATTAATAAGCCAAGGTAAAATCTTTCAGAAAATTCAAAAGGAACATGTTCTATTTGTGTTTTTCTAAAATAATAAAAAGCAGACCAAGAAAATAAGGCAGACAAAAAATCGAATAGTAAAAAAAGATATTTTAGTAAACCTGGCTTCTTCATTTACTATTTATAGATTACTTTAATATTATCAATATAAACTAGTGGCTGAGAAGACCTGTTTTTAGATACTTCTAGATAAATATCAAACTCAGTAGCAAATGTTTGCGGACTTACTATTTCTTTTAAGTCTAAGTATATTTTTTTCCACTTTCCATCTGTTGGAAACAAATTAAAAAACTCAGTTTTTATAGGGGTTGTAGAAATGTTATTATGATAAATCCCAACAGTAAGTACTTCATCTGATTTATAATCAAATTCATAATAAATTGGAGCACCTTGCTTTGGGAATGTGTTAAAGTCAGGTTCATTCGTCTTTGCAAGGAAGTACAAATCCGAATTTGAAAAACTAATTACTCCAGTTCCATTTCCTTCGAATACTAGTAATGGATCGTTTGTAATTCTTATAACAGTATCACTAAATGGTTGTCCTGTAAATTTTACTCCTGGATCTTCAAATTCCTCTAACCAAATATTAAGATCAGCAACATATTCTAAAGTAGGAATAATAGTATCGACCACATTAGAAATAGAAATTAAAGTAGAGTCAAATGAAGTCATAAAATCATTGGTGACTCTAAAAGCACTTAATCCACTTTTTTTAATTCCTCCAAAAATTTCTAAGTCATATTCACCAATTACATGGATTGGAATTTTTGCTGGCAACTCCCAAGTTCCTATATAGCTTCCATTTACATAAACCCAAGCATCCAAAATATTATCAGAAGAAGAACCTTCAAGTGTTTTGGTTTCTAATTTAATATCAGAAATATAAATATAAGAGGGTGTTAATTCTTCTGGGTTGAATAGCTTGCAAGAGGCTAGAAAACAGACAGTAAAAAAAATAAGAAGATAGTGATATCTCATAAGCGTTAAAGGCAAAAAATTGTGCCACTTTTTAATAAGGTGACGAATTTAATATAAACGCTAGAAATATGGAAATGGTATGCGAAGTATTACTTTATTTTTAAAAATTATCTGCCGTAAACTTCATTTTATCATGAATAATAGATGCAATCCTCAATGCATTATAACCATCTTCCACAGTTACAAGTGGTTGATGATTGTTAAGTATTGACTTAGCAAAAGAAGTAAGCTCATCTTTAATGGCATTATTTTCTTTTATTTCAGGTTTTACAAAATTAATTTCTTTCTTTTTTTTGTCTTTACCTAAATCTAATAAAATAGAGAATTCATCTGTCTTTTCAGTTACTTCTGATAATTGCAGTATCTGTGAAGTTTTATTAGAAAAATCGATAGTTATGTAAGCATTTTTCTGAAAAATTCTAGTTTTTCTCATACTTGTAAGAGATACTCTACTGGCTGTTAAATTCGCTACACAACCATTATCAAATTCTATTCGTGCATTAGCAATGTCAGGTGTTTCGCTTACAACAGCAACTCCATTTGCACTAATTCTCTTCACATTAGATTTTACGATACTCAAAATAATATCAATATCATGAATCATTAAATCATGAATTACCGACACATCTGTACCTCTTGCATTAAACTCAGCAAGCCTGTGAGTTTCAATAAACATTGGGTTTTCAATTGTGTTTTGAACTGATAAAAATGCTGGGTTAAATCTTTCTACATGTCCAACCTGAACTTTTACTTTAGCTTCTTCGGCTAAGTTCATTAGTGATTTTGCTTCTTCTGTAGTGTTAGTTATCGGTTTCTCGATAAAAATATGCTTGGATGCCATAATTGCACTTCTTGCACAATCATAATGAGAAAGAGTTGGTGTAACAATATCTACTACATCACAATTTTCAATTAATTCAGCAAGTGAATCAAATGATTTGATGTTGAACTGATTTTTAACATCTTCAGTAACTTTTTTGTCAGGATCATAAAAGCCTACTAACTCATACTCTTCAATCTGTAAGATGCACTTGATGTGAATTTTACCTAAATGTCCCGCTCCTAATACTCCAATTTTAAGCATATATTATTCCCAATGTTATAGTAACAAAAGTAGCCAATTATAACATGGTGGTAGGGTAGAGGAAGTCAATCTTATTAACAGATATAATGTAATTACTTTTTCTTCTTTTTAGCTTTCTCGTATGCTTCACGAGCTTTCAATTCCTTTAACTGTCGAGCTCTTGACACTGGTTTTATTTTTCCAGCTTCAATCTCTTCTACAACTAGTTTAAGCATCCAATCTCTTTTTGGATCAAATTCATTCTTTAAATTGGTACTATTAAATGACCAAAGAACAGAATTCCAAAAGAAAGCTGTTTGTGGATTTTTGTACTTTTTAATCAAATCAAAAGTGGTAACTCCAGTTTCTCTGTGAACCAGTCTAGTCAGGTAATCACCTCTTACATCAGTTAAATTTTTAATTTCATAAGAATACTTATCCCACAAGTTTTTCTTCAAAGCTTTATTCGCTTTTCTAGCTAGCTTTTTTGCTTTTTTATTAGCGTTTTTAGCTTTTTCTAAATTTGCTTCATGGGAATCAACTATCGAATCAATGATTTTGGCATAGGTATACATTCTGGTAGTATAGTATACTGTTCGATTCCATTCTTTTTCAAAATCAGGATCTTTGTAATCAAAATCACCAAGAATGTAAAGCGGAATTGTATCATTATCAACTACAACATAACCCTTTTGAACACGAGTGGTCTCCTGTGCAATACTAACCACAGAAAATGATGTGAGTATAAAGATTGAAAATATAAGTCTTAAAAGGAATGCCATATTAATTGGTGTTATGCGTTATAACCTCTATTAAGACAATAATAAGACCAATTTTATTGCCTATGGTATATTATTTTACCAATTGGCTCACTGTTTTTAAAATTACGAGCCAAAGTTATTATAGAGTTCTTTTTTACTTTTATTATTTCGAAGTAAACTGTAGTTCCACCTTCAATGTAAGAAACATCATCATTGTCAGGGTTTTCTAGAACTTCATAATCTCCTATTGAGTAATAACAATCGGTCTCCCAAGAGATTTTACTCTTGATTTTCAATCCATTTTCTGGTGTATACTCAGTTTGATAGTTATCAAACCTTTCAATATATGTAGTGTAAGTTTGACCTTTAACAACATATTTTCCAGTCTTAAAACTAGAACATTCTCTTTTACCTAAGCTAGTAAATAACAAAAACGCAATTGAAATTATGACAAATGATAAACCCTTTTTCATGTAGTTTAGATATTATTGTCTGTAATATTTCAATTTCATAACTGGATTAGAGTTCTTCGACATACGAACTTCAGTTTTTATATACTTCTTTTTCATTTTAGTGATTTCGAAATAGATATTACTATCCCCTTCGATAAAGGAAACATCTTCATTTTTAGAGTTTTCTAATACTTCGTAATCACTTATATAATAATGAGTGTCAGTTTCCCAAGTGATTTTACTTTTTAGTTTTACTCCTTTTCCAGGTGTATGTTCTATTTGATATTTTTCAAATCTTTCAATGTAAGTAGTGAATTCACCAGCTTTCACTAAAAACTTACTAGTTTTAAAACTAGAGGTATCCATTTTTCCAAAGTTAGTAAACAGTAAGAAAACTAATGATAACGATAAAAGTGAGATGATTTTTTTCATAATTTTAATTTAAAGTGATTCTGTTTTTCTTCCAATTGCTTGCAACTGTTTCATTGTTTAATGAAGTTGCTGGTTGTATTTGTTTCTCAAGTTCAAGAGCTGCAAAAATAGCAGCTACTTTTTCTTCTTCAGGATCGTGATTATCTAATACAGACGTATCACTAAAATGAGTTTTCACAAAGTTGGTATCAAAACTAGCATCTTTAAACGCCTCATGATTAATGGTATATCTGCAAAAATCTAATGTAGTTTCTACTCCAGTAATTTCGTATTCATCAATAGCTTTAGTCATTCTTTGTATCGCTTCTTCACGGTCTTTACCATGAGTTACAAGTTTAGCAATCATTGGATCGTAGTAAATTGGAATGTCCATTCCTTCTTCCAACCCGTCATCTACACGAACTCCATTTCCTTGTGGTCTTCTGTAAGTTTCTAGTTTTCCAATATCAGGCAGGAAATTATTTCTAGGATTCTCAGCATAAACTCTTACCTCCAATGAATGTCCGTTTATTGATAAATCATCTTGAGTAAAACTCAATTTCTCACCTCTAGCAACATTTATTTGTTCTTTCACCAAATCGATTCCTGTGATCATTTCACTAACTGGATGCTCCACTTGAAGTCTAGTATTCATTTCTAAGAAATAGAAATTCTTGTTTTCATCCATTAGGAATTCTACTGTACCAGCTCCATAATAATCGCAACTTCTTGCAACATCACAGGCAGCTTCTCCCATTTGTTTTCTCAATTCATCCGATACCGAAGCAGAAGGAGCTTCCTCAATTACTTTTTGGTGTCTTCTTTGTATAGAACATTCTCTATCAAATAAATAAACTACATTTCCGTGAGTATCAGCAATTAATTGAATCTCTATATGTTTCGGAGAACCTACATATTTTTCAATAAATACTTCTCCGTTTCCAAAACTAGAAATAGCCTCAGAAACTGCTCTGTCCATTTGTTCTTCAAACTCTTCTTCGTTTTCTACCACTCTCATTCCTTTTCCACCACCACCAGCAGAAGCTTTAATCAAAATAGGGAATCCAACTTCTTTAGCAATTTTCTTTGCTGCAGGAATATCCGATATTGCATGATCTGTTCCCGGAACCATAGGAATGTTGTAGGCTTTCACAGTATCTTTTGCCTTTAATTTATCTCCCATCAATTCAATTGATTTTGGAGAAGGGCCAATAAATGTAATTCCTGCATCTGTCGCTTTTTGTACAAACTCAGAATTTTCTGATAAAAACCCATAACCAGGATGAATTCCATCTACATTTAAATCTTTACAGATTTGGATAATTTTATCTCCTAACAAATAACTCTCAGCACTTGGTGGAGGTCCCACACACACTGCTTCGTCAGCATATCTTACAAATGGAGCATTTCTATCAGCTTCAGAGAAGATTGCTACAGTTTTTATATTCATTTCTTTGGCAGAACGCATTACTCTTAATGCAATTTCTCCTCGGTTGGCGATTAGTATTTTGTTCATTTAATAAATTCTTTAATTTTTAAAAATTAATTCTTCCCATCCACATAATCCTGTAAATAACTAAAATAGGAGGTAAGCTTTCCATTTTCGCAAATAGTTGCTCTTTCTATAATAGTATCAGAATCTTCGTTAATTAGGCTTGGTAATACTTTGGTAATTAATTCATTTCCAAAATCCTCAGAAGCATCTCTTGGTAACTCGCAAGGTAAATTATCTACAGCCATTACGCCAATTGCATTTTTAGTCATAAAGTCTACTTCGCTTTCTGTTTGTGGGTCATATCCATACAAAGGTTTATCAATTGTAGAAGGGCGAATAGTAGAAGCCACTGGTCCGTCAATATCACAACTGATGTCAGCTACAATTTTGAGCTTAAAATCCGGTGATTTAGCATCTTCTCTTGAGAAAATGAAAGGAGCATCTGCATCCCAATAATGACAAGCAATGTACATATTTCCAATATCAGAAAAACGTTTAAAATCAGATTCGAATAACTCTGGATTTGTATATAAATCACCTTTTGTAAAAGCTGCTCCATCCTTTCTTTTGTTGTATTCTTTCACCGAAAGTTGAGTATAAATAGGCTCGTCACGAGTACTTGTTAAAAAATCAGTAGGTGATACTTCGTAAATCCCAGCTGTATGGAGAACTTCCTCCGCACCTTTTCCAACTCTTCCGTCACCAGAGATTATTATTTTATAATCATTAGGAAGTTTTACTTTTTTCAGTTCTTCCTTAAGCTCTTTGTAATCGTGACATTCGTTTGCTGGCTTAAGCGAGTAATCTCCTGACTTTACACCAAAAGCTAAAAAAGCATTAAAAGCTCCTACTATCCCTGCATACCTTCCAAAACCTAAAATTCTTCCATCTTTAGGATAAGTTAAGGTTTCATAGTCTACCATTTTGATGTTTTTCTTTAACATAAAATTTAGTAAATCTCGGTTATAAGGTTGTTCCTTAATTGTATGCGAAAAGAAAAAGTATGTTTTATTGGCAAGAAGTCGATCCTTCTTCACTTCTTTTACTCCCAACAATACATCACAATCAGAAACATCCGATACAATATCAATTCCTAAGTCAGTATACTCAGAGTCTTTAAAAGCTCTTATGTCACTAGATTGAACTACAAGTTCAATAGTAGGAAAAGTTGCTTTTAACTCTTCGCAATTCTCAGGAGATAAAGGAACTCGCTTGTCTGGTGGGTTCTTTGTTTCTTTTACAATTCCAATCTTCATTTATTAGTAGGTTTTATAAGTCAAAAATAGGTAAATTTGCACTCAAATTAGAATTTTCAATGTCGAGACTTATAATATTTTCACTCTTACTACTGCCAATACTTGGCTTTTCTCAAAATAATAGGCCTCCAGTTATACAAGGTGAGGTATTTGGTACTGTGATTGACTCAGTTTCTAACACTCCTATGGAGTATGTTAGTGTAGCCGTTTACAACCAAAAAGATAGTTCCGTATTTAGTGGTGCTATTACCAAAACTAAAGGAAAATTTAGTGTTGCAAAAATTCCAGCAGGGAATTATTATGTGGTTATTTCTTTTGTTGGTTACCAACCAAGAAACATCAATGGGATTAAAATTAGTAAGGAAAAGAGTATTTATGACTTGGGAACTATTAATATGAGTAATGTTCTTAGCCTAAAAGAAGTAACCATTCGAGGTGATATACCAACTGTGAGTTACGAGATTGATAAAAAGGTAATATATGTTGAGGACATGACAACAACTGTTGGTCAGTCTGCAGCCGAAGTTCTTCAAAACACACCATCAATACAAGTTGATGCTCAAGGAAATGTAACACTAAGAGGAAGTTCTAATTATCAGTTATTAATAAACGGAATTCCTACAGCAATGGAAGCTTCGGATGCTTTACAATCAATTCCTGCAAGTACTATTAAAAGTGTAGAGATTGTGACTAACCCATCTGCAAGAGAACAAGCAGAGGGTGTTGGTGGAATAATAAATATCATAACAAAAAAGAAAAAGCTTGAAGGAATAAGTATGCTAGCAAATATTTCTGGAGGTAATTACGATCGTTATGGCGGAGATATTGCTGTAAATTATAGTCAGAAAAAGCACACACTTAATTTTAATGTTGGTTATAACCAAAGAAATAGTCCAAGTACAACTTTTGAGGAAAGAAGTTCTGATTTTGAAACCTATGATACAAAGGTCATTAAAAATGGAGAAGCTTCTTGGAAAATGGGTGGCGTAAGAGCAGGAATTGAGTGGATTTATACTCCATCAAGCGCTCATGTAATTTCTACAGGATTAACCTACGGAAACAGAATAATGGCACCTTATGATAATTCTATTTATGAGGAATTTATTAATGATTCTTTAATAAGAAAGTATGATAACCGCTATTTAGGAGAGATTAATGTAACAAGTTTATCTAATTTCTTATCCTACAGGTATCTTATTGAAAGAGATGGGAGTAACTACATAAATTTCAAGGCAATTTATAATTTAAGAAGTGTAGATGAGTTCAGTTACAATGACTTTTATGATAATGGAGGAACAAAAATAGGAGGGAACCTAGCTACTGAATTTGGACCGTCTAATGTATTAAGGTTTGATGTGGATTATTTAAAAACTCTTAAAAACAAAATGGTTTGGGAAACAGGACTTCAAGCTCAGTTTGGTTTAGCTAAGGATGACAGAGATAATTTTGAATACGATCCAATATCAAAAACTGATATTCGTCAAGCTTTGTTTTCTACTGATGTACAATACAATAGAAATGTACATGCCGCTTATTCTTTAATAAAAGGAAAGAAGAGCAAACTAGGTTATCAATTTGGATTAAGAGCAGAATATACTTTTAGAAATATTGAAGCCACTAATATTGCTAATGCAAGCCAAGAAGTAAATAGGATTGATTTATTTCCTTCGGCACATTTCTCCTACAAATTAAACGAATCGCAAGAGGTTTTGTTTAGTTATTCCAGAAGGATTAATAGACCTCGTTCTTATTTCTTTGAACCTTTTATTACATGGGTTAGTCCATATTCTGTAAGAAAAGGGAATGCTAATTTACAACCAGAATATATCACCTCCATAGAGGCCAGTTGGATAAAGCAGATTAAAGACAAAGGAAACTTTTCGTTAGATGTTTACACTAAATTACTGAATAATTTAATTAATAGAATTCCGACTGTGTATGACACAAATATTATTCTTCAGTCTCCAGAAAATGCTGGAAACTCTATGTCTTTTGGTGTTGATCCTACATTAATTTATTACGTTACCGATTGGTGGAATACAAATTTTGGAGCTAGTCTTTTTTACTATTCTGTCACATCTAATGTTAATGAGTTAGAAACTACTAATGAGTCGTTTAACTGGAATATAAATTGGATAAACTCCATTAATTTCAAGTACAATTTTAAACTTCAAATTATTTCTAAATATACAAGTAGAACAGCAACTCCATTGGGTTATATGAAAGAGAATTATGGTTTTGATGCTTCGATAAGGAAATCATTTTTTGAAAACAAACTGGCAGTAACTTTTCAAGCATCCAATATATTATCTACAAGAAAAAATGTGTCTTTCAGTACCATTAATAATGTAGAAGTATATTCTATAAGAAATCCATTTGCACCTATGTACATGGCTACAATCTCTTTGAAGTTAAATAACTATAAAAAGATGATGAGCAAGAAGGAGCAGTTAGATGATTTTTAAATTAGTTTAGAACAATTTATACTGTTATATTTATTAATTAAAATTTAATCCATAAAATAAAATTACTCCTTTTAATACTATCAGTATTATCATATAACCTCTCATTATCTCAGAGATGTAAAACTAACGAAATCAGAAACCGGAATATCGCTAGCAATCCTTCTATTATAGATAAATTGGCGAGTATTGAGCAGTTTACAAAAGCTTTTACTGACAATTACAACCCAGCTTCAAGAGCAGCAGTTGTAACATTGCCGGTTGTAGTTCACGTTGATACCTTAGAACAAGAAGTGCAACAAAGCCAAGAACATAGTGCACAGTTAATGCAAAGTTGTTTGAGGGAGGTTTTTAATTAAAATATAAAATTATGGAAATAGCAATTATAGCAGCTTTATCGTCTTTGTCAGGAGTTACAGGTAAATTATTTGTTTGCAGACTAAATGCAGACTAAAAATATAACCGTTTATCATAAATTAATTGACAATAAACGGTTTAACTTTTTAAGTTGTGGAGTCGGAGGGAATCGAACCCTCGTCCAAACAAGGAACATTCGTGCCTTCTACATGTTTATCTCACAATTAATTTTCGATAAGTAGCTGACCATGAGCAATCCACTACAGACTTATTCTTTTTAATTTCGCACACTTATCAAGACTCTAAGTGCACTAGTTTAACAAACTGATACCCATTGTAATGAACAGTTAAACGGGGATTCATTACCGGGTAGTTAGTCGGTTCACTATTGTGAAGCGATTAAGATGATAAGACTCGGTCTTATTATGCAGCTAACGCGTAGTTGTTTTCTCCAATTAAATGGATATGAGCATTTTGATTTAAGGAGCTAACATTCAATACTCCACATGCTTACATGACTGATTCATCTTGCTGTCAAATCCAGTCGACCCCAAAGAACTAAGTCAAAGGTAAACCTTTTCCAGTAATTAGTGAAGAGTTATTAGTAAATAGCAAAAGAGATTATTTTAAACCTAAGTACGCAAGGTAAACTATAACACCAGAGGATATCGTTCCCTTCACTATAAAGAAAATGATGGCTGCCCATCCTAATTTTTTTAAATTTTTCTTTTCAATCTTCAAAATCAATTTAATTAATTCTAGTTTTACTATGAAATGAACACAACTTGTGTAATTTTGAATCAAATTTAATTCGAAATGATTCTAAAATCTATGATTTAGGTCATACATCATTAAAATACTACTAAATGTCTTTCATATCCGAGTTTTTCAAAAACAAATCAGAAGTTGGTGCAGTAGCTCCAAGCAGTAAGTTTTTGGGCAAAAAGATGTATGGAGGAATCGATTTTTCTGAAGTTAATTGTATTGTAGAGTTTGGTCCTGGAACTGGAGTTTTTACAAAAGAAATCCTCAAAAGGCTTAAACCAAGTGCTTGCATGATTATTTTTGAAACAAATCCAAGTTTTTACGAAAAGCTAAAACAAGATATTGATGACCCAAGGGCTTTAATATTAAATGAAAGTGCAGAGAAAATAGGTGAGTACCTTAAAAATCAAAATCAGGAAAAAGCAGATTTTATTATTTCTTCGTTACCACTTACCGTTTTTCCAAAAGAGTTGAAAGAAAACATATTGAAAGGTGCTGTAGATAATTTGAGTAAAGATGGTCAATACATTCAGTTTCAGTATTCATTGAATGCTCACAAACTATTAAAAGAAAATTTTAGTTCTGTTAAATTAGCCTTTTCGTTAATTAATATGCCTCCGGCCTTTGTTTATAAGTGTTCATTGTAAATGTTCTATGAGTATTGTAACTAATTTGATATTAACTTTTTCTTTATCAGAAGATACCTTAAGCAAAGAGAAAGAAATTAATTTATTTTTTAATAATGGTAGAGACTTTAAAATTGTCTCAGTTGATTCTGATGAAACTAAAATAGTTTATGGAGGCTCTAAATATTTTGAAACGAATATATATTTAGGTGCCTATAATCATCTTGATATACCAGAATTAATAAAGCATCTTGATGATATTGAATGGGTAGAACGAGAAAACGTTCAGCTTATAATTAAAGAGGATCAAGATAAAAAATTCAAAATAATTGAATTAACATAACTACCACCTAACCCCAATCTTCCCTGTAGATTTCCTGCTAGCTAATAAATCATGAGCTTTTGTAATTTCGTCTACAGAAAATTCACCACCAGAGATTGGTTTTATACTAGGATTGTCTTTCATTAATTGAACTACTTGAGTCATACATTCGCTTACTACTTCTGGTTTTACATCACCAACAGAAAGCATATTAACTCCAATAATTCCTGAAGATTTTCCTAGTAATTTTAATGGTTTAATCTTTCCAGTTTTTCTCAATAAACTCAGTAAAGTAAACAAATTTGGTTTTTTTCCAGAGATACTGGCTGCACCATAATTTACTAATCTTCCGCTTACAGAAAGGATTCTCATGTCTTCTTTGATAGATTCTCCACCAATAGAATTAAAAATCACATCAGCTTTGTTTCCGTTTGTCAGTTTCATAAACTGCTCATGATAATCCGAAGAAGATAAATTAATAGGAAAATCAACTCCATTACTTTTCAAATAATCAAATTTAGCTTCTGAACTCGTTAATCCATAAACTTCACACCCTTTTGCTTTAGCTATTTGGGTTAAAGCAGTTCCTACACCACCTGCTGCAGCATGAATCAATACTTTGTCACCTTTGTGTAAGTTCGTTACATACTGGCTCGAATAATAAGCTGTACAGTATTGTGTGGCAATTGCTGTAGCTTCCGATATCGTAAACTCATTAGGAATTTCAGTAATTGCAGTCACTTTGGTTTTTGCAAACTCAGCATAACCGCCAAAACGAGTTAAACCAACAACACGTTTTCCAATCCATTTTTCGTCTTCTTTGTCAGCAACTTGGGTTACTTTTCCAACTACATCATATCCTAACACACAAGGAATAGGAGGTGCGCCTTTGTACAATCCTTGGCGAGCCATTACATCAGCATAGTTTAATCCAAATCCTTCGCATTCAATCAATACTTCTCCGTTTTCAAGAACTGGCATTGCCGTTTCTCTTAGTTCAAATGCTTGATCAGTCTTGGTGTTTTTTACTAAAAATACTGCTTTCATAAAATATGGCTTTTAACTTAATACAGAGATATTGTTTTAAAAAATGTCGATTATCGACCTAATCGAATTTTATAGCTTTTAGTGGAGTAATGTTAGCTAAAAAAAGTGAAGTAAATTGCAATACCAAAACTCCAAATACCAGTGTGATGATGTTAATTACAAAAAACTCTGTCCATTCAAAATCTAGTGGTACGGTAGATAAATAATATTTGTCTTGTGGTAGTTTTAAGAACCCAAATTGCTTTTGAAGTAATATGAGTAAAGCAGCAACAAGATTTCCATAAAGGATTCCTTTAAAGAGTATTTTCCAACCCAATCTTACAAAGATTGATCTGATAATACTGTTAGGAGAACCAAATGATTTCATTATCCCAATGAATCTTATTTTCTCTACAATAATTACAAGTAATAGTGAGATAATATTAATTACAGCCACCATTATCATTAAGATGATGATAATAATCGCATTGGTATCTAAAACGTTCAGCCAACCAAAAATTTCGCTTTGTAAATCTGTAATTTTCGATACTTTAAGAAAAGGATCAGACTTACGGCTAATCATGATTTCTTGCTCATCAATTTTAGAAAAGTCTTTAATAAATATTTCAAAACCACCCACATAGTTTTTCATACTTCCTCCAGTAGAAGTTAATATTGTAGTAATAGTCCCATTATCACCAGTGTATTGCCTTGTAGAATCGTTCAATGATTCATACTCAAATTCTACAGATGCTTTTACGCATTTTCCATCTTTGGAGTTTACTTTAACCTCCAGCCAAGCAGTATCTGGATCAGAAACTGGTTCGCTTTTAAGTGTCACAGTATTCATTGTAAAATCAGTAGAAATAACTCGAATAAGAGTATCTCTATCAGCACAAAATCTTAGCGTATTAAAATTAGTAAAAGAACGTTCGTTAAATTTATATCGATAGTTTTCGTTTCCACCAGTGGTGTTGGCAGTAATTACAATTTCGTTACCAACAGTATTAGTTTCTAAAAATAAAGAAGTAGAAATTCCCCAGGCATTTAGTTTTTGAGGATGTTTAATGTCTACAAACACAAACTGATTATCAAACTCTTCCAATCCAGTTTCAAAAATACCGGATATGATAAATCTCCTCGATATTGGAGGCTTGTTCCCATTAAAAAAATAAGCCTTTACTTTTTGATTTACAACAAGCTTCAGTCTCTTTGCTAGGTAATTAGAGATTAAAATACTGTCACTAGTAATTGTTGGATGAACAATAAATTTCTTTCCATCAATAATTTTATCAGTCAAATTATTCCAATCAAAATCGGAGTTAATTCCTTTAAAAATTATCCCTTCAATATCTCTATTTACTCTAGTTTCATCTTCATATTCAACAGTATCAGCACCAGATTGAATTATACCAGCTTTGGTTGCAAATGTCTGGATGTGAAGAATTCCTTCTTCTTGAGCTAGTTGATTATAGTATGCTCTATCATACTTTATTGGCGAAGTTTCTAAACTAAAGTTGGTTCCACCATCAGTAATTTGAATGTGCGAAGAAAAATTAACCACCTTATTCTTAATTTCTCTTTGGAATCCTTTCACCACAGAGATAGAAATTAACATAACTAGCACGCTAATTGCTATGCTAATAATAGCTACTTTGATAATTGGTTTGGAAAATTTATTTCCCGAGCTAAGTTCTTTGCTAAGTTTATTTGAAATAAATTTGTCGATCAAAGTATATTTGTTTAAAATTAAGTACCCATAAAATTACATAAATTATGACGATTCGTGCTCTCCTCTTTTTTTCTTTTTCACTTTGCTTTGGTTATAAAGCTACAGCTCAAGAAAATCTATTTAATGTTAAGTACAAAACCACCATTACTGTTGGTGCTGAGCGTTTTTCAGATTACTTATATAAACTAAAAGGAAAAAAAGTAGGAATTGTAGCCAATCAAACATCCCGAGTAGGTTATGTTCACATAGTTGATACGCTATTATCATTGGGAGTAGAAGTTGTAAAAGTATTTTCTCCAGAACATGGATTTAGAGGAAAAGCTTCTGCAGGGGAGTTGGTTTCTAACTCAAAGGACATAAAAACTGGATTACCAATTGTTTCTCTTTATGGAAAAAACAAAAAACCAACCAAAGCCCAAATAGCTGATTTAGATATCATTATTTTCGATATTCAAGATGTTGGAGCAAGATTTTACACCTACATTTCTACGTTACATTATGTAATGGAAGCAAGTGCCGAAAACAATAAAAAGGTCTTGATTTTGGATAGACCAAACCCAAACGGATTCTATATTGATGGGCCAATTCTTGATCCAAAGTTCAGCTCATTTGTTGGTATGCACCCAATTCCTGTAGTTCACGGATTAACTGTTGGTGAATTAGGAAAAATGATTAACGGAGAAAAATGGCTTAAAAATGGAGTTCAATGTGACTTAGAAGTTATTAAATCTAAAAATTACTCTCACTCCGATTTTTATGAGCTACCAGTAGCTCCTTCACCTAATTTACCAAATATGGCTTCAATTTATTTGTATCCATCTATCTGTTTTTTCGAGGGAACCTCGGTAAGTGTTGGTAGAGGGACAGATTTACCATTTCAGGTAATTGGTTCACCATTTGTTGCTAAAACAACCTACTCGTTTGTGCCACAACCAAATGGAGGGTCAAAATATCCTAAACACGAAAATGATACGTGTAATGGATATGATTTAAGTGTTTTCGGATTAATGTATATCCGCAACACCAATGAACTTTATTTGCATTGGATAATTGGTATGAATCAAAAAACTACAGGGAGTGATTTTATTACTCGTCCTGGCTTTTTCGATTTATTGGCAGGAACAGATGAGTTCAGAAAGCAACTAGTAGCAGGAGATAAACCAGAAGCTATTCGCGAAAGCTGGCTACCAGGACTTAAAGAGTATCAAAAAATGAGAGTGAAATACTTATTGTATGATGATTTTGAAGTAAAAAAATAAAATCAAGGATTTAAAAGAAATAATTCTTGCTTTCTCTTAAGTATTCTTATTTTTGTTAGTATAACAACTAATCAAATCAGTTTACATGTCTAAACCTTCTATTCCAAAAGGAACAAGAGATTTTTTGCCTCACCAAATGAGACGAAGAAACTATATTTTTGATACGGTAAAATCTGTATTTCAAAAATATGGGTATTTGCCTATTGAAACTCCTACAATGGAAAAGACCCAAACCTTAATGGGGAAGTACGGAGAAGAAGGAGATAGATTGATATTTAGAGTTTTAAACTCTGGTGATTTTATAAAAAAATCAGATGATTCAGCATTTACTGAAGGTAATAATGTTCGTTTTGCTAATTCTGTTTCAGAAAAAGCCCTTCGTTACGACCTTACTGTACCATTTGCAAGATTTGTAGTTCAAAACCAAAATGAACTGAGTTTCCCTTTCAAAAGATATCAAATTCAGCCCGTTTGGAGAGCTGACAGACCTCAAAGAGGAAGATATAGAGAGTTTTATCAATGTGATGTAGATGTTGTTGGGAGTGACTCGTTATTATACGAAGTAGAATTAATCCAAATATTTGATGAAGTTTTAACAGGATTAAAACTAGATGACTTTACTATAAAAATCAATAACAGAAAGATATTGAGTGGATTAGCTGAAGTTGTAGGAGAAGCAGATAAGCTAATTCCGATAACTGTAGCTATTGATAAACTAGATAAAATAGGAGAAGAAGGAGTTGTAAAAGAACTGAGAGAAAGAGAAGTATCTGAATCTGCGATTGTAAAGCTAAAACCTTTACTAACGATAAAAGGAAGTAATAAGGATGTTTTGGAAGCAGTGACTAAAATAGTTTCAAGCTCTGAAATAGGAGCAAAGGGTATAGAAGAATTAACTTCTGTTCTTGGAATGATAGAAAAACTAGGTTTATCAAATGCAAAACTAGAGTTTGATCCATCTTTAGCTAGAGGATTAAACTATTACACTGGTGCCATATTTGAAGTTAAAGCTAATAACGTAAACATAGGAAGTATATGTGGTGGAGGACGTTATGACGATTTAACTGGAATTTTTGGAATGAAAGATTTATCTGGAGTTGGAGTATCTTTTGGTGCAGATAGAATTTATGATGTGCTTGAAGAATTAAACTTATTCCCAACAGAATTAGAAGCATCTACACAATTGATGTTTGCCAATTTCGGAGACGAAGAAGCCTTTCAGTCAGCTATTTGGTTAAAGATGCTAAGAGATAATGGAATTGCCTCTGAGCTCTATCCTGATGGACATAAGCTTAAAAAACAAATGAATTATGCCAACAACAAAAACATCCCTTTTGTAGCGTTAGTTGGTGAAGACGAAATGAAAAACCAAGAGATTTTAGTTAAAAACATGGAAACGGGAGAGCAAAACACTTATTCTATTGTTGAGCTAGTCAAATTCTTTAATCAATCAGACTTTTAATAGTATATGGAGCATCATATTTCCTCAGAAACCATCACTCTATCTACGATAGAAGATGTAATGCAGAACAACAAGAAGTTAGTTTTATCTCAAGATTCTAAAGATAAGGTAATCAAATGCCGTGCCTATTTGGATAATAGAATGGCTTCGGGAGAAGAAGTTATTTATGGAATAAATACAGGTTTTGGTTCATTGTGTAACACAGTTGTTACCCCAGCAGAATTGGGTGAACTACAACACAACTTAGTAAAATCTCACGCTTGTGGTTTGGGAGAAGAAATTCCTGAGGAGTTGGTGAGAATTATGCTCTTTTTAAAGATTCAAGGATTGTCTTACGGTCATTCTGGAATCTCAATGGATACTTTAGGTTTGTTAATAGAACTATTTAATAATCAAGTATATCCAATTGTATATTCTCAAGGTTCTTTGGGAGCAAGTGGAGATTTAGCTCCTTTGGCACACATCTCTTTAACTTTAATTGGATTAGGAGAAGTTAACTACCAAGGAAAGCGAAGAAACTCTATTGATGTATTGAACGAATTAGGTTTAAAACCTGTTCAGTTACAATCCAAAGAAGGGTTGGCTTTATTGAACGGAACACAGTTTATGCAAGCATTTGGGGTTTATATGTTGACTTATGCCAACAAGTATAAATCCATTGCCGATTTAGTTGCTTGTGTTTCTATCGAAGGATATCACGGTCACAAATCGCCATTTAATCCTTTGATTCATCAAGTCCGTAATCAAAAAGGACAAGCTGAAACAGCTAAAAACATATTGAATTTCTTGGATGGAAGTGAAATTTTCCATGGAGAAAAAATGGATGTTCAAGATCCTTATAGTTTTAGGTGTATTCCTCAAGTTCATGGAGCTTCAAAGGATATGATCAATTATGTAACTACTATTTTTGAAACAGAAATAAACTCCGTAACTGATAATCCAACTATTTTCCCTGACGAAGATTTAATTATCTCTGCAGGTAATTTTCACGGTCAACCATTAGCAATTACGTTAGATTCTTTGGCATTAGCTTTAGCCGAATTAGCAAGTATATCAGAAAGAAGAATTTATAAACTGATTGCAGGAAACAGAAAGCTACCAGCTTTTTTGGTTAAAAAACCAGGGCTTAATTCAGGATTTATGATTCCTCAGTACACTGCAGCAAGTATTGTGAGTCAAAACAAGCAATTATGTACACCAGCAGTAGTTGATACAATTGATTCATCAAACGGGCAAGAAGATCATGTAAGTATGGGAGCGAATGCTGCAACCAAGTGTTACAAAGTATTCGAAAACTTAGAGAAAGTATTGGGTATTGAGCTTTTAGCTGGTTTTCAAGCAATGGAATTCAGAAAAGACATGAAATCATCTTTAGCAATCGAAAACTTAAAACAAGTATATAGAGAGAAAATACCTTTTATAGAAAACGACATTGAAATGCATATTGAAATGAAAAAATCAATAGCATTTGTACAGACTCTGGTAAGAGTTTAATAACTAATTAAATAAGTATTGAAACAATGAGAGAGATAATAGAAAAAGCTTGGGATAACCGAGAATTACTAAAAGAAGAAGCAACAAGAAACGCTATTGAAGCTGTAATAGAAGAGATTGACAAAGGAAGATTGAGGGTTGCAGAACCACTTGAAAACGGAGATTGGCAAGTAAATGAGTGGGTAAAGAAAGCCGTAGTGATGTATTTTCCAATAAGAAAAATGGAAACTATTGAAATGGGACCATTGGAGTTTCATGATAAAATGGCACTTAAAAAGAACTATGCAGAATTGGGCGTAAGAGTTGTACCTCATGCAGTTGCAAGATATGGAGCTTATTTATCCAAAGGAGTAATTCTAATGCCTTCGTATGTAAATATTGGTGCTTATGTAGACGAAGGAACAATGGTTGATACTTGGGCTACTGTGGGTTCATGTGCGCAAATAGGTAAAAACGTTCACTTAAGTGGTGGAGTAGGAATTGGAGGAGTTTTGGAACCACTTCAAGCAGCACCAGTAATTATAGAGGATGGAGCATTTATCGGATCAAGATGTATTGTTGTTGAAGGAGTAAGAGTAGGGAAAGAAGCAGTTCTTGGAGCAGGAGTTGTTTTAACAAAATCAACTAAAATAATTGATGTAACAGGTGACGAACCAATTGAATATAGAGGAGAAGTGCCACCAAGAAAAGTAGTTATTCCTGGAACTTACCCTAAAGATTTTGGAGCTGGCGAATACCATGTTCCTTGTGCTCTTATTATTGGTGAAAGAAAAGCAAGTACTGATTTAAAAACTTCTCTTAATGATGCTTTAAGAGATAATGAAGTTGCTGTTTAGTAAATGTTTGTAAAAGAAAATACCGTTTCAGCTATTAAAGAATATTTCTTTAATTCTTTAAAAGATTTGTATCCTAAATTGGAAGTAGAATCATTCTTCCATATTTTGTGCGATTATTTTTTAGGTTATAGCAGAGTTCAAGTTGCTATGTCTTTGGACAAAACAATGAGCGAATCGGAATTACTAAAGTTTCATTACGCAATTAAAGATCTTAAAAAGTTTAAGCCAGTTCAGTTTATTACTGGAACTCAGTTCTTTTATGACAATGAATTTAAGGTAACTGAACACACTTTAATTCCTAGACCAGAAACTGAAGAGTTAGTTGATTTGATAGTAAAAGACAATGCTGATTTAAAAGGTAGTATCCTAGATATAGGAACAGGTTCAGGAGCAATAGCAATATCTTTGGATAAAGCTCTTGTGAATTCAAGCGTTACAGCTTTTGATGTTTCTAAAGATGCATTAGAAACAGCTAAAGTGAATAATTTAGCTATAAGTAGTAATGTTGATTTTCAGTATCAAGACATTTTAAAGCCTTCTTATAATGGAGAAGCTTTTGAAATTATCGTGAGTAACCCTCCATATGTATTAGAAAGTGAAAAGGAATTAATGCAAGCTAATGTATTAGATTACGAGCCTCATTTAGCTTTATTTGTAGAGGATTCTGACCCTCTTTTTTTTTATAAAAGTATAATAGAGTTTTGTAAATTGCACCTAGTTTCTGGAGGGAAGTTATATTTTGAGATAAATGAAAAGTATGGCGCAGAAACAGCTAAGCTATTGTCTGACAATAATTTCAGTGAAATTGAAGTAATTAAAGACATGCAAGGTAAAGATAGAATGGTAAAAGGAATTAAAAATAAAACTACTTAATTGTATGAAGAAACTCAGTTTAATCATATTAATTTTGTCGATATTTTCTAATGCAAATAGTCAAATTTTAAAAAAACATCCAGACAATAAATTAGGGCTATATGTAACTCTAGACCTAAGAAACTCTATTGTTGATTATGATTTTTTCGAATACTATGGATTAAAGGTTGGTCTAGGAAATAAGAGCCTAAGATTTGGTGCTAGTTATCATATTCTTCATAGGAACTTTTTCTCAATAATTACATCAGATAAATTTTTGGTATCCCCAACTATTAGCCATCATCAAACAAACTATCATTTGTTTAGCGCATTTTCCGAATTAATAGTTCATCAAACTCCTAGATGGGAGTTAATTATTCCGGTTCATTTTGGTATTGGTCAGATGAGTCTAGATGCTTATAAAGCAGAATCAACACATCTTCATATAACAGGTCATGATTTACCTTTTTATACAAAAACAGAATGGGTAGAGTCTGCAGTTGTTTCATTAAAAGCTAATTACAGAATTGTAAAATGGGCAGGCTTAACAACTGGATTTGGCTATAACTTTGCTTTTTCTAATGAAAATTACATTCAATCTGCTTTTTCAGCTCCATTTTATTCCTTTGGATTAAAATTATTTTTTGATGAATTTGGTAAATTTGTGAAAGACAAAGATTACCGAAAACAATATCTGTTCAACCCTAATTTTGTAAATAACTAAGATGAGCAAACAAAGAATTGAAGAACTAACTAAGTCATTACAAGAATATAACTATCAATATTATGTGATGGATAATTCACTAGTATCAGATTTTGAGTTTGATACTTTATTAAAAGAGCTACAAGAGCTTGAAGAAAAAAATCCTGAGTTTACATCAGAAAACTCTCCAACTAAAAGAGTGGGAGGTGATGTTACCAAAAAGTTTGAGCAAGTAGTTCATAAATATAAAATGCTCTCTCTATCAAATAGTTACTCCAAGGAAGAGATTATAGATTTTGAAACAAGAATCAAGAAACTGACTAATGATGATATTGAATATGTCTGCGAACTTAAGTATGATGGAGTTGCAATAGGTATTCAATATATTGATGGAAAATTTCATCAAGCTGTTACTCGTGGTGATGGAACAAAAGGTGAAAATGTATCTACAAACGTTAAAACTATAAAGTCTATTCCTTTAAAATTAAGAGGAGATTATCCTCAAGATTTTGAAATTAGAGGAGAAATATTTTTTCCATTAAAAAACTTCGAAAGGCTTAATAAACAGAGAGAAGAAAATGGTGAGCCAATTTATGCAAACCCTAGGAATACTGCTTCTGGTACTCTTAAGTCGTTAGACTCAAGTATAGCAGCCGAAAGAGGATTAGATTGTTTTTTATATGGTATTTATGGCGAAAACATAGAAATTGATAATCACTACGATTTAGTTAAAAAAGCTGGTGAGTGGGGGTTCAAAATCCCAAAAGAAGAAACGAAATATATAATGAAGACTTTAAGTATTGATGGTATATTAGAGTTTATAGATTACTGGGATAAAGAAAGAAAAAGCTTACCATTTGAAATTGATGGAGTAGTGATTAAGGTAAATAGTTATGACAATCAGAATAGACTTGGATATACTGCAAAGTCTCCTAGATGGGCAATTTCATATAAATTCAAAACCGAAAGAGTAAGTACTGTTCTAGAAAAAGTAACTTACCAAGTAGGAAGAACTGGAGCGATAACTCCAGTGGCTAATTTAACTCCTGTTCAATTGGGAGGAACCACTGTAAAGCGTGCATCTTTACACAATGCAGATATTATTGAGAAACTAGAAGTAAGAGAAGGAGACACTGTTTTTGTTGAAAAAGGAGGGGAAATAATTCCTAAAATTATATCAGTTGATTTAGATAAAAGGCCATCAGACTCCAAACCATTTCATTACATAACTAATTGTCCCGATTGTGATTCGGTTCTCGAAAGACAAGAAGGAGAGGCGAATCACTATTGTGTGAATGATACAGGGTGTCCAGTTCAAATAACAGGAAGAATTCAACATTTTATTTCTCGTAAAGCCATGAATATAGATGGTTTGGGAACAGAAACTATACAAGTTTTGTTCGAACAAGATTTAATTAAAAACCCTGCTGATTTGTATGAATTAACTTATGATCAATTAATTCCAATTGATAGAATGGCAGAGAAATCAGTTAATAATATGTTGGAGGGAGTTGAAGCATCCAAACAAATTCCTTTCGAAAAAGTATTATTTGCTTTGGGAATAAGGTTTGTAGGTGATACAGTCGCTAAGAAGTTAGCCAGACATTTTGGAAATATTGACAACATCATTCAGGCAAGTTTTGAGACTTTAATTGAAGTAGATGAAATTGGAGATAGAATAGCAGAAAGTTTAATTGAGTATTTTTCTATCCCTGAAAATGTTGAAATGATAAACCAATTAAAAAATCACGGTTTACAATTTGAATTAGCTCATAACGAAGATGCAACCGACAAGCTTAAAGGATTGGTATTTGTTGTTTCTGGAGTTTTTGATAAATTCTCAAGAGACGAACTCAAAAAATCTATTGACGACAATGGAGGTAAGGTTTCTAGCTCTATATCTGGCAAAACAGATTACTTGGTAGCTGGAGATAATATGGGTCCAGCCAAACTTAAAAAAGCAGAAAAACTGGAAGTGAAGATTATTTCAGAAACAGATTTCATTACCCTAATAGGATAACTATCTACTCATTCTCATTACCATCCTAAGTATAATAAGTACAATTACAACTCCTCCCCAAATAAAGTTTTTGTTGATGGAGCTTTTCTCTTTTGTTTTAAAAGTATTGAACACAGCTCTTTGCTTATCATTCAGTTTAAGTTTTTCAAATCGAACCAATAAATCTGTAAATAGCTTGAATTCAAACTCATTAGATGCTTTTACGCTTTTATAGCTATCAGTTATTTTTAAACTGCAATTAATAATATTCGTTTTATCTTCTTCAATTTTAGGAGAGTCAAAATGTTTAAAAAGTACAATGTTCACATAACTCAAAAGCTCTTTTTTAATCACATTTGCATATTGCATTTTTTGAATAAAATCTAGCCCAGGAGCATTAAAACTATTAAGTGTAGAAGTAGCTAACTCAGATTTAGATTTAATATAAGGAACAATAAAGTCTAATATTTTCTCTTTAGTTACCTCATTACAATATTTAGGAGCATTTAATAACGCAATCATTTTCACCTCTTTTTCACTACCAACAACCGTTTCAAAAATTGAAACAAAAGCCTCATAGTATTTCGGACTCAACCAATCAATAAATTCAGAACTAAATTCTCCTGTTTTTTTAAACTTAGTCATCATACTAATCTCTTCATTAGTAATTAATTTGTTTAGACTAGGGTTATTCTCTAAAGTTTGTTCAAAATTTTCCATAAGTTAAATCGTTAGTTTAATATGGTTTAGATGATGAAAATGCTTCTATTTTAATAAAATGAAAATTTATTTGATTAAAAATAGGTGCAAGAATATTTACTTTGGTAATTTTAAGCCTATATGAAATTAATTGATAACATAAAAGACAAGCTTGGACTAAGAAAGATAAAAAAATATCTTAAGTCTAAAAAACGTAATATCAGAATTACTAATTTTGCAAATGCTAAATCTATTGGTATAATTTATCCGATATCAACAACAGATTATCAAGACTTTATAAATAAATATATCGATTTTTTAAGGGGAGAAATTGGATTCAAAAAAATAGTTTCATTAGGATATTACGAAGGAGCACAACTTCCTAATTTCATTGTTAATGATTTATTTAAGTATAAATATTTCACAAAGAAACAATTAGATTTTTCTAGATTTGGAAAGAGTTATGAAGTAAAAGAATTTATCAAAGAAGATTTTGATATTCTTGTTGACTTAAGTCGAGATTTTGTAGTGCCAATAAAACATGTTGTTGCTAATTCACATGCAGGACTCAAAATAGGTTGGCATTCTATCCAGAATGAAAAATATTTTGACTTCATGGTAGAGATGAATAAAACAGCTCCAGTTAGTCATTTTATAAAAGAAGTAAATGCTTTTTTAACCAAAGTAAAACCCAAAAGATGAGCAAATTAAAAGGTCTTGGTGTAGCCATGGTTACCCCGTTTAAGTCAAATAAAGAAATAGATTTTCCTGCACTAGAAAAATTAACAAACAAGTTAATTGATGGAGGATTAGATTACTTAGTAGTAATGGGGACAACAGCAGAATCTGCAACCCTTAGTTTTGCTGAAAAACAACAAGTTCTTGATTTTGTATTAAAAATAAACAAATCAAGATTACCAATTGTATTTGGAATAGGAGGGAACGATACAATAAAAATGGTGAAGGAATACAACAGTTATAATTTGGATGGAGTAGACGCGATACTATCTGCGAGTCCATATTATAACAAACCAAGTCAAGAAGGAATTTACCAACACTATAAATATTTATCAGAGAATATGACTCATGATATCATTTTGTATAATGTACCAGGGAGAACAGCTTCTAACATGACCGCAGAAACAACTGTAAGATTAGCAAACGATTTTAAGAATATTGTAGCAATAAAAGAAGCTTCAGGAGATTTAAATCAAGTCATGCATATTATTAATAACCGCCCTAATGGGTTTTTACTAATTTCTGGAGATGATGCTCTTACTCTGCCAATGATTGCATGTGGAGCCGAAGGGTTAATTTCGGTAATTGCCAACTCTCATCCATTGGATACTAAAAATTTAGTAGCTAAATCTATGATTGGAGACTTTAATTCTTCAAGAAAATCACATTATAAACTATTAAACCTAATTGATGGAATATTTTCTGATGGAAATCCAGGTGGAGTTAAAGTACTTTTAAATGAGCAAGGTGTTATGGAAAATGAGGTAAGACTGCCTTTAGTGCCGGTAAATAAAAACTTGGAAGCTCAGTTGAGAAAGATGAATTAAATAAAATCAAAAATAATCAGAAAAAAAACACGAATTCTTTTGGATTGAAAATAGAGGTTTCTATATTTGCAAACCATTAGCGATTCAGTAGCTCAGTTGGTAGAGCAACGCCCTTTTAAGGCGTGGGTCCAGGGTTCGAATCCCTGCTGAATCACTTCAATAAAAGGCCTTCTTAACTTTAGTTTTGAAGGCTTTTTTATTAAGATTAAATTTCACTCTCTTTTTTCATTAATAGTATTGATTTTAAAAAAGAGTTAACTATATTTGCACTCTGTTAGCGATTCAGTAGCTCAGTTGGTAGAGCAACGCCCTTTTAAGGCGTGGGTCCAGGGTTCGAATCCCTGCTGAATCACTTAAAGAAAAACCCTTTCAAACACTACGTTTGAAAGGGTTTTTTGATTATATGAATTTGTGTTAAAATTAAAATCAAGCTCTGGTTATTCCTTTTCCATTTTTTTTGGGAGAATAAACGGACTTATGATTTGTAATAAAAAAAAGCCATTACTATTTTTAGTAATGGCTTTTTAGTCTGACGATTATATGAAATTAGTTTTTCACAACTCTCTGTGTCGAAATAACTCCATTATGTATAGTTTTAACAATATAGATTCCTGTATCGAAATTTGATAAATCAATTGATTTAACGTTTTGTAAAACAATTAAACTTTTACCATCAATAGTAAATAGTTCAACTCTATCAATAGGAGTTTCAGAATCAAAGTTAACTATGTCATTAGTTGGATTAGGGAATAATGTTAATTGAGGCTTTGTTAACTCTTCAGTGCTTAAGAATGCTGGATCACCAAATACATTATCAAAATAGATAATGTCATCAGCAGAACGAGCTACAAAATCAGGAAATACGACCAATTGATCATAAGTCATTCCTCCAATATGAGCCGAAAAATCGAACGTTAGTTGCTCCCATTGATTAATAACTGTATTAGCTACTTTAATTTCCCCTAATGAAGCTGCAGAAGAAGTTACTAGTTTTATTCCTACATCACTAATTTTAGTCTTGTACACCATTATTCTAACAATATTATTAGATGAAGTAATACTAAATGTACCAATATCAGAACCGTGCTGTGTTTCACATCCAGCCCAAGGATTTCCTGCTTGTAAAGCAGTAAACTTCGCTACTGTAGATGAAGTATTTATTCCTGATGGATCAGGGTTAGGTACAATTTGTAAAGAAGGATTCGAATCGTTTTCAAAAACAGTCCAAGTCCAGCTTGCTCCATTTCCTCCTGGTTCAAAATCAACAGGAGCATTTTGTCCGAATGTTATAGCTGATGCAAGTACAAACAGAGTAATAAAGTAATTTTTTTTCATAATAATTTGGTTTTGATTAGCCTAAATTACAAAAAAAAGACTTACTGTACAAATTACTATAAGTTGTGCAAATTTTAATAATATATAATGTGCCCTGAGCGGGAGTCGAACCCGCACGTACATAGTACACACGCCCCTCAAGCGTGCCCGTCTACCAATTTCAGCACCAGGGCTAATATTATTTCCGAAGATAAGGATTTCTTAATCATTCTAGAATAGAAATAAAAGTGCATTCTTTCTTTTTTCACAAAAAAGATTCTTTCTGTTAAAATAATTTAAAATTTATCGAGTTATTAATTCATCTGCAACCGTAAAAAAGAAAACTAATTAGTCTCTTCTGCAGATTACATTATTTATTTAGTTCATTTTCAACCTTAATTTTAAGGTAACTCAGTTTATTTAGAATTTTTTTATGCTCAAAAGTTTTATCATAATCTCCTTCACAACTATTGCCATTACAAGTGGTAATAAGTATCAGAAATTCTTTTCTGAAGATTATGATAACGGATTAAAAATTCTTGAGAAATATGACAAACGATTTTCGTTTATCTGTAATAATTTTAAAGTAACTCCTAATTACGTAAAATCAATAGTTTTCCCAGAAACAATACGTTACAATACTTTTAAAGATTTTTTTGAAACCAGTTCACTTGAATTATTATACATTAATAATGGGAGTGAAGCTGTTGATTTTTCTATCGGCTATTTTCAAATGAAACCAAGTTTTATAGAAGAATTAGAAGTTGCTGTTAAAAATTCATCAGATTATTTAAAGGAAAAATATAAGTCCGTTTATTCATTTAATAAAGAATCACTAAAGGATAGGCGAATAATTAGACTACAAAGATTAAAGAATATCGATTGCCAAATTACCTATATCTGTTGTTTTTTTGATTTACTAGATCTTGAATATCCCAATTTAAAAGAAAATGAAACTGAGATGATTCAGTTTTATTCCTCAGCTTATAATTTTGGATTCAAAAAACCTCCAGAAAAAATTAAAGCTTGGTCAAAAGTAAAGGCATTCCCATACGGAAGCTCCTTTGATGGCGAACAATTTTCTTATAGTGAATTGTCTTTGCATTTTCTCCAAAAATAAATAATCTATTGAATTTCAGCAATTAGTAATGGCTTCGTAAAGGCCTATTGGAATTCTACACCCAAATTTTAAAAATTAAAAAAAGAAAAAAGATGAAAAATACAGTAAAAACTATTCTAATGATTAGCGTAATTGCTATTTATGGATGTGCAGTAAATCAAGAAAAAATAACAGAAACTATTTCAAGTATTTCTCCCCCTTTTAAGGGAATGGAAACTCAGTTTACTGAATATTTAGTTTCTAATTCCCAAGGATCAGAAATAACAACAAACACAGGAAGTAAAATATCTATTCCTCCGTTTAGTTTTTTAGATTCTAATGGAGATACAATTAATGGAGAAGTAACACTAAAATTTAGAGAGTATCACAAATCGATAGAAGCCTTTTTATCTGGAATCCCTATGACTTATATGGCTGAAGGAAATAAAGAGTACTTTGAAAGTGCAGGTATGTTTGAAATTGCAGGAAAATTTAACAATGAAGACATCCAAGTTAATCCTGCTAAGAAAATCACAGTGGATTTAGCTTCTGATAAAACGGATGATGATTTTAGATTTTTTAAACTAAAAGGAAATAAAGAAAACTGGACTTATATGGGTGAGAATAAACCCAAATTAAACTTAAGAAAAAAGATTGTAACTGATAGTTTAAATAAGATTAAGAAGTCTTTAAACAAAGACTATATCATAATGAATTACATGGCTTTAGCAGATGTATATTTTAATAATAATCGAACAAAAATAAGAGGAATAAAGCGAAATAGCTTCATCAAAAAATTCGAACAGTATGGATTTAATTATTTATTCACTCAAAACCACTCCAGAGTAGATATTAGAGGAATAGGATATCCAGCAAGTATGATTGTTTGGGAAAATATTGGAAGAAAATTGAGTAATAAGTTCTTAACTAGTCAATCATATACTTCTAAATTGACTAAAAAATCAAATTCTATTTATCAATTTCAATTGATAAACTCTAAAACTAAAAAGGTTGAATTTAAAACAACACTAAAGATATACATGCCAATTAAACAATTGATTTCTTATTCACCTAAAAAATGGAAAGAAGAAAGAGAATCAATTATGGCTGAAATTATTATTGAAGAAGACAGGATTAAACTAGAAGCAGAATGCTTTAGAGCATTCGAGGTCAATAGTTTTGGAATTTATAATTGGGATAGACTTCAAAAAAGTCCATTAGCTATACAGATTACTCCAGTTTTTAACTTTGAGAATGAGTTAACTGACTTGAATGCAGTTCAGGTTTACTATTTTACCGGAACTAATAATTCTGTCGTTAAAGTTGATTTAGGAGGGCAATTAATTTTAGCTCCATCACAATCGGCTAAGTTATTCGCAATACTACCAGGAAATGAACTGGCAATTTATGAAAACCATAAGTATCAGAAAATAGACTTTGAGCGATTGAAAAACACTGAAAATGAAAAAGTTGTATTTGATTTCAAGAATGTAGGTAAAGTAGATTCTAAACAAGTAATAGAGAAATTATTAGAAAACCAAGAGGAAGCGATTTTGTAGAGAAAGATTGGTTTTTTAATAATATAGGTAGTGAAAAACTAGAACGTTTTTCACTACCTTTGTTTTATGAATTTAGATTGGATAAAAAGTGAGGAAAACTCACTGATATATATAGGGGACACTATGTGTTCATGGTGTTATGGTTTTGCTCCTGAATTGGATAAATTTAGTGCAAATCACCCAGAATTAAAGCTTAGAATGGTGCAAGGAGGATTGAGACCTTTTGGAACTGAAAAGCTAAGTTCAATGGCTGATTTTCTTAAAAAACACTTTATAGAAATTGAAAAGCGGACAGGTCAACCTTTTTCTTACGACATGTTTGATAACGAAGATTTTATTCTTGATACTGAACCAGCTTCTAGAGCTGTAGTAGTAGCAAGAATGATGGATGAAAGTAAAGAATTGGAATTTTTTAAAGCAGTTCAGACTGCCTTTTATGTAGAAAACAAAAACACAAATCTTATTGAGACTTACTCACAAATTGCTGAGCAATTAGGATTAGATGCTATAAAATATGCCGAGCTATTTGATAGTGAAGAGGCAAAGTATTCTACTAAGACAGATTTTCAGTTATCATCCGAAATGGGAGTTAAAGGATTTCCTTCTGTGGTACTTAAAATGAATGGACAGTTTTATATGATATCTAATGGTTATCGTGAAGCTGCTGATTTAGAAAGTGTATATGAAAACGTTCAAAAAGAATTAGCTCAATAATGGAAGATCAAACTAATAAAGAGCCAATATCTCAAGAAGAAATAGATAAATGTATTACTACATTATCTAATTTATTGGAGGATACCAATCAATTATTTGAGCTTTCACAAGAGAAGCGTAAGGCACTAATGATGGCTGCTGGTAAATTATCTCGCCCAGATAAGGAAGAGCAGGATAGGAGAGTAAAAGACGCCAAAAAAGCTGCTCAAAGAAAGAAAAGAGAACGAGAAAAGCACGCCAGGAAGAATACTGGAATTAGAAGTGCCAGAGAAGCTTCTGTTTTTGTAGCTCCAAAAATGCTCGAAAATTCATCTACTAAAACTAGAGGAACACTAGAAAGCCCAAGAAACTGTTACGTGTGTAAGGATGAGTTTACCAACTTGCATCACTTTTATGATACCATGTGCGAATCATGTGGTGATTTTAATTATGCCAAGCGTTTTCAGACTGCTGATTTAACCGACCAGGTAGCTATTGTTACTGGTTCTAGGTTAAAAATTGGATACCACATTACTTTAATATTATTGCGCTCAGGTGCCGAAGTTGTTGCTACAACTCGTTTCCCTGTAGATTCGGCAATGAGATTTGCTAAAGAAGATGATTATCACGAATGGGGACATAGATTACACATTCATGGATTGGATTTAAGGCATATTCCTAGTGTGGAGATTTTCTGCAACTTTATTGAGTCTAAATTCAAGAGATTAGATATTTTAATAAATAATGCTGCACAAACAGTGAGAAGACCAGCTGGTTTTTATTCTCACATGATGGAATACGAAGAGAAACCATTTGATCAATTACCAGAAAAAGCTCAGGAATTACTAAAAGATCACAAAAGTTGTTTGGATGAATTGAACGCTTTTTCTGAAAAAACAATTGATAATAAGAATTTACCAGTTTCTTGGCACAGTAACAGACCGGGAATTGGAATAAGTGCTTCGGCCAAGTTATCGCAAATTCCTTATAGTTTCGATAATGCAATTGCAAGTAAAGAGGTATTTCCTGAGGGAGAATTAGATGCTGATTTACAACAAGTAGATTTAAGAAAAACGAATAGCTGGAGACTAAAACTAGGAGAAATTGAGACTTTAGAAATGGTAGAAGTACAATTAGTAAATGCTGTAGCTCCATTTGTTTTGTGCAATCGTTTATCTAATCTAATGCGTAAAGAGAACACAGGTAAAAAACACATTATCAATGTTTCAGCTATGGAAGGAAAATTCCATACGTTTCATAAAATATCGCGTCATCCTCATACTAACATGGCAAAGGCTGCACTTAATATGATGACTCATACTTCGGCAAGTGAATTTGGTAAAGATGGTATATTTATGAATGCTGTAGATACTGGTTGGGTAACTGACGAAGATCCAGTAGAATTATCTAAAAAGAAAGAATCGGAACACGATTTTCAGCCACCACTAGATATTGTAGATGGTGCAGCCAGAGTGCTCGACCCATTAATTGATGGAATTATTACAGGAAAACATTGGAATGGAAAGTTCTTGAAAGATTATATGCCAATTAGTTGGTAGAGATTTATCTTGCAACCACAATTCGTTTAACTCCACTATTGTTATCAGAGTCAATTAGTTTCAAAAAATAGATTCCATTTGATAAAGTGGAACAATCAATTTTTTGAGAATTTAAGCTTCCCGAAACAACTAATTTCCCTAGAGAATTAAGTATTTCATATTCAGTCTTATTATTATCTATTCCGCTAACATTAATGAAGTTAGAAGCAGGGTTTGGATACACTGAAAAATCTAAAGTGTTTAGTTCATCTAATCCAATATTGAATGCAACAGGTGTTCCCCAAGTTTTATTTATCGAATCCTTTTTATAATAAACTAGTTTTTCGGTAACAGTATAATAACCTGCTGAGACACTGTATTTTTCAATTCTTAAGCTTCTTCCTAATCCAGTCGAAAAATTATCGATAATTGAATACTTGTTTGATGAATAGTAATAACGAACATAAGTAGGACCATAGTCGTTTCTTGTTATTATTGTATCAGTGAATTTACAGATGTACAAACCTATTGTAGGATCAGAATAGGTTGAATTATAATGAAAGTGACTTGAACTATTATATGGAGCAACTGTATCAGTTGCTATCATTCCTGGTCCTGGGTGATTTATAGTTTTTACAAAGCTGTAGGAATGTATGGCTGATATTGTAGGATATTTAGTTCTACCATCAATTTGAAATTGATATACACCACAAAATTGAGTTATACTTAGTACAATTCTTTTTTCAAATTTTTTGATTAAGGTATTGCTGTCTGTTATTTCATAATGAAATTCATCTCCAATATTAAATACTATCAACACTGGTTTGAGAGAAATTTGTGAAAGGAAGAAATATTACTAAGAGGAGTAGATTTTTCATAACAGGTTTGTTTTTGAACTTCTACAATATACAAAAAATAGTTGATTATTTAGAAACTACAATTCTCTTAATCCCCATATTTTGCTCAGAGTCAATTAGTTTCAAGAAATAAATTCCATTTGGTAAGGTGGAGCAATCAATTTCTCTAGACTCTAGAGTTCCAGAGACTACTAATTTCCCTAATGAATTAAGTATCTCATAATTAGTTTTACTATTCTCTATTCCGTTTATTTGAATTGAATT
>Ga0075468_10000028_pt1 | contig 38677 bp, 55 predicted proteins | sample DEB08_DNA_12_FD_77578 | JGI IMG/M metagenome (GOLD analysis project Ga0075468, IMG submission 77578) | Aqueous microbial communities from the Delaware River and Bay under freshwater to marine salinity gradient to study organic matter... | ecosystem: Environmental > Aquatic > Marine > Coastal ...
AATTCAAAATCTTTTGGTGGAGTTGTTATTCTTTTGTAGTGGTTTGCTACTGCCACACTCATAACAGTTTTAGCTGAATCTTGTCCTATTACATATGCGTCTAGAAACTCTTTAATTTTTACAGGATTGAGAGCTTCTTTTTGACCAGTTTTAATTTTAGCTGTGTTTTCTTTTTTGGAATCAGTAGTCATGATTTCATCGCACATTTTTATGCATTCATTACAGATGCAGACTTTAGATGCTCCCACAATCAATTTGGTCACATCTTTTCTGCCTTTGCTACAAAATGAACATATTAGACTTTGATCGTTATCTGCCATTAAAGAACTCTTCTAAATTTTTGATTTCATTGCTTTTTAACACAACGAATTCTGTTGTTGATTTAATAATAATATTATAACTTTTTTTCATAACTTGAGTCAACCATTTTACATTGTTTTGGTCATTTTCTTGGTCAACTATATACACTGTAATACTGTCTGTTGGTAGATAATAGTATTGATTTAGATAATTTAAAAATTGATCTTTATCTTTTTCAGAGAAATTTATTATGCAGAATGTTCTATCTTTATTTTCTATGATACTTGGTGGGGTTACTAGGGTAACTGGACCCATTACTGACCTTGCTCTTTCATTATACCTGTTATTGTGTCTTGGTCTTCTAGTGACAGGTCACGTAATTGCACTGTGCCTTTTTCGATCTGTTCAATTAGGTTATTAATTCTATCTTCCATTTTTTGTCTATACTCTTCGTCGCTTAATAGTTGAACTTTGGTGTGGCTGAATGTTTTCAACTTCCCTTCAGCATCTCTATATTCAACAGGGTCTTCAGTTTTTTGTTGTATTTTGCTCCAGTTACCACTTTCTTTTTGCTCAGAATTTTGTTCATATGTATTTTTATTACCTTGTGTATCTGTTTCTACAACTTCTGTAAAATCCGGTCTTAGTCTTTCAGACTCCATTACTTCTTCTATTTGTTCTGAAATGGTGGTTTCTTCTTTGGGCTTTGGTTTCTCATCGTAATCTATGGCATAGGTCGCAGTAATTTCGTCTTCGGTCATAGTGTGTTTTTCATCTTCTAGTTTCTTTCTTTCCAACTCCAGTGAAGCTAATTTACTTTTCTTTTTCTCTGCTTCTTTTGTAGCTTCAAGAACATATTTTTCTAAGTCCTGTTGCTCCTTTTGAGCATGGCTCTGCGATTCTTTTACTTTCTCTTCTTCATAGTGTAATCCATCATTGCCATTTTGAGCCACAATGTCCATTCTATCCTCGTCAAATTCTACAGGTTCTTCTTTAGGATGATCTGTTATAAATTCTACAGGCTGTGTTTTAGGTTTAGGTGCTTTACTGTTGAACACAGATAGTTTGTCCTGCCAGTCATGGACCTGTTTTTCTACTTCTTGTATTTTTTTATTGTTTGCTGTGCTTTGAGGCTGTGACCACTGTAAAACGGAGTCAAGCTCTGGCTTTTCTAAATCAATTACTTCCTGTGGCTTAGGTGGCTCAGGTGGAAATCTTCTCATCAAGCTCTGATTGGCCGCAATCAATAGCAGTACTGCAAGTGGATCAAACACAACTATCAGCAACAGGATGACCCATCTCACCGCTTCGTTGGTTTCAACTTTATCTGTCCAGCCCCAGTCAACAGCGAGTGCGGCTATGTATTTCACAGGTCCTATCTCTGCTTCAAGTGTTAGCATACTTTTCTCAAGTGGTTGCTTCTCTACTATCAGCATGTCTATCCTGCCCTGTGCGTCAAATATCTTAGTTTCTGCTGTGTCTATGTCCTTTGTGAAAGTGCCCTTGTTTTCCTGCGATCCTTCTCTCATAGTTGCTATTATTTTTTTTGCTTCTGCAGTCTCTATCTTGTGATCTGCTTTTAGCTCTGCAATTCTGCCCTGTGCTTCTGCTATCTGTATAGCTATCTGTTCACGTTCTCCCTTCTGTGAAGATTTAAGCTCTGCGGCCGCTCTCTCTTCGTTGAAGAATGATTTGTTTGAGGTCAGTATGTCACTGACGTCCTTGTCCAAAACTTTTAATCTGTCGTTGAGGTCTCTAACCGTGTTGGTCTCGACTGTAAGTAGTGTTTTTAATTTCTCATTTGCATCTGCAATTATAGATTGTTGTACTCCTATGTCACCGTCAGCGGTGCCTGTGCTTCTGTTTATGGACTTTTCTAATCTGTCTATGACAGCATTCTGTCTCAGGATCGAGTTCTTCTCGCTGTCTATCTTGTCGTTTAAAATTTGTATACGTTGTATCAGTGTGTCTGATGCAAGATTTTGTTCTAGGTGTGCCTTGGATAGGAAACCAAATATACCCATTGATGTTATCAATGACAGTATTACCACTGCTGTTGTCAGGTATGTTTTTAGTAAGAACGGTGTGAATTTCCAGTTCCTGTACAGCCATGATGCTGTTATTAGTTTGCCGACTTCTAGTACCCCACCCATTATAATAACTGGTACGAATGCACCAGGAAATATTGTTGCCAGTCCTATCACTGAATAGAAGATCGCAACCCCAGATATGGACAGTGCTGACAATAATGTGAGTATAGCTATAAACATTTCTAACTGTATTTAATATAACACACTGTCTATTATAATGCTATTGAACGTTTGGTAAAATATTAGTTGAAGAAGAAGTTCATCATGTCGATGTGACCTATTGTGTAGGTGACGTACATGCCTTTGTCAAACAGGATACCATCTCCGCCAAATGTATATCTTCCACCTGTGTTGGTGTTGTCTGTGCCAAGTGTTCTGTGCTTGAAAAGTATTGTTCCTGGCACACCGCTTGTGATGCCATTGTGAAAGTTAACTACTCCGGCTGTACCACCAGACACTATGTCCATGCTGTGCAGTCTGCAGGTTTCTTTTTTAATTACATCTGCCGCACCTGTTGTGGTACCTGCTATGATGTTTCCTGCTGAGTTACCAATCATTTGAATCTTTGTGATTGTTTTGAAATGTGCTGACGTCGTCACCGCGCCACTGTCACCCAAATCTAATGTTTCTTCAAGGGCGTCTCCGTTCACGTCTGTACCTGTCACTGTGGCGTCTATGCCTGAATCATCACCGGCTGATGTGATCTCTACGATCCTACCACCTGTGTTGGTGACTGTATTACCACTGTGTAATGCTCCGCCAATAGTCAAAGCGGCATTGTTGCCTGGGTTGGCTGATGCTGATATACCGTTGTCGTCTGCGGCTACTTCGTCACTGATGTGTTTGGCTTCCATATTAAAAACTCCTCAAATTCTAAATGTATTTACCAATCAGAACTTTCTTGTAGGCACTTTCTAAAGTAAAAAATTATTGATTAAACTGTGTCGTCTGAGGCGTAACTCTGTGCTGAATCAGTAGGTAATTGATTTGAAGTGTTAAGAGCAAATCCAGTTACTTCTGCAACTGTAATACCTTCTAGTATTTCACCCTTTGACACTAAAAGTACAGGACCTGCTGTTACTTCAACGTCTGCTATTTGGCCTACGTTGTTACTTGGATTGAACACACTCATCTTCTCTGTTCTCGTGCTGTTTAATGCATCAAAAATTCTATCTTTGATGAATAATGCTCTTGTGTTGATCGCTGTTGAGTCACTTATGCTACTTGTACCTGTGTCGGCTACAAGGTTTCTGTCTGGAAACACTAGACCAAAGTTGATATCTGTAATTGGATTATCACCTGCGTCAGCAGAGTAAGTTGTAACCATGTTCACTAATTGAACATTGGTTCTTAATTGTAAATTTTCCATCATCATTTTAAATCTCAGTTGACCTCTAGAGACTAATAGTGATTGGGCTAGTGTAGTTGGCTTCGTGGCAAAGTCATTTGCCGCACACGGTGACATTCTTCCACCGTTCACTGTTTCAGTGTCTAGATATCCAGCCATTGCTACATCTACTGTGAAGTATGCCGCTTGTGGTTCGTTGATGTTAACTGCGTATAATGATTTTGGTTCTACTACTGCCATGTTTTAATTCCTTGTTATACTATTATTTATACAAACACTATTTAGTTTGCTTATTTCAAGAATACCCATGGGTTAGTCAATCGTTTACAGGCTTTGTTGGTCATGTGTCTTTCAGCACCATTTAGCTTTATATAACTCTGATATACACGACAGTAACCGTCTGATGTAGGAAATTGATGTATTACTCTCACTTTGCCTCCAGCCTGCCTCTTCTTGCTGTACCAAGCAGTAATAGATCCAATTTCTGCATTGTTTAATGTGTGATAGACTGCCTGTTGATGCTGTCTCTTTTCTGCTTTCTTTAAATTAAATCTTATATACTGTATTCCATTCCACATCATGCCTGGTGCAGACCATATCTCAGATTCTCCCATCATCTTTGGGTAGGGCAGTTTAGCCAGGGCACCCTCTGTTTCCGTGGGTGTTTTTGACACGTCTGCCAGTGCATTTGTGCTGACTGCAAAAAATATAATACTAGTTAATACTGTGATAACCTTCAACAATTTCATACCCTCCATCCAATCTTTTACAAGCAATTCCTCTTTGCTCGACAAGTTTTTGTCCTATCGGCATTTGCCAAGTAAAGAACTTACAAGATGTTGCTATTTTCATTCCTTCTAAGAAGTCCATTACACCATCTTCGCATTTTACTTTTTCTTTAGTGACTTGGTCAATGATCTCACCTTTTTCATTTTTTGTGATCACGGTCTCGTGACTGACGTCGCAATATTGATCCGACCATGGTCCACCTGCTTGTGCCGTTGATACTAGCATTGTCAATGCAACAAGTGATGTCAGAACCAGGGCAACAATTTTAAAAATATATTTCATATTGCCCTACTTCTTTAATACGTTTTCAGCCGCATTATTGATACTGTCTACATCAACCTTGGCAACTTTTTTCTTATTGATCTCATTAATGATTGCTTCTACTTCTTTCTTAGAAACCTCGATCATTATGTAAGCTCTGTAAGATTTGTTACCTGTTGTGAACACTTCTTGTTTGGTCACTTCATAGCCTCTAGCTAGAGTTGACTCAATTACATTCACAATAGTATCCTGTGATCCTGATGTTACGGTTAGAGTCTCGTTAGTACCAGCTTCATTCTTGTTGATAGTGGTCCTGTTGTTCATCTCTCCGTTGATCCTATCTACAAGTTTAGCCTTGGCAAGCAAAGTACTTTTCTTCACTGCTAATTCTAAGTCAGGAGATACAGCAGTCGCCGCCTCTCGATACTTGAACATAGTTTCGTGATTGTAGTCCACATACCATTTAGGTGTCTTGTTGATCACACCGTTCTTACTCATATCAGACTTAATCTTATATGTAGAACATTGTGCAACCATCAACCCTGCAAATAGTATAAGGAATATTTTTGTTATGTTTTTCATGTTTCCTTCCTATTATTGTTTAAAGTTTTTTGTAATCTCTGCCAATCCAGCGAACATATTGGATACAATACTGCCAACTTCATTTAAGTTGAAGTCATCCATAAATTGTTCATACCCATTTCCGATCATCGGATACACAGCTAAGAATATAAAAACTAATATTATTAATCTAAACATAGTACAATTATAGCACAATTTCCAAATACGTCAAATGAAAGTTGGTCTTGCAAAAACGGTTGATTTTATTGACTTTTTTCATCTGTTTCCTCTTTGTGCCATCCAAGATCTTCTATGTTTTCACTATTGCAATTTGGACATTGCCATTCACCATCTGTATCTGGTAGTACCAAATCTGGCGGTGTGCCTTTCCATTTGCAATCAAAACAAAACCAGTTCCATTCATTCATGAAATGTGACTTTTTAGGTATTTTTTAAGTTCTTTGTCTTGTACATTTGCAGGTATTTCTTTCTTGTAAAATATCTTGTAACTATCACTGCCATATTTTCCAATACCGTGTAGGTCGGATGCTTCTTTTCCGTTCCATGTCAAGAACTGTTTACTCATTTTCCTCAATCTTTTAGATCTAACCTCCCACATACCCAAAGGCTTCAACATATTTTGTTGTGTCTTTAATCTGCCTCGCAGATATGCTTTAGGATTTGGATATCTATTGAACAGCTTGGGCAGTATCTCTTTTACCTGTTTCCTGTAAGTTAAGTTTAAACACATTACACCCACCATGTGTTGCCATTTGCTTTTTACCTGTTGCTGGACCATCAGGTCTTCTCGCATACTATTTTGAGCCTTTTATTCTACTTAAAATTATTTTTGCGTAGTCAGGATTAGTGCTCCATGGAGCAAGTAATGGAACTAATTTGTCATAATTCCAGTAAACATCATTTAATTGTTTGTTTCTCTCTGCCCTAAAGTCTCTGTAAGCAGGATGTCTGTTTATAATTTCTATTACGTCTGCGACACTGCGACATTTGTTTGCGTATTTCTTTACACCAAATTCAGCATTTGGTATGGCCTGTGGTTTCATTTGTGGTACCTTTGGATCCCAAGTCCTCACTCCAAATAAAGCATTACCTTCACTGGCGAATCTTGATGTGCCAGCCGCACTTTCTACATCTGCCATGGCACTTATAATTTTGTCTGGTATTCTTTTGTGGCTTTCTGTGGTTAAATTTATGTAGTCAACACATCTTAGCACTGCCGTAACAAACTCTTGTTGATTTTTATACTTGAAAGCTGGTTCATGCAGTCCAAAATTTTTTAATATTTGAACTGTTTCATTTTCCTGTTGTTGCTTTATTTTGTTTACTATTTTTGAATTAGGTTTAAATGTGCCCAACACAAACGTGATAGTCAAAACTGTTGTACCAATGATGAATAGTTTACCACCATTCCAAACCTTATCCAAGAGTTTCTGCCAATCTTTCATATTATTAAATGGTGCCCCGAAGGGCACCTATAATTACGCTACTTTAGTCTCTATTTTAGATTCATCAACAGCAGGTGTCAATGACTTTTTGTATTCTGCTTCTGCTGAATTCATGTAGTTGTTCCAGTCTATTTTAGATAGACCAGTAAATCTTGTCATGATGCCATCAGCAAGTATTTTAAATGAACCGGCTAGTTTGTGTGTATTATCGGGTTGAAACTTGTGAACAACTCCTGTTGCTTTACCATCTGCATTTTCTCTGCCCATGATAAACATATACTTTCCACTTTTACCTGTCCATGTGTTGTTAGTTCCAGTATCTTTCGTGCATCTTGCAGTTACTTGATCTAAAACCAATTGTGCTTTCGCCGAACATTTATACATATTTTCTTTCTCCATTTACTTTTAAGTTACCATTATTATAGCACAAGTTGGTATTATGTCAAGTGCTTAAAAATGCCAATTTATAAAGGTTTATACGTCATGGCCTCGACAAATTAAAGTATTATTTGTAAATTCAAACATCTGAGAATATCTTTCAACCGTTTTAGTAAATTTGCCATCTGTTTGCACCATGTGTTCGTGTTGACTATATTGTGTGTAAATGTCGTGATGTAGTTTGTGGATCTTTTCCAAGATATCATTTTGATTACTATCTTTAATTTGTTTCAATATGCCTTGATTTTTGTAGTTGTGGATTGTTCCCCACTTTGGTTTTATTGTGAAGTCTATAGACTCTTTATTTAAAAAAACAAGTGCTAATGACCTGTAGAAGTTTTCTATTTCTGCTTTTGGTAACTTCCAAAAGAAATCATATCTATCATCTATTTTAGAAAAATAATGCAGATGGTTTTGTAATAGATTTTTAACTGCGTAAGCATAATTTACTACAATGGTGGGATCTAGGAAGAAAGGAAATGACTTTTTTATAATTTTATGTTCGGTAGAACTACCGTCTGTAACGAACCAATAAAACTTGTCATTAATAAATCTTATGCCGGGTTTTTCATGTCCAGAGATTACAATGCCATCTAGGTCTTTATAATAATCTGCGGCGTATTGTGCCCAACAAGGTTGGACCTTAATTATATTAAATTGACACTTTTCTGGATTTTTCCACCACTCTTTACTATCAAGATAGTCATAGTTTTCATAGGTCCATTTGTAAAACTTAATTTTACCAACATTGTGTGGTACATTTTTTTTTACAAATTCTAATGCAACATTGTATTCTTTGTTTAGGATCTTATCAGATTCCGCCTCAAATATTCCAGGGAATGACATGAAAACTTCATCAATGTAGATTTTATTTTTTATAGCAGTATCTAAAATTGTATGACTGTCTGTGCCACCGGTGTATAATAACACTAATTTGTTGTGTTGTTGTCTCAATTCTTTTAATTTTTTTGCGTAGATTTGTTTCAAGTGTAAATGGTTTATATCACTTTCAACTTTGATTGATTGTATTTGATCTATCCAGTCAGCATCTGTTTTGTAATAACAGAACTGTCCATTTTCAATTGATTTATCAAATGCTTGAAAGATGTTGGCGAATCGCTGTCCGCCAACATCATAGTAAGAGTTAAACATACAAGAATTACTTCCAGTAGTGTTGTCCTTCTTCAACTATTTTTAGTTCTTCTTTTCTTGGTAGAGCGCCTACAATTTCTGTTAGCTTTCTTTTTTGTCTCCAAGATTTGAACACAGAGTCTTTGTTTGTTTCTAACAATAACTCTCTGAATTTATCAGAAGTGTTGTTAGATATGATTGGATAATCCATTACTGGAAAAGCCAAACCATTGTCCACGATTGTGTAGACTGACTTGACGCCATGCGTGGTTTCTTTTGATGTGTTAGCAATGCAACTACCTAGCTTGTTACCTACAAGTTTAAGTGATTTCCCTTGGTTAGTAAACATAACATCAATGTCACCGCCAGTTATAGCATTGTATAATGCCCCTGAATTTTTATATCTTAGATAAACAACTTCTTTACCTAATTTTTTAAAAACAGCATCAGAGAACTTTTGGTTCATGTTTTTATCTAGGCCAACGATAAGTTTATCTTTTCCTTTTGCTTCGTTGCTCATACACCAGTAGTAGGGTGCCGAGTATTCACGTAACACAAAGTTTTTCTTAGTTATAAAATAACCCATTTGTGCCGGTTGATTACTAGCAAACATTATGATAACATTTTCTTTGCCTCTTGTCTTCTCAAGATATTTTGTTGCTTCGGTCATAGCTGAAATGTTTTCAAACTTGACTGAGTGTCCATTTTTCTTAAGCACTTCTTGATACATCGTTGCTCTAGCAAAACTAGACCCACCTGGTTTACCAGCTGGTACGATTGTTATTTCCTCTGCGTAACTTGCCGTAGCGAATAGTAAAGTTACTAGTACTATTAGTTTTTTCACGTTTGTCTCCTTGTTTTAGTTTTTGTTAGTGAGTCCATAGTGTTAGATACCTAAGAATGACGAACTCTAAATCACTCCCAAGTATAAAAGAGAATAAAACTGGTGTTAGATTTATCTCTTTCAATGTTATTGCTATTGTAGCAAATATGACCAAACACGTCAAGTAAAGATCTAGTTGATAATCATCAAGCCCCAACCAAACACACGTGGAAATACACACTAATGCAATAAAAATGTTTAAAAATTTTTTCATCTTCTGTAGAAGAACAATTATTGTTTTTGCCAAAGGCCAAGCAATTATTAATGCAACACAGTTCACAAAGACAAACCATGGCACCAGTGTTTTCATTAAAATTAAAGCATTGTTTTCTAAATTTGCAAATTGAAAAGGCGACCATCCAGCCTCCAACAAATAATTAAACAGAATAAATTCACTAGAGGTTAACGGAATGCCAAGTAACACAAGTGGCAACAGCATTCCAAAACCACCACTGTTGTTGGCAGTTTCTGCCGCAACAATCTTCTTGCTAGGATAGTTGGGATTTAATTTCGATTCAAGAGCATAAGACAGATTGGTACTTAGGAGTGTGCCAAAACCCGGAGCCATTGCTGAAAAAAATCCAATCACTGCTCCTCTGAAACTTGAAGTTATGTTTCTAAAAAATAAAAAAAGCACCTTTTTAAAAGATGTTAATTTTTCTTTGACAAAAGTTACTTTTATGTCTTTTTGCATTGCGGCAAATAGAGTTGGAGCCACAATCACACCAAGAATTAAAGGATAAAAAGGTATCCCGTGTTCTAGCTGTTCGATTCCAAGAGTGTATCTATATGTGCCGGCTTGATAAGCTGGTCCAATGAGTGACAGGCAGTAACCCACCAATAGCAATGAACAGTTCAACAGATACCTTTTTTTGTTGAAAGCAAACATACTGGCCAATAAAACAATACCGTATAATGTTATTCTAAAATTATCTTTTAAGAATATTTGGAAAGAATCCATGACATAAGGTAAAGCAAGGTAAGTTATAGCAACCGCAACAAAACTACCAAACAAACTGCCAACGGCACATAGACCAATAGCCGCACTGCTTAAATTTCTTTTTCTAAATTTGGCTCCTTCAAGCAAGGCTGGCATGCTGTTACTTTCACCAGGAACTTGCATAAACACGCTGGGTATGGTTCCGGTATACTGTGCTGTACTCAATATGGCCATGTAGAACAAAAATAGTTGTGGCACATCTAATTGAAGTAAAATTGGCACTGATAAGATAAGACTGATACTGGTTCCTATACCAGGCAAAATGCCTGATATGGTTCCTATCAAAATTCCGGTCAATACTACAATAAGTTGCTCTAACATTTACGATTTAATTAATTTTTCAAACTCAGGAGTAGTTTCTCCAGTGACTTGAATCATCATTCTGTTCTGCCGACTGAAGTTGGCAGTGCCATGAGGCACATGATACCAGTCAAACCATAACACATCACCACGACTCCATGCTGTTATTACTTTGGTTCCTAACATTACTACCTGCCCCGGAATCCAGTCTTCTAAAAATATAAACACTCTTCTTAACTTATTTTTTAATGCTATGAAGACATCATTCTCATTTTCAAAAACAGGAATTTCTGTCTTATAATATTTTGGTGCTAGACGAAGATAACTGTTGATTAGATCCATGTGAAATACATGAGTCTGACCAGGCTTTTGATTATGTAAAACTGATATTGGGTTTTTTAAATGCCATGATTGTAACCAATCCCATATTTTTTTATTCTGCTCAGGTGTTACAAAAGAAAAATCAAAAGCATTTTTTATAGGGTAATTCAATTCCTTTTGTTGTTCAATTGCATTATTACATCTTTGATAGGTGTCGTTGTCTACAGTAATAGTATCTGTGGGTTGATACAGATCCTTTTGAATATTACACAAAGGGTATTTGTAAAATTCTTCTGGTAAAGGTTTATTATTATAGAAGCCTTCTTTGTAGGCAGACCTTTCTATAAGTTTTTCAAATGTTGTTGTCATAGATTTAAGATCTAATTAATTCCTCAAACTCCGGAGTGGTTTCTCCTGTGACTTGAATCATCATTCTGTTCTGTCGACTGAAGTTGGCAGTGCCATGTGGTAGATTATACCAGTCAAACCATAACACATCACCTTTAGTCCATCCGGTAAAAATTTTTGTTCCCAACATTATTACTTGTCCAGGAACCCAATCATTTAGAAAAATAAAAACTCTTCTTACTTTATTCTTTTTTTCAATTGGATCAGAGATATATTTGTTGTAACTGTCAATCACGTCCATATGGAAGGTGTGTGTTTGTCCAGGTTGTTGATTATGTATTTGAGCAATTGGGTTTTTTAAATGCCAAGTCTGCATCCAATCCCATATTTCTTTGTTTTGTTCGGGAGTTATTAGAGAAAGATCAAAACTTTTTTCTATGTCGTATCCTAATTCTTTTTGCTGTTCAATTGCGGGTCCACATCGATAATACCTATTATTATCTAAAACAATCTCTTCATTGGGATAAAGATCTTTACTGATATTACACAGAGGATATTTGTAATATTTTTTTGGTAAAATTTTATTTTTATAAAAGCCATCTCTGAATGATGATCTTTTAATCAGTTGTTCGAATAGTGTTGCCATCGTCTTTTTCCTTTATTATACACTAGAGTGGAGATTTATGCAATAGGAATCATGCTCAGACCTCACCTCTAATTGGTTTATATGTTTGAACTAGATACAAGAACTGTATCACACGGAAGGGCCTGTAACTCTAGAAAGATCTAGCCTTTGGCCTATTAAGGCTACTCGGAGGTCCTGAAAGTTCCGGCGTCGTTTTAAGGCGCTGTTACAGTAGTATTTATATCCTAGTTAAGTTTGTTGAATTTTTTTAGCAAATACAGATACACTTTCTCCCAATACGATTTAAACCATGGATCCTGTGCTGTGATCATCATGCGTCTAGCATTGGCTAAAAGTCTTGGTTGTTGATCTGGATTGACGTTGATCATTTGAGTTTACTCAGCAAGTCCTTTTCTATCTGGATTTTTTCTTCGGGTGTGAGTTCTGTTTTCTGCACTTCAACTGTATCTACTGGTTCATCTTCTTCTACTTTTTTAGGAGCCTCTATAGGCATGCCACAGTTATTAAACCAACGACCATCTGTTGTTTGAAAACAAACACTGTACACGTTGTTTACAGTGCCATTAATTTGCTTGAGCTTTACTAGTCTTCTTTTTCTATTGATCTTGCCTTTGTACACTGTGCCATTCTTGTTGATCAACTCGTGCTGTCCTGTGATTGATCCATACAACCTATCAATGTAGATAGGACGACCATTTGCGTCTTCACCATATATGTTTGAAACAGGTTTAATTATTGCCTCTGCTTTTTTTGGCTTGTTTATTTCTTGTAAACCTTGTAATATTTTTTGTGTTTTTTCACTTGTCATAGTATTTTCTGTTGAGTAAGAACACCAATCTCGCCGGCGGTTAGCCCGGCCCATAAGTTTTTACCCTAGGTGGGGTGTTTGTTTAGTTTAAAAGTGAGGTATGTTTATTCTCACTCAACAATTAACTAATTATAGCATATTTTGGAAATATGTCAAATACTTTATAAAATATCATCGGGCGGAGTAGTTTCCCAATGTTTTTTTGCTCTTGATAGTGGCCCTTCTTCTTCTTGTTGTTTCTTTGGTTTAGGATCGCTAATAATTTTTAAAAGTATATAAAAAAATATTACTGTGACAAATAATCCTAACACTAATTGCAAAATACCAAATCCTAAAGTCATTTCCTTTTTTCCATTAATATTTGTTTTGGAGTTTTAGACCCGGGCATAAGTTTGCTCAATCTACAACTGAATAATTTCTTTTTGCCTTTTGAAGTCAACACAATAGGTTGCCCGTGTTCATCGATCTGTATAGCTTTGATAGTGGCCTGCACATTGCGGAATCTGCCAACGACTATTTTATCACCAACTTTTATGTCAACTTTGTATGACTTCATGCTAATATTATACTACAAATTATAATTTTGCCAACCTAGTTGTTATTAAATAATTGCATGAAAGTGGTAATTTACACAAATCCTAATATAAAAGTGCAAGAAATTGTTGTAAAAATAGAGGATTTGAACAGACAGATCAAAACTGAGGGTCACTCATTTGATATTCCATGCGAATGGCAAAAACTTACAATTAATCTAGCTAGAAAATACATATCAAGAATTACTATTGACGGTATAGACATTGGCATGATTTTGAACTCCGGGTCTCAATACAATAAAAATTATACTATTTGGTTGCACGGTGACGTTGGGGTTTTAAAACAAAGGATTGTAGAGTGTATAGAACAAGATGATCTATTAAGATGGATGCCTCTTAATTCAAAGTACCTACTTACTGAAAGCTACAACGAATCAGCGCCTGACTTTGTGCCAGCCCACATACAACGTTTTTTCCAAAGAGGTGAAGGCCCATATTGGTGGAACTACAACAACAATGACAGTTTGCCATTTAGATCTGTTGCTATTGATTTTGACAAAGACACATTGTTAAATTCTTTAGACGAGGATTTAACATTTATAGATAAAAAATTTACGAAGAATGCCAACTGTAAAAGTTTACAAGCCAGTCCACAGTTGCCCTTGACTCCGGTCACACAGCTTACAAATGCCTACTTGAAAAAGTTTTTAACTGCACTTGGTTACAAGTCTATGTTGCAGATTCAGTATGTTGAAATGTCTGCAAAAAGTTTTATAGATATTCATATGGATGATTTTGCCAATGTTTCAGGTTTAATGTACGTCAAAGGAGCAAGTCAATTGTACTGTGTTTTAAAGGGAGATCCCAGTAAGTTTAAAATGAAATTTGCTAAAGCAGGTATGATTGATGTAACCAAACCAACATATATCAACAACAATGCTTTTGCACACTCTCTTTATTATGATGGCCAAGATACAAGAGGCGCACTTTTAATCTATGGAAATACCTAACATATCAAAATGATCTTCTATAGTCCAAGTACCAAAATCAATCACATCACCTCTTAAATTTTTAATCTCTGTTTTCAATCCAGCAAGTTTATATCTCATGAAAGGCAGTTCCCACGTGGCATTATGTTCCCATTCGCCTTGTAGATAGTGTTTGTCAACGTCATTTATTAAACATAAAGGCATATGAATGGCTTCTAGAGCAGTGATATCACTATCGAGATATGCTTCTAGTATTTTGTTTTGCGGGATAGGATGTTCTAAATGTTTTTTTCCATCTGTGAGGTCGACTGCAAAATAGTGTGCTTGATGCGGTTTACATTTTTCTTTTTGGGTATCTCTGAGATATCGTTGCAGGAAATAAAAGTACTTTCCTTTGACATCTCTTGCAGTATTTTCACTTAACAAATCATTTTTAAATTTGTCAAGTATAGAACAGTCTGATTCAATGGTAGTTGGAGCAGTCCTTTTGAACGTAAGTCTGCGTTGAGTTTTTTGATCTAGGAGTTTATACCGTTGCGACATTTTTATAGAAAGGTTTGAATTCAGAACATATATCATTATTCATAAGTCCCATTGATACCTTTGGTTCGTGTGGCGGATTGAACTGATCTTCGGTTGGTGCTTGTAAGATGTATGCTTCTCTCATCAAACTACTCATTGCCACAGGTGCGTCCCAACTGGTACCTCTGGTGTGTTGCCATTGTTTTTTACTTGCTGAGTGTATGCCTTGTGCGTTCCTACCACATACTTTTATTAGTGCGTTTAATATTTTTTCAATCCAATCACCTGGTAAAAATTTAGTTGAACCATCTTCTTTGGCCAATGAGTACATTTTAACCAATCCGATATAGATACCCTGATTGATTTCACCGCCATCTTCAGCACCATAATAAGTTTTTATACCGTTAAGAATATTTTCTAACACAACAGCATCGCCTGTCATATCTATGCCTTTATATGCGTAATCAAAATGTGAGAAGTAGTGTTTGTTTGGTCCACATTTGCCAGATGATCTTCTGACACGTTTAGGTTCAAGATCTATTTCACATTTTTTAAACAGGCTATCAACTGTGTATGCAGTTTTTACTCTAGGATTGTTTCTGTCATTTTGTGCATCGGGATCATTGTTCCATCTATGTATAAGTCCTCTGTGTATCTCTTCTGTGCCTGCTCTTAGAATACCTGTGTCATTAAGTATTTCAAATGCGATAGCGTCAAAAGATTGATGGGAAGTTTCCACCCATGTCATTGGCACTGCTTTGAACCCTAACACGGAAAGTGCTACCGATGTATGCTGTCCGTCAAACAAATAGTATTTGCCATCTCTTTTGACTGCTGATGCCGGCCTTACAACTCTTGGATCAAATTTTTCGCATATCCTTACTACATGTGATGGCCGTAGGTCTCTCTGCACAGAGTAATTGAAGCAAAGATCATCGTTTATCTCGACCTGAGTTATCCCCTGAGGCAGTTGCATTTCTGCATCTTTCTGTAAATCTTCCAGTCTGTCTTTTGCTGTTTGTATTCTTGTTTTGAAATTGGCTACTTCTTCTTCACCCTCTTTGTAGAATTCATCTACCACTTCTCGAAGTGTCTTTACTGTTTTAGTAAGCATTTATCTCCTTTTATAATACAAGTTACGAGAATTATGTACTCAAAGAATACGTTCTCAATATGTGTACAATTATAGCAGATTAGTTAACAATGTCAATCTATAAACTTCTTACAAAGGTCTTTTGCTTGGTCATGCCAATATACACCGCTGTCTCTTAATTTCTCGTTGGCAGTTCTAAGTTTTTCCATCAATCTATCGATTTTCTTTTTTTGTGTTTTCTTGATCACTTTACCATTTTCAATATGGTCTTCTACAATTTTTAAAACAGTATCAATATCAGGACAGGTAATATCAGGCACCTTGGGGGCTTTTTTTCTAATGTCAGACCAAACTGATCTTTTTTTTCTGCGATAGTTGAACATTGTATTATTATTTAAATTGTTATAGGAAAAAATTAAGTGCTACTATGATAGTAATACTGCAACTTTTCTGTTGCGAGGAAAGTTGCCAACCCCAGAGTTTAGTGGACTAGGCCGCTAATCTCAATTCAGATCTGCTTGTTGGCATTGCTACCAAGTCAGCAAATCTTAATGCTTTTTTGTTTGCATTTAAAAACTGGCCGTTACCTCGTACCATTGGAAGCTCTCCACAAACTTTTAGACGTCAATCGATACCATTACACCCCCGAAAGGGATTACATAAGCCACCCGCCTAGTCATGGTGGAGGTGACCGGAGTCGAACCGGTGTCTTGCCCGTTTATTACTTTTGCTTCAACGAACTTAACAGTATTTAAACACAGGTTGACCAAAAAGTCAAACTGTATTATAATGAATTATGGACGCAGAAAAACAACAAATACAAAAAGCATTTCAACCATTAATAGACGCAAAAGGTAGACGTAAACTTTCAATGAGAATTACTGATCTGAAAGAATATGATGAGACTAAAGAGGGATTGTCTTTTAAAAAGATCATTAAAAGCATTCAATCTGGTTTACCAAAAGGCACAACAGAAGTAAGTGTTGAGTACACAAATAGGAAAGGCCAAAAGATTGAGAGAATGGTCAAAGTTCCTATTGGACGTAAAAAGAAGCTTTCTAGATAAATTAGTTATATGTACATTAAAAGACTAATTGTAAGATTGAGAATGTGGTATGCAGACGTAAGAGGCCATCATGGCAAACGTTGGGACTATGAACCAGGTGAATGGTACATGGGTCGTCACAAAAGGAAATAACAATGGCAGATATCAATTCAATAGTAAAAGAATTAGGGCAATTAACACTGCAAGAAGCGGCGGATCTCGCCAATATGCTTGAAAAAGAATGGGGAGTGACAGCGTCAGCAGGAGTAGTAGCGCCACCAGTAGCAGATGCTACAGCAGAAGCAAAATCAACAGCATCAGTAATGATAACTGGCTTTGCTGATGGAAAAAAAATTGCTGTACTTAAGAAAGTGAAAGAGATACTAGGACTTGGACTATTAGAGGCCAAGAACTTTGTTGAAGATTTACCCAAAGCAGTCAAGGAAGACATTGAGAAATCTGAAGCAGAAGAAATGAAAAAAGCACTAGAAGACGCTGGTGCAACTGTTCAATTAAAATAATTTAAGAAAGAATATCTATATCTTGATTAAGTGTCAATTGAGCCTTAATAACTTCTACATCGCGATTATTTAAATTAGCCAATAGGCTTCTACTCAACCCATAGATATCTTTATTGCCTTTATCAATTACTAAGAAATCACAAGCGGCATTAATGATCTCTTCTGTGTTCTTGCCATCAAAACTAACTGTAGTCTTGAATCTATCATCTTTAGTGGCTTTGGTTGCAACCGCATCCAAATCTTGATAATCAGTTACATCTGGCAATCCTTGTAATTTTAAAATTTCCTGTACTTGAATTTCTTCGGAGCTATCTAATACTCCTGTGTAAAGCGGGTGTCTTTGGGAGCTTCTTTGAGCGTAGTTTTCAAAATAAGTTTTAAAATTTTCATTACGACTGGATCTTATCATAAGTTTTCTAACATCAACATCCTCGGCTAGACTTACAAAAGAATTGGCTGTTGATAGTGAGGTGCCGTAAGTTCTAATAGAACCAAGGTTTGTGGCTTCAAGTGCCACTTGTTCGGTCACAGTGTTTAGTGCTGTAATTATAGCATCTCTGGCAGTGGCAGTGGCACCATTGTTTAATGCAGTATTAAAGGCAGTGGCCGCATTATTGACTGCTGTGGTTAATCTATTCTGGGCTTGAAGAAAGTCTGTAGAATCTCCAGATACCGTGCCGATAAAAGTTATAAGATTGGTCATGGCTGTTTGGTAGGCTGTATCTGTTGCGAACTGTTTTGCATGTATGAGAGCTACATTTTTAGCTATGGCTGTCATGGCATCATCTATTGTTCCATACACTGTACCAAAATGTCCTGGTATTCCTTTGTTGGTGGAATCAGCAGTGTAGCCGTAGATAAAAGGAATAGTTGCAACAAAACTTTGTACAGTTTGGACATGATCTAGAAAAGTTCCTGTCTCAGATGCATCATCGTCTGCAACTGTTTCGCCTAATGCACCTGTAAGTAAATTAGCAGTGTGAACATCAAGGTCTGTCAATGCTCTTCCAATATCTAGATGTGGGTTGGTATCAATGTCTTCTTTAAGATCTGTTTTTTGACTAGCAGTCAGCTGTGAGTTTGCGTCAATGGTTTCGTGTAAAAGTTTGGATGTGCCTGCAAATCCTAAGTAGGTTGAACCATCTGGTTTAGTGATAGCATCAATTAAATTTTGTACACCTTGATTAGAAAATTCTGGCAATGCTTCTACTAGAGTTTTTAAACCTTTTTTGACTGTCATGATTATCCTGCGAACACGTTGGGTGAACCCTGTATCAGTGCTCCTCGGTCAGCTGAATCACCAACTCTTGCTACTGGAACGCCCTGGGCAAAAACTGATCCAGAGCCTCTGTTAACTTTTGCTCTATGGGGCACACAAACACATTTTTTGCCAAAGCATCTTAGTATGGTGTGCGGCTGTAGTTTGTCACCAGGTCTAACAACAGCTATGCCATTTGCGAACACTGAAAATTGTGATGCATCAACTCCTGCTGTGGCAGAACAAGAATGTCCTGTTGTGGCCTTATCGTTGTTTCTTGATATCTGTGGCATATATGCCAGTATTTATAACTGTTAGAAACTGGTGGTTTTTACTTGACGCCTCTGACGTCCTCAACCAAGTATTTCTTGTAGTATTTTGGAACAAGTGATTTACAAACAGCTTCTAGTCCACCCTTAAGAGCTCTGCTCACTTTGCAATCATATCCAGTTATTCCAGAAAGCAAACGATCATCTGTTGTTTTTTTACCTGAAGCTGTCAATCCAGCGTCTACACCTGACTTGGCATAGGTTATAGTTTTATAAGTTTCGTATGAACTGGTACCTGTGCCTACCATTGCTCCTATGGTGCCACATGATGTCAACATTACTAAAAGTATTAAGAATCTCATAATATTAAAGTTTAAACTTTTTAAACTGTCCTTGTTTTACATCTTGGTTGATGCCACCAACTATGTATGACTCCACTTCTGTTTCCTGTGGTGCCACCTGCATGCCTTTGCTTGACAGCCAATGCTGTGTCCAAGGTAGTGGGTTGGATGATGCTGGAACATCGTATATTGGATCGAATCCTAATGCTCTTAATCTCTTGTTTGCGATCCATTCCACGTAGTTGCCCAACAGTTTTTCATTAAGACCAATTATGGATCCATCTTTGAACAAGTATTTGGCCCATTCCTTCTCTTCGTTCACTGTGTTCTTGAACATCTGTATAACTTCTTTTTCTGTGCCTTTCATTGCTTTGGTCATTTCAGGATCATCACCTTTTTGCCATGCTTTGATCACGTGTGTGGACAAGTTCAAGTGTGTTGCTTCGTCCCTTGCGATCAGCGAAAGTATCTTTGCTGAACCTTCCATAAGTTTAAGTTCACCAAATGCAAAAGTACAGGCAAATGATATGTAAAATCTTAATCCCTCTAGTAGGTTAACCGTGACCATTGCAAGATACAATGCTCTTTTAAGTTCTAGGATGTCGCCCTTGCCTTTGACTGTGTATTCCAGTGCCATCTTGTTGAACTTGTCGTAGTTCTCTGTGACAGATTTTGCTCTCTTTAATATCTCTTTGTCTTCTAGTATAGTATCAAACACCTCTGCAGGATCTGAATAAACGTTTTTCATGATGTGCGTGTATGCTCTTGAGTGAATAGTTTCAAAGAAGTCCCAAGTTACTATACAACCTTCTAGTTCTGGATTTGAACAGTAAGGTAAGAATGCCAGTGATGGGCCTCTGCCTTGCACACTGTCTAGCAGTGTTTGGTATTTCAAATTTGATGTGAATATGTGTTTCTGTTCTGGTCTAAAATTCTGGAAGTCTGCTCTATCTTTCTGTAATGATACCTCTTCTGCTCTCCAGAAGTAACCCAACATAGTTTGGTTTAACTTATCGAACTGTGGATACTTGATGTCATCATAACGTTGGATAGCCATGTCCTCGCCAAAGAACATTGGTTGTTTCATCCAGTCTACATTAGTAGTATTAAACACAGTTTTTGCCATTATATTGTACAAGCCTCGCAGTCTTCGCCTTCAATCTTAGTGTCACTACTTATTAAATTTCCAGGTAATTCTACATCCTCACCGTCGTCAGTATCTATCACAGCACTGAGTCCAGCTGGTTGAATATCCTCGTCATCACCTTTGAAGTCATATGTGTTCTGGTAGTAAGACGTCTTCCAACCAAGTTTGTATGCTGTCAGCATGTCCTGTGCCATCACTGATAGTGGAACTTCGTTGTTGTCAAAGTGTGTGGGATTGTAACTCCAGTTGCCTGATATGCCTTGATCAAAGTACTTCTGCATCATAGCAACAACATTGATATAACCTTCGTTGCTTGGCATTTCCCATAGCAGTGTGTAATCATTTTTAAGTTTAGGGAACCCTGGTGCTATCTGCTTCAGAGGTCCTTTCTTGCTTTTCTTGATTGATAACATTGCTCTAGGTGGCTCTATTCCGTTTGTCTCGTTTGACACTACTGAACTACTCTCACTTGGCATCTGTGCTGACAGTGTGCTGTGTCTTAGTCCGTGCTTGGCAATGTCTTTCCTTAAACTTTCCCATGCCATTCTCTGTTTGTGTGGCACAATTTTGTCTACATCTTTCTTGTAGTGATCTATTGGCAGTTGTCCGTCTGCGTATTTTGTTCTGTCAAATGCTTCGCACTTGCCTTTTTCTTTTGCAATATTGTTACTTGCTCTCAACAAGTGATATTGGAACGCTTCTGAAAGTCTGTCAACCAAGTCCCATGCCTTTGGATCAGAATACTTAACACCGTTCTTAGCCAAGTAGTGTGCCAGTCCAATGTAACCAATACCTAGGCTTCTTCTTTTCTTTGTGCTGACTTCTGCGGCCTTAACTGGGTAGTCTTGGTAGTCTATGATCTGTTCCAGTGCTCTCACAGCCAAGTCACATATGTTCTCTAGTTCTCCTAGGTCATTCAGTCCACCTACGTTGACTGCTGAAAGAATACAAAGTGCAATCTCTCCTTTGTCATCGTGTATGTCCTGTATGGGTCTAGTGGGTAGCGTTATCTCTTGACACAAATTACTCATTGAAACTTTGTCTTTGAAACTGGAGTGTGTGTTACAGTGATCCAAGTTCATTATGTAGATACGTCCTGTCTCTGCTCTCTCTTTTAGTAAGTCTCCAAACAGATCCTGTGCTGGAACTATTTTCTTTGGAACAGTCTTGTCAGCTTCGTACTTCAGGTACAAGTTGTCAAAGTCTTCTGTGCCAAATGCTTCATAGAGTCCAGGTGCTTGGTGTGGTGATATTAATGTTATGTTTTCTTCGTTCATGAATCTCTCATAGAACAGTTTTGTGATCTGTATCGAGTAATCTAATTTTCTTACCCTGTTGTCTTCTGTGCCTTTGTTGTTCTTCAGTACAAGTATGTCTTGTATCTCTGGGTGCCATATTGGGAAGTGTACAGTTGCACTGCCGCCCCTCACACCATTCTGCGTACAACATCTCACTGTTGCTTCAAACTTTTTAAGGAACGGAACAACTCCTGTGTGTTGAACTTCTCCTCCTCTTATCTTAGAATTGATTCCACGTATTCGACCAGCGTTGATGCCAATCCCAGCCCTACGAGCCACATAAAGACCAATGGCCATATCGCTACTAAAAATGCTAGGCAAAGTGTCGTCACTGTCAACGAGTACGCAACTTGCAAACTGTCTGATAGGCGTCCTAACACCAGACATAACCGGTGTTGGAATATTGATCTTGTGTTGTGAAATTGCGTCATAATATTTTTTAACATAGCTCATCCTTGTTTTTTTTGCGTAATCTGCAAATAAAGTTGCAGAGATCATCATGTACATGTCCTGTGGAGTCTCATAAAGATTTCCAGTTGATCTATCTTGTACAAGATATTTGTCAACAACTTGTCTTAGTCCGGCATAGCTAAATTTAAGATCTCTATCTCTCTTAATCCAAGTGTTAAACTTCTTTAATTCTGTTTTGGTATATTTTTCAACGATGCCTTTGTCATACACACCTATTCTGATGTTTCGCAGAATTAATTTTAGTAGTGGCATGTATTCGTATTGGCCGTGTGCTTCTTTCCTTACATCATACAGAAGCAGTCTTGCCGCGGCATACTGATAGTTGGGAGTTTCTAAACTTATTAAATCATTTGCTGAACGCACTAAAACATTTTGAATATCTTTAGTACTCATGCCATCATAGAATTGTATGTTGGCATTCATTTCAATCTGTGATGGACTGACGCCTGTTAAACCTTCGCAAGACTCTTCAACAACAAAATGAATCTTATTGATGTCAAGTTTCTCTAGCTTACCATGTCTCTTCTGTACCTTAATAGTCGAGGAGTTGGTGTTTGGCATTATTTTAATTTTTTCTTCTATGATGTTCTGTTTTTGATTATGTGTATTTATCGGAATTTTTTTATTCAAGGCAGTTTCTATCTGTGCAATATTTTTTATCATAGCTGTTTAAAACGTTTTTTGTTATATGCTATTATAAAACAAGCAAAGGTTATTGTCTATTGAAATGTATATTAATAGGTTACTTTTTTTTACAACTACTGGTTATACCAACTGTGTAGATTCAACATCCATAGTGGCATTTGCACCTGTTGAAGTGGTGACGTATTTTACAATTACGGTTTTGTCACTACTTGCTGAATCTTCTCTGCCCAACACAGCAGTCAAAGTGACACCGGCATCTCCGTTGCTCTCTGTAAATGTGTCATCGTGGGCCACACCATTGGCGGAAACACTGATAACAAACGTTCCAACTCTTAGAGTGGAGCCTCTTTCAATTTTGTAATTGAGAGTAATTGATTTACCTAATGCTCCTGATCCTGCAGGAAATTCAATTGTTGTTGTGGTGGCCGACGTATTGTCTAGTAGGGTAATTTGTTTGATGGCATTGGTTAGTTTACCAATACCTTGCACCTCTGGTGCCATGTTCATGTGAGAACTGCCATCTGTTCTACGCAGATCAGTTCTTTCAAAAAAGTCTAAAGCAGATGAGCACTCGTCATTGTCATATTGTATGACAGGTACTTCGTTTAATGTTCCTATGCCTTCGAAATTGTTGGCCACTGTGCTACCGTACCAGTTGGCATGTGAAATAATATTTCGTGGGCCTGTTCCTGCATCTGCACCTGCTGTTGGTGCCACATAGATAGCTTGTTGACTAATTGTGTTCCAGCAGTTGCCAGAAAATTGTATATCTCTAGGACCATTGGTCAATCCGTTAGTTGAACCATCCATTTCAGCCCCAATAAGTGCACCGTAGTAAGCTGTGTTAAAATCACAATTTAAAAATCTAACATTAGTAACATCAAAACTGATATCTACTAGTCTAGCAAATTTGGTAAATGTACAAGAGTCAAAAATTATTTTAGAACAAGGTAGAGCTGTTGTTGATCTGACTGTGACGCCTTTAGAATTAGCATTGTCTGCCGGAGAACTGGTAGCGTATGAACCTTTGAATTCACATCTCACAAATTTTACCTGCGTGGCATTGTCAATAGACACTCCGCCGTAAGCCTCGCCATTCTGTATTGTTATTCCTTCTATAGTAATATTAGTTGGAGTTGTAGCTGAGCTACTGCCGATGTTGCTGTACACATTTTTTTCATCATCTTGGAACACTGCCACTGTAGCATTGCCAGTTGCTTGATAGATAACAGTTTTGCCTGCTCCTGCACCTCTGACATGAGCAAATGGAGGAATTTTTAAACTTGCATTAATTCTGTAGTCGCCACCTGGAATATAAAGTACTCTTCTTGCTCGTTCATCATCTTTGTCAGTGTCACAATATAATTCATCTAGTGCTCTTTGAATTGCTGATGTGTCGTTGGTTGATCCATCTCCTAATGCTCCGAAATCTTTTACTGATACAAAATCATCCAGTTTAGATTGTAGGGTTCTTGAAAAATTGCCAGAGGCACCAGTAACTATAGGTGTGGAATTTCCTAGGTAACCTTTGTAAAAATAACTTAATGCTGTTGTAAGACTGGACACTTGGCCTGATGTAACAACCTCGGTGTTGCCTACTGCTGGTGCACCTTCGGCAACTGTGCCGTTTCCAATAAACAATCTTTGCTGGTCAACCACCCAACCTAATTCGCCTGCCGCTAATTGAGGGAGATCTGTTGCTAGTCCTCTTCTGTGTTGTATTCTTGAAATAGTTGTAATTGCCATATTTGTCCTAAATTTAATGTTATTTATTAAAGGACTGACTTGTAATATTGTTCTAATTTACGAAACCATTGGTCCACCCAATAGTCGTAGTTTTCTATCTCGAATGATTGATATTCGTTGGCCTGTGTGCATATGAACATACGTCCACTCTTTATCTGTGTGCCGTACTGTTTGTTGTGTGCTTCTGAGTATGCCACCAATTGGAGGTAATAATCTTCAACCCATTCCTTCTTTTTCAATCTACGTGCCTGTTTGAAATCCATTATGGCAGGTTGGTCTTTGTAGACACCAACTAGATCTGTTGTGCCTGCGTAGAGCTCTTCATAGTACAGCGATACTTCTGATCCCCACACCTCGGAAACATCGTTCAGGCCATTGTCTATGATCACATTGGCCATTGTGTGTGCTTTCTGTTGTATGAGATTAGATCCTGGTGTACGATCTTCGCCTTTGACATGTTTCTCTAGACTACGATGCATTACTGTTCCTATGTTGGCACTCTCTGTTGTGATCTGTTGTGCTTTTGCCACTCCAACTCTTTTACGCCATGCATGTAAAAATGTCATGTCTTTGGTTGCTGACAGCACGGTGGTCACCGATGGCACCTGTCTTCCGTCCGGTGTAGCATAATGTCGCTTGTGGTTCTTAGTAACTCTTGCTAGTTCACTATAGGGATATTTCTGTACGTATGTAATACCTTTGCTCTCTAAAATGTCTTCAGGTATCTTCATAAGCATAATTATACAATATAATGTCATATATCACAACTGATAATCTTAATTCAATAAATGCTGAATTATCAAATTATTGTAATGCGGCCTGTCCTATGTGTAGCCGATACGATTGGGATTTAAATCTTGTTAAAGGAAAGGTTAACAACAGTTATACCAAACTCGATGTCTTTGTTGAAAAAATAGGAGTTAAGATAGTTAAGCAACTACAAAAATTGTACAGTTGTGGCACTTACGGGGATCCTGCAACCAACCCCGAATGTCTGCAAATTTTTGAATTCCTAAGGAGAAATAATCCTACTATGCAAATAACAATACATTCCAACGGTGGCACTAGATCAAAGGAGTTTTGGTCAGAACTTGCAAAATTGCGTGTTGATGTTGTGTTTGCTATCGATGGGTTGGAACACACAAATCACCTGTACAGGCGAAATGTGCAATGGGCAACATTAATGGATAATGTAAAAAGTTATATCAATGCTGGTGGACATGCAACTTGGCAGTACTTGATATTTAAACACAACCAGGAACAGGAAAGTGATGCGAAAGAACTTTCAAAAAAATTAGGATTTGCTGATTTCGTTAGTAGTTTTAGTTATAGATGGACGGACTTTAATTCAGATGGAGAATTTAGAGATATTACAAGTATAGACCTAGGAGATTATAAATTAGAAAAACCCATACAACCAAAAAAATTATTTAAAGACACTGATGTTGTAAAAATGGACAAAGTAGAAATAAAAGTCAATGATACATTTAAGACTGCAAAAATTAATTGTGCATCGTGTCATGTTGAAAATAACAATTATGAAATCTACTTGATGGCAAATGGTTACGTAAGTCCTTGCTGTTACATTGGTGACTTAGATCAACATGAACCAAAAAATATAATCGACGATTATAAAAAAGTAAACATCAATCATACCAGTCTAAATGAAATACTCGAAGGTAAATTTTTTAGAGATTTAGAAAACGGAATTGCCGGTAAACCTGATAGTTATAGACTGCAGAGTTGCTGGATGACCTGTGGAGTAAAATAATTATTTTCTTCTGTTCATAGCAGACTTGGCCATCTGTTTGACTTTGTCAGTGCTACCTTGATCGTCGTAGTCCATTGCTGGATCTTTTTCTGCCTGCTTTTCAGTTTTAAGAACTATTTTTTCTTGATCGAAATCATCAACAACATTCTTTAAAGTTTGTGATGAGTCGTATATAGTTTTAAAAAGGTTATAACTGAATGTAGGATAGCCTGTGTTCTTCATGATAGAGTCTAGTGCGTCAAAACTGATCTCTGAGGTTGCGTCTCGATCATCGGCATCACCTCTCATGTTCGTAAGGGTATTCATCAAAGCTGATTCTAATTCTTTGTTGGTATTTTGAAATTCTGCGAATAGCATGGAATTACTTTCCTGCTAGTTTGGAGTAAATTCTATTTGACGTTTCAAAAACTTCTTTGGATTCTCTTTGTTCTCTGCCTTCAGGTTCTGTACCACCTGCGTCTGCATCTGTGGCTCCGAACTCGTCTGCCTCTGCGTCTGTTTCTGGGTTTTCCAAAGAATCAAGATCTGTATCTGTATTCATTGTGTCGTCAGCACCCATAGGTTCTGTAGGCATTTCTTCACCAGTTAATATTCTCACACCTGCATCTAGCTCTTGTCTAGTCGTTGCCAAGGTAGCTTCTGCTGATTCTATTGCTGGTTGAATTTTTTGTAAGAATGCATCGGCTTTGTCGGCACCCATTTCATCTCTAATTCTGTCTGTTAATTCTAACATGCCTTCTGTTTTCATTGATGCAAGATCTTCTAGATATCCTGTAACTTTGTCCATCATGTCTTTGGCGGCAAGTATCAGTTCTGATTGTTCTTCAACACCCTCTTTGACTCCCATCATTGTACCTGTACCTGCTGGCATTTTTTTCATTGCCATAAGTTTAGAAGCCGCTGTTCTCTCATCTGGATTCAATGCTTGTCCTTTTGCCAGCTTGGCTTTGATTGGGTCTGTTGCTTTTTTTAATATTGGATTGTCCATTCCTTGTGTACCTGCACTTGGTTGGCCATATTCTTCAATTGTTTGATTTAATATGTCTAACATCATTTGGCTCTTTTGATAATCGTTGTTTTGTAATTCTTTGCCAAAATGTAGGTTGTCTGTGATGGTGTGTATCTTAGTTCTCACACCGTTTGCTAAATCTTGTAGGTTTTCCAGAGTTAAACCTTCTAGTCGCATGGTTTGACCAAATCTGGATTCAAATTGCTGTAGCAGTGCGTTGCTGTTTGCTGGCTTTGTTAGTTCAAATGATTGCATACTGATATATTTAGCTGGACCTTATCTGAATAGTGCATTAAAATTGGCTTGTATTTTACTTTTTAACTCGTCTGCAACTCTATTTGCTTCAATAAACTTATTATCATATACAAACATCTGATCATCATCATTGTCTTTTTCCGCTTGTCTGTACATTCTTTTAAAATTAGTGATATCAAACAGTCTAGAAGCAAAGCGTGTGTCATCATCCAGTATGTTGTTTGGTGGAGTTTTTTGATCTGCTAGATAGTGAGCAATCATAATTGCAGTCTGTTTTAAATTGATATCATCGTGTAAAATTCTTGCTTCAGTCATGTCTGCTATCACATAGACATATCTAGTTACTGTTGCTTTCTTGGGTACTATAGCAATGTTGCCAATTAGAATACCTTTGGAGAACTGTTTTGGAAGATGATGAAAGGGTCTCTTGTTCTCGTCCTGCCGAGCAAGATCTTTTAATTTACCAGATAGATTATAGTGTTCAATCTGTTTGACTAGTTGTGTTTTATCCATTGTAAGAACCCTGTGCTCTTATTTAATTTATTTAATGAACCGTAAATTTTTATTTAGATTGTATTGTGTGGTAATTTCTAGCTTCTTTCTTACAAAAACAGTCTTGTCACCTAATCTTTGAGCAATTGGTTGTTGTTCTATTGGTAAGCTGGAAAGCAAAAACGGCATACGACCTTTCATGGATTGAAGGAATTCATATTCTTGTTTAGTGATATGTACTCGAACACCTCGAGCAATTTGTAATTTCATTTTGGATAATTTGTGCTTAATTCATCTTGATCAACAAAACTACCATAGTTGAAAGTAGTCCTGCAATCACTGTGCCAGCAGTCATTATGATTGTTGTCTTTGATGACTTTTGTCCTGACAGCATGTCTTCACTTAATCTGTTTATAGATATTTCGATCGCTGAAAGTCTGTCGTGTAATCCTTTGTATCTCTCTGAACAAAGGTCAACGTGTGCTTCTAGGTTCTGTTTTTCTAAATCTGTCGTACTCATAATTTTAAATTCCTTTTTCACATCGCTCAGATGTTGGTGTATTGCCTGGAATCTTGCCTGGGTATTCATGCCTATGAGTGCCTAAAAAGTATTTTTTCGTGTGCCTTAATGTACTGTTATTTATTCTGCCAGCCGCCATACGTAAAGTATGTGTTTATTATATCACCGGAAAGTGCATTTAACACCTTCTGTTCCTTGGTAGGAGTGTTCAAAGCAGGCTGTTGTAGGTCCTTTGTGATGAATGTCTGTATGGGAAAGTGTGCAGTGTTCTTGCATTCTGCCAGCACAGGCACAAGGTTAAAGTCTTCTGTCAGTTGCTCAGTGGGATTATGATCATCACCGAACAAACCTGTCTGCTCTGTGTAAAAATTGAAATGCCATGATATGTTTGTGCCCTCGTAGTATGATCCGAATTTTGTAATGGTGTGATCATTGTATAATCTCAAGGGATCTTGTTCCCACACGATGTTACCTCTCAACTGCAGGATCTGTATCATGGTGTTAAAGTTGCTGTTTTGATTCCTTGCAGTTTTCAATGTTTGTTTGTCTTCTATCATGTCACCCGCGTCTGTCTCAAACGGAAATGTTTTCGCAAGGTTGCTGTTCTTGGTAATGTCTACTAGGCTGTGCATAGTGAAAAGGTGCATGACATTTATTTAAGTCGTAGAAAAAGGGTGGAACAATTAAGTGCCACCCTTTTAATTTTGATATAATCTTAATTAAAATTAAGATACAACGTTTGCTGTTAAGATACCAAGTTTTGATGCTGTTACTGTCGCGCCAGTAATATCTGCCGTGATGTTAGGGAAAGAAGTACTAGATTGATCTAGTGTTCTTAATCTCACCTGTAAAGCCGCCACTGTAGTAGTAGATGATAACGTGTCTAGGTTATCTGTTCTTACCATGAACGTTTTTTGCGTACCTGAGTCTGTTAAAGGACCTTCCGCAAGGATTTGTACACCCTCTTGTGCGAACGCATGTCTTGCCAACATGATACCACCTAATGCTGTACCATCACTAGCGTCGTTTACTTCAGACGCCATTGTGTTGATAAAATCAACAGTAAGTAGAGTTACGTCTACACCTTGTGTTTCGTAGTTTTGGTTTAATACGAAATTATTTTTTGTTGCCATTGTATTGTTTCCTTTTTGTTTCTTATCTTATGTTATTGTTATTATTATGCGCCAACTGAAGTATCACCCATATCTCTATCAGCCGCTGTTGCAGATGATATAGTTGCTGTTACTTTGTCTGGATCTAGAGCGTTAAGTGCTCTGATTGCCGCTTGTATAGCCGCGATAGTTGTTGTTGAACTAATCGTGTCTAAGCTGTCTCTTCTAACCATGAAAGTTTGCTCAGTGTCTGAGTTACTTAGGTTACCAGTTCCTAGGATGTTAACACCCTGGTTCTGTATAGCTTCTTGTGCCATATGCAATGCCGCTGTTGCCGCTGATGCGTCTGGATGAGTAATCTCAGCCGATACATCTGATATAAAGTCCACAGTGATAAAGTCAACTGCAACGCCTTCAGATTCTGTCGCTCTGTCTGGTGTTAAGAAGTTAGCTCTGCCGCCTGCTGGAAGTGTGTTATCGTATGCCATTTTTAATCCTCCTTTTTTCTGATTAAATGACTATGATCCCGCTCCGGGATCAAGTTGCAAGTATTTATAAATTATTTTGGTAAATTATGCTGTAATATTACTTTTTGAGCCAAACTTCGTCACTTTTTACTCTAGCATGGCGTTGATAGCCTAAAGATTGCAGTATCCTTTTGGACTGTGCAACAATGTTGGGTCTTTTGTCAGATTTCATTTCTATGTTGATCACTGGACTATTTTTCTGCAGAGTTTCTCTGGCGCCTTGCAACAGTGGTACCTCAAAACCGTCCACGTCTATCTTTACAAAGTCTATGTCTGTGAATGCAAAACTGTCCAACGTGCGACATTGTACGTTGCCTGGCTCGTCCTTGAGTAATTGTTCATTGAACTCCTGTGAGGCTGTGTGTGTCCTGTTGCTTAACCCATACGGAAACAGTTCCACATGATCTAAAGGTATGTTGCGAATGAAACATTCTCTGAATATGGGGTTAGGTTCAAAGCAATATACTTTTTTAAATTTTGTTGCCAGTGGTCTTGTCCACTCTCCCACGTTACTGCCTATATCTAAACAGTTGTCATATTTTTTTACATATCGTAGGGCATTGTCTCTCTGTGGCTGTTGGCCATGTCCAACATCTTCCAACAGTGTGGGCTTTTTGTGCCTACCATAACAAACCCAAAAACTGGTGCCAGTGGTATACAAATTATTTTCTACTTTTTTTGGCTCGGTCTGCAATAGATTGTAACAGTCGTACATAGGTAAATCCACCACGTGCTATGTCATCAATCATCTTCATCACAGGGTAGTATGCGGCCGCAATAGGTCCGGCCAGTCCTTTACCTTGTTTGGCAAGGTCCACAGCTATTTTGGCCCTACGTAGATTGGCTGGTCCTACCAGTATACGATAGGCAGTTAGTTCGTCTGCACTCATTGGTACTGCGCCAGCTGTTCTCTCTGCGTCTACCACGTTGTCTAATTCAAATGATTTCTCTCCTGCCAGAGCATCCACCTGTCGAGCAATGTCTGTGCCTGCCAGCTTGGCCCTGAGTGCTTGTAATAATCTAGTGACTGTGACTTTCATTCTTCGGGAATCTAAATTTTTAAAATCAGCAATGGCAATTCTTAAATTTTTATAATCTGAATTTGTGATGCCTATTGATCGTTCCAGCTGTGATAAAAAAGTATAGTCTCCATCCAGTGTTCTCAGAAATCTTGTGACTGCCATGGTAGGTAGTGGATGTCGTTGTCTCATGGCTTTGGCCTGTGTTTTGTTTGCAAGTTTATCCAGTATGTCTGTGTTACCATCTAGTACCGCTAACATATTGTGAAGATCATTAGCTGTGGTTCTTACTCGCTCAAATTTACCATAGGTTAATGTTGTTTTAGCATAGGTTTTAACAAATGCTCGATAACTGCTAAAATTTTTTAACAGAGATATTGCTAAAAATACCAGATATACTCTTTCTTCTATTTCAGCATAGGTGTATCTGGACAGATCATCTTGACGTCTCACAATCCGTGCTTCAGCTACATACTTTAAAAAGGGTGTCAACATAGACATATTTACCGCATGAAACAACGCAATTTTATTCTTACTGATATCATGAAGACTGGCAATCATATCCAGCTGGAACAGTTTGTTATGATGCACAGTTTACCCGATCAAACTTTTGATATGACCGGGGAATACTATACACTGCACAACTACGATCTAGACAAATACGACAGGAAGTTTGCCATAATTGATTGTAGAGTTGAGAACGATAGGATAGCTGATAACAAAGATTTTGCAACAGAACTTAAAAAACGTTGTGACCTATTACACAGCCTAGGTTTTGTTTTCATAAAGGCCTCCCCTTGGGAATCATTAGATAACATTAACCACACCAGTCTGTATCCGGAAATAGATGTAGAACACATCAAGTGGACAGGTGATACCAGTTGGTTCTGGTTCTACATGTATGTGAAACACAAGGACAACAAATTCAACTTCACACACGATCACAACGGCAGTTATTTTTACAAGACACACCAATTTCTTTATCTCAACAAGGCAGGCAGAGAACACAGGGTCAAACTATATAATCAGCTGAATGATAAAAACGTGCTAGACAACAGCATATACACTTTTATTATGTTGGACAAGCCAATCAGATTAGATAAGAAATACGAACTGCCTGGCATAGACCCGGAGGACTATCCACGCTGGGGCAAGGACCAAGACATATACGAACCGCCATACAACGACACAGTCTGTTCCATAGTGTCAGAGACCAACGACAACGACTATGATGTATTCATGACCGAGAAGATATGGAAGCCCATAATGGCTCAGCATGTTTTTGTAGTGCATGGCAACCATCTATACCTACAAAGGTTGAGAGAGATGGGATTCAAAACATTTGGCAGTTACTTTGATGAGGGCTATGATCTAGAAAGAGATCCAGACAAACGAATTGACAAGATTGTTTCTCTGTGTAAGGATTTAAAAACCAAGGAGTGGCAGGACATCTACTTGCAGACCAAAGAATTAAGACAACACAACTACAACACTATGTTTAATAAAGAAAAATTAAGTTTGGAAATTAATAAGACGTTGAATCTATTTTTTAAATTTGCGGATAGCCGTTAAGTTTCTTCTACTAAATCCTAGTCTATCAACCAGTTTTACTGCTCCGCCTTGTCTGTCCACTGCGACAAAACCTTCTGGTTCTGTAACTTCCAAACCATTTTCTGTTTGTGAAAACGATCCTATCTGCATGGCTTGATTCATTTTTTTCAGGACAAGAGCCTTCATTGATTGCGTCTGTCGGTAGAAGTTAAGCATGGCTTGTAAAGGTCTTTTAAGTCTATTAAGAAATGTAGGCATATCTTTCATTTTTTGTTGTCTTAATGCTAAAGCCTTTTGTGCTTTAAGTCCTGCAATTTGTTGTTGCATTCTGTCTGCATAAAATTTTCTAAAACCTAACACAAACTGATTTGCGTTGCTGGGTAAGTTTCCTTGTTTCACTTGATCATTTATAAACATTTGAAAATAGGGCACAAAGTCTTGATTACCCTTAAACATATCACTTAAATTTCTTGGTATGTTCACTAATAACTTTTCTAAGTTATCAATCTGTTGCATAAATTTTGCAGTTTCTTCTTTAGTAAATTTAGCACTGCCAGATACATCTTTGTAAGAGGCATTGTCAAAGAAAACACTTGGATTTTGTGTAAAACTTTGCACGTCTGCTCCGGCTTGTGCTTCCATGTTTGATAAACTGTCTCCTACATATGTTGTATGGAATATAATTCCAACCTTTGCGGCTTCAATTTGCTTTGCTATATCTGTGCCTTCTTCAACAGCATAAGTGATCGTGTTTGGAGTAAAAGTAATGTTTTGCTTGCCACCAATTGGTTTTCGCGTAAGGTCATCTTCTGTAAACAAAAGGTCACCTTGCACTACACCTTGAATGTTTAATTTCTTTATGTGTACTAGACACTTTAATAATTTTTGACCTAAATCGTCTGTGCCATGATTACGTGCTATATCGGATTTAGTGTAATTAATTTTTGGTGTTTGGGCAAACACTGACTTTGTTCCAACAAACCATTTGCCGTTGTCAGGATTTGTTCCACAAACTACTGCAGGTGCTCCGTCCCATTTTACACTTACTTTAAGTGGTTGAACTGACGTGCCTTGTAGTGTGACTAAAAGTCCTCGATAGTAATCAATAACGGCTTGACCACCCGTATATCCATCTGTAAGCACAATGTCTTCAATGTGTTCTAGGTGTGTTCTCTTGAACTCGTTCAGTACATCTTCAATTAACATTATTCGTCCTCGTCTTTGAACTCGCCCTGTTTTACTGTAAGTGACTTTTTTACTTCTTTAAGTTCTCTTAATCGATTGACTCCACGGTAGAATTTACCGGAGTCAAGATTTTTTATAGAAGAATTAAATTTCTTTTCCAGTGTGTAGGCAGTTTGTGCGTCAAAGTGTTCACGTATATACTGTATGAGATTGATTGCAGAGTCAATAATATGCGATGCTCTACTTTCAACAAAGTTTTCTGGATCTTTATCTTTGTTTAATCGTACATTGGATAATTCTTCTAGAATGCTGTTAGTTTTTTTTTGCATATGTTGTATTTACAATTATTGTAACACAATTAAAGCAAAAGTCTACTAATTTTTGTTGTACGTATTGTTTTCAACGTAGTTGAGCAGGTATTTCTCAAGTTCTTGGTATTGTTCCGGGGCATGGTGAGTGTTAAAGTCCACATCTTTGTTGTTTTTTATTGTGTTCCACATGTATCTATTGCCACAAAAAGAGAACAAGTCAACTATATTTCTATTTTGTTCTATCAGTTTTAGCTTTTCAAATCCACTGTAACCTTTTATGTGTATTCGGTCAAACTCATTGCACATGTCAAGGAATAGGTACTTTATGTTCCTCTGTTCTAAAAAAGATGCCAATAATATTATTTCTGTAAATGCTTTGTCCCAGAACGTTTTAATTGTGGGGATGGAACCATAGTATAGAGATTTTAGTTCTTCTAACTTTTCTACATCAATGTTTGTATTAAGTTGTATGTCATCTGGATTAATCAATCCAGCTATTTGCATGGGATACCATGAACCATCGATGGGGTCTTCGTTTTTTGATATTGCCAATTCCCACCTATGTACAAATGTAATTGGTATCACAACAAATGCAGGATTTCCATTCTGTGCTATCCATTCTACAGTTGACCTACAGGTCCTTTGTAAACTGGTAGCAATTTTTGATATATTAACTGCCTCTTCACACCCTAGTGACTTGATAAAATTGTTAGTTGGTGTCCAACACTCTCCAAAACTACAACCGTTAAGCAACAGTGTGTTCATTAGCACTTCCTGTAGATGAAATACTTACGTTGATTGCTGTCATCACGTATGTCTAGCACTTCCAAATTGAAAATTTTAGATAGTTCTACTATAAATGGCACGTCCCATGGGAAATATTCTATCCATTTGGCCTCTGGAGCAGGATTTTGTACACCAGGATTGACTCTAAAGAACATAATTCCTCCATCCGCTAACATCATAACCATCCTAGCAAACTCTGATATTATTTTATTACGTCCGCCAAAGTTGACGGAACCCAAAGCCAGCATCACATCAAACTTTTCATGTGTCCTGTAGTCCATTATGCCAACGTTGATGTCTGCATTTTTATTATATGGATCTATCCCTATCAAGTTTTGTATCTTGCCTTTGAACTCATTGTATCCACAGCCTACATCTAACACAGCTCTAGGTTTAAGATTGTTTACTTCATCTATAAGTGCAAGTCCAGAGTACTTCCATTTCTGCATTTTATTTTGCCAGTAGTTTGCAAACCATTTATGCAGAACAGCATCATCTATAACTTTAGCGTAATCGATTAGATTATCACATCTCTTTACTTCTACGCCAAAGGTCTCCATGATGTATGGTTGTGTGCATTTCGACACATCATTCCTAGTATCTAATATCAGTTGTGTGTAAATTCTTTTATTCATACTATTTGTAAAGATAAACTTTTATATCTTTTTGTGAGTAGTTTTGTATCTTGCCTTTGGTGTCCGGAAAAGTAATTTCTAAAGCTCTGCATAGGTCAACATTATCTACAGGACTAATAACTTTCTCTGCGTTGTCTTTAACAAATCGCATAATATCTCTGTTCTCTGCTTGTATGTTTAACCACATTATGTCTTGGTTCTGGAAAAAATTTTTGTAGTTGGGATAAGTTATATCAAACCCGCCAGCATCATTCCACCATTTGAAACACTCGATGTCGTTCCTGTATACCATAACAATAGGATATCCAAACTTTTTAATTTTGTTTAGTTTATGTGCGAAGGTATGTGACTTTATAATACGTTTTCCTGATCCTGAGAACGGTTTGTCCCATTCCGTGACTTCATTTTCAAACTCCATGCCTGGATCAAAGTAAGCACCTTGATGCTTGACGACACCATTCCTGTAGGTGTTCCTGTTATCTGCATCTGTTTGATCTATGTCTGGTGACCTGTATATTCCTTCCGCGACACTGCTCCATCTTGAGCCTGGTGCACCTGTGAACAGAATATACATTATACTTTAATTATATTGTTTGGTTTAGCTAGTAGTTTGTAAGTGAGTTCTGTTGCGACGCCGGTTACTAATAAATTCGATCTTGGTCCTTGTCCTGCGTTTGCTGTGCAGTGTGGAACGTTGTACCAATCAAAGGTGTAAATTTCTCCTGCTCTATATCCTGCAAGAAAGTGATTGCCAAACTGCATGAAGTGTCCTGGTTGCCAATCTTCTAACATGACGAAGAATCTATATACGCTGTCGATGTTGTCCGGATTCCATCTTTGCACAGCATCTATGTGTGTTGTCCAAACCTGTGTTGGCCATTGCACATGAACACGTGCTTGTATATCACGTTCGCCTGCTGTCAAGTGTAATGCATCTGCCATTCTCTGGAAAACAGGTAAAAGGTCGTAATCCATGTTGCCAATTGGATGTTTAGGGTCACCACCTACTCTTGCGATGTCTCTTTCCTCGGCTTCTATGTCTATGCTACTGCCTTGTTCAGTGTACTCGCTTTTGTCGTTTGGATTTCTTGTTCTCCAAGTAACTTCCTTACTTCGTTCTTGCGTTAATTTTAATTCATTACTCCAGTCTCCCTCAAACCTACCCACGTACTTCATTGTATCATGGGCAGGGCTGTGGTCAAAAGGATCAAAATGATAAGATGATCTTTTCTTCAATATGTCGAACTTGCTTTTATTTTTCATTAACAATATTTACTTTGTAGACCACCTCGTGTCCTAAAGCATCTTTTGTGAAATCAATTAACGTTCTGTAGGCATCTTCAGTGACCAACGACATAACAACATCTAAGTGTCTGTTGCCATCTTCACCAATTGTCCATCCATAGTTTCCTATCTTCTTCTGAATCGCTTTGACGCTATCTGGATTGTTTGCCACCTGTGTCAATGCATTTCTTAAAGTTTCTGCGTGTTTAGATCCTTTACTAATAAAGATTGCTTTTTGTATTCCATCACGCACAGACTTGACTAACTTATATGCATTATAGAAGTCCCCACTAGGTGCAACGCCCCACTTGTTTTCAAAAACAGTTTCGAATTTATATCCTGGAAAGTTTAGATCATCTTTGTGTCGTCCTGTTTCAGCATCAAGTATTCCATGATGGAACCATATTTCTGCTGTGCCTTCTTCTATCACAGGTTTGATGTGTTTCTTGAAAGCGGCAGGGTTCTCACGTGAGCCTGTGGTCTCTCCTCTTTTAAAGGTTAGACGGAATTCATTCTGTTTCATTCCGGGTACCCAAGTTACTTTATCTCTGAAACAATCCTTGTACTGGTCAACTGTCATGTCAGGTCCACACATCAGCATAGCAATAGCAAATGCCTCGGGTGCGTGTCCTAGTCCTTTTGGAAACACTGTGCCATCTGTGCCTGTTCTCTTTGCGACCACTATGTTTAAATTCATTATTCCTATTGCATCATATTTGTAGTCATAGACCACTTTTGGATTAGTTAGGTACTTGATTGCGTTACCACCACTGGTGGCTAACATAACTGTATCGTCCTGTTGCAGACTAGTGTGCCATTCATTTGCACCTATGATGTTCCCCTTACCTGGCAAGTGTTTTAATATTATCTCACCATCAAGGTACTTGTTCATCTCAGTAGCCACTATTTGACTCCAAACACTCAACCCGCTACCCGGCTTGTTTGGCACAACCAATGTGTATTTTTCTGCCAGTGTTGCTGTGGTAAACCCTAGCGTCACCAACAATGCTATTATTATTTTCTTCATGTTATCATTTCTCTTTATGCATATTCTAGTTTGTTTTTTTTTGTTATGCTGTATCCAAATAGTAAAACTACCAGCGCCATTAAGAATATGAATAATGGTCTATCAATAAGTTTGTCTATAGTATACAGCGAATTCATTTGCATTGTCAACGTTTCTACCTTGCCGGCAAGTATAAATGCCATCAGCATGGCAGGCCTGCTGAACTTGTACTTCTTGGCCAATAATCCTAGCATAGTACACATTATCAAAATTATGTAATCTTCTATGCCTCCTGTGTGTTGTACACTTGCCCACACGATGAAAGCGATTATCACAGGAAAGTAATACTTGTAAGGCACATAGGTAATCTTTGCTATGTGCTTGTTGAACATCAAACATAGGACACCTACTATAACTGTTGCCCACATAAAACCAAATGTCAAACTGGTGAAAAATTTTTTATCTTGTGCCAACTCAGGTGTGCCAAGTTCAAATCCCAAGTACATGAACAGTGCCATCAGCACCGCGGCAAAACTTGCACCAGGAATACCAAACAACACAGTCGGAATCATGCTGGTAGCCTTTTGGGCATTGTTGGCACCCTCAGGACCAATGACTCCCTTTATGTTGCCGTTGCCAAATTTTT
>Ga0075468_10000033_pt1 | contig 36123 bp, 37 predicted proteins | sample DEB08_DNA_12_FD_77578 | JGI IMG/M metagenome (GOLD analysis project Ga0075468, IMG submission 77578) | Aqueous microbial communities from the Delaware River and Bay under freshwater to marine salinity gradient to study organic matter... | ecosystem: Environmental > Aquatic > Marine > Coastal ...
AATTTCAGCATGTAGATAATTCCTACTGTTGCAGGTTGATCAAAACGTTCTCCTGAACCTCCATCATACAAGTATGTTTTACCATATCTTGGTACTCCAGCTTCATCAGTGTACTCGTTAATTTGATCTATAGTTGCTCCATCAAAAATTGGTGTTGCAAACTTTTTACCTAACTTTTCTCCTGCCCATCCTAGAACAGTTTCATATATCTGACCTAAGTTCATCCTTGATGGTACACCAAGTGGGTTAAGAACAATATCTACTGGTGTTCCGTCATCTAAGAAAGGCATATCTTCATCTCTTACGATTCTTGATACAATACCTTTGTTTCCGTGACGTCCTGCCATCTTATCTCCTACTTTAAGCTTTCTTTTCTTAGCAATATAAACTTTAGCAAGTTTGATAATTCCATTTGGAAGTTCATCACCTACAGTAATTTTAAATTGTCTTCTCTTGTGAGCTCCAAGTAAGTCATTTGCTTTAATATTAAAGTTATGAAGTACTCTCGAAACTTGACTATTGATTTCTTCGTCTTTAGTCCAGTTATCAGAACTAATAATAGTAAAGTCTACTTTTTCAAGGTTCTTAGTAGAAATTTTAATTCCTTTTTTAATTACCTCTTCTTTGTAGTTATTGAAAACTCCAGCACTCTTGTTACCATCAATTATCAATAAAATCTTTTCTATTAAGATATTTTTAAGTGAAGCATAATCTTTATTATATTCTGCTTCAATCTCTAATAATAGTGCTTTATCTGCTGCTCTAGATTTTCTATCTTTTACTGATCTTGAAAATAACTTCTTGTTTACAACAACTCCTCTTAATGATGGAGAAGCTTTTAAAGAAGCATCTTTTACATCACCAGCTTTGTCACCAAAGATAGCTCTCAATAATTTTTCTTCTGGAGAAGGATCTGATTCTCCTTTTGGAGTAATCTTACCTATTAATATATCTCCTTCTTTAATCTCAGCACCTTCACGGATAATTCCGTTTTCATCCAAGTTTTTAGTTGCTTCCTCACTTACGTTAGGAATATCAGCTGTCAACTCTTCCAATCCTCTTTTAGTATCTCTAACTTCAAGAGTATATTCGTCAATGTGCAAAGAAGTAAAGATATCGTCTCTTACAACTCTTTCAGAAATTACAATCGCATCCTCAAAGTTATATCCTTTCCAAGGCATAAATGCTACTTTCAAGTTTTGACCAATAGCCAATTCTCCTTTTTGAGTTGCATAACCTTCAGATAAAATCTGACCTTTTTTTACTTTTTCACCAACTTTAACCAATGGCTTCAAGTTAATAGTAGTATTCTGGTTAGTCTTTTGGAATTTAATTAAATTGTATTCCTTTTTATCTCCTTCAAATGAAACAAGTTGTTCAACTGCGTTTCTATTGTATTCGATAATAATTTTACTAGAGTCAACATAATCAACAACACCATCAGCTTCTGCATTAATAAGTGTTCTTGAGTCTCTTGCAACTAATCCTTCAATTCCTGTACCTACAATTGGTGAGTTAGGAATCATTAAAGGAACAGCTTGTCTCTGCATGTTCGATCCCATAAGTGCTCTGTTGGCATCATCATGCTCCAAGAATGGAATTAATGAGGCTGCAATAGATGCAATTTGGTTAGCTCCTACATCCATATATTTCAATGTACTTGGATCTACCAATGGAAAATCTCCTTCTAATCTTGCTTTAACTTCATCAGTTTTAAAGTTACCTTTCTTATCTATTTCAGTGTTCAACTGTGCGATAATCGTGTTATCTTCTTCTTCAGCACTTAAATAAACAGGTCCTTTATCTAATTGAACTTTTCCTTTTTCAATCTCCCAATAAGGAGTTTCTATAAATCCAAGTTTATTAATTTTTGCGTAAACACAAAGTGAAGAAATAAGACCAATGTTTGGTCCTTCAGGTGTTTCAATAGTACACAATCTACCGTAGTGTGTATAGTGAACATCTCTTACCTCAAATCCTGCTCTTTCTCTTGAAAGTCCACCAGGACCAAGGGCAGATAGTCTTCTTTTGTGTGTAACCTCTGCTAATGGATTCGTTTGATCCATAAACTGAGATAATTGGTTAGTTCCAAAGAACGAATTGATAACTGATGATAATGCTTTAGCATTAATCAAATCAGCAGGTGTGAACACCTCATTATCTCTTACGTTCATTCTCTCACGGATAGTTCTTGACATTCTTGCAAGTCCCACTCCAAATTGGTTATACAATTGTTCACCAACTGTTCTAACACGTCTATTACTTAAGTGATCAATATCATCAATTTCTGCTTTCGCATTAATCAACTCAATTAAATACTTAATTATGTTAATGATATCTTGTCTAGTAAGAACTCTTTGGTCCATTCCTAAATCAGTACCTAACTTTTTATTAATTCTATATCTTCCTACTTCACCTAAATCATATCTAGCTTCAGAGAAAAATAATTTATCAATAACTCCTCTTGCTGTATCCAAATCTGGTGGTTCAGCATTTCTTAATTGTCTATAGATATGTTCTACAGCTTCTTTTTCAGAGTTAGAAGTATCTTTTTGAAGTGTGTTATAAATTATTGAGAAATTAGAAGCAGTGATGTCTTCTTTATTAATAATAACTTTCTTTACACCTTCTTCTATAATAAGGTCAATATTTTCTTCAGTTAAAACGATATCTCTATCAAGAACAACTTCGTTTCTTTCAATCGAAACAACTTCACCTGTATCTTCATCTACGAAATCTTCAACCCATGTTTTAAGAACTCTTGCAGCAAGTTTAGAACCTACTAGTTTTTTCTTGGAACTTTTGCTCACGTTTACTTCGTGTGCAAGGTCAAATATTTCTAAAATATCTTTATCAGTTTCAAATCCTATTGCTCTTAAAAGAGTTGTAACAGGAAGCTTTTTCTTTCTATCGATATAAGCATATAAGATATCATTGATATCCGTAGCAAATTCAATCCAAGAACCTTTAAATGGAATTACTCTGGCAGAATATAATTTTGTTCCATTTGCGTGAGTACTGTGACCAAAGAATACACCTGGTGATCTGTGTAATTGTGAAACAATAACACGTTCAGCTCCATTGATAATAAATGAACCTTTAGGTGACATGTAAGGAATTGTTCCTAAATACACATCTTGAACTATAGTTTCAAAATCTTCATGTTCTGGATCAGTACAATATAATTTTAATTTTGCTTTAAGAGGAACACTATAAGTTAATCCTCTATCGATACATTCAGTAATTGAATATCTTGGTGGATCTATGAAATAATCGATAAATTCCAAGACAAATTGGTTACGTGTATCTGTTATTGGGAAATTTTCACTAAAAACTTTAAAAAGTCCTTCGTCAGCTCTTCTGTCTGGAACGGTTTCTAGTTGAAAAAAGTTTGTGAACGATTCTAGTTGGATTTCTAAGAAATCTGGGTAATCAAATTTATTTTGATTGGTAGAGAAATTTACTCTAATTGGGTCGAACTTTATATTAGCCATTTAAAATGTTGATTTCAGTCGTAAATATTCTAAATATTTCTGATTAAACCTTTAGCTTAATCACTAGCAATCAATAAATTGACGCTAGCTTACCATGTTTTACTTGCCTCTAAAAGCATTTAGCTACTCATAGAAACAACAAAAGGTTTAGATGCAAAAAGCACCTAAACCAATAGTGTTTGGAGTGTAGTTATTACTTAACTTCAACTTCAGCTCCAGCCTCTTCTAATGAAGTTTTTAATCCTTCAGCTTCATCTTTAGAAACAGCTTCTTTAATAGTAGTTGGTGCTCCATCTACCATATCTTTTGCTTCTTTAAGACCTAATCCAGTTAATTCTTTTACCAATTTCACAACTGCTAATTTAGAACCTCCTGCTGCTTTTAAGATTACATCAAATTCAGTTTTTTCTTCTGCTGCTTCACCTCCACCTGCTGCTGGTCCAGCCATTACTGCTGCAGCTGCTGCTGGTTCAATGTTATATTCGTCTTTTAAAATTGTTGCCAATTCTTGAACGTCTTTTACAGTTAAATTCACTAATTCTTCTGCTAATTTTGCTAAATCTGCCATTTTTCTTATTTATTAATTTATTTCTATTTTATTTATTGTCTTTTCTCAAGAGAAGCATCCGTTCTAATGAACAGAACTTAAGAAAAAATATCTTTTATCTTTCTGATAATGTTTTAACCAATCCTGCGATAGTACTTCCTCCTGAATTAAGAGCAGAAATAACATTTTTAGCAGGCGATTGAAGAAGTGTAATAATATCTCCAATAAGCTCTTCTTTTGATTTAAGGCTAACCAACATATCAATTTGGTCGTCTCCAATAAAGATAGCTTCTTCAACAAAAGCACCTTTTAAAACAGGCTTGTCACTTTTCTTTCTGAATTCCTTTATAATCTTAGCAGGCTCATTTCCTTTATCGCTAATCATTAAAGAAGTTTGTCCTTTAAGTAGCTCATAAAATGGTGACATATCTTTTCCTTCGATACTTTCCATTGCTTTCTTTACTAAAGTGTTTTTAACCACTTCTAAAGAAACATCTCCTTTAAAACATCTTCTTCTTAACTTGCTAGTATCGTCAGCACTTAACTCTGAAGTATCTGCTAAATAAAACACACTAGCATTACTTATCTTTTCAGTTAAATATGCAATTTGTTTACTTTTTTCCTCTTTGTTCATCTTTATAAAAATTTAAAAAGAACTTGCGTCCACGTTAATACTAGGACTCATTGTTGAAGACAAAAATATACTCTTAACATATTCTCCTTTAGCAGAAGCTGGTTTAAGTTTCATTATTGTATCAAGCAATTCTTTTGAATTAACATACAAGTTTTCTTTTGAAAAAGATACTTTTCCAACTATTGTATGAATAATTCCAAATTTATCCACTTTAAAATCTATTTTACCTCCTTTTGAATCTGCAACTGCTTTAGCAACATCCATTGTTACTGTACCAGTTTTAGGATTTGGCATTAAGTTTCTTGGCCCAAGGATTCTTCCTAGTGCACCAATCTTACCCATTACGTTTGGAGTAGAAATTATAACATCTACATCTGTCCAGCCTTCTTTGATTTTTGCGATATATTCATCCAAACCTACGAAGTCAGCACCAGCTTCTTTAGCTTCTACTTCTTTGTCTGGAGTACAAAGCACCAAAACTTTCATGTCTTTACCTGTTCCGTGAGGAAGAGATACAGATCCTCTTACCATTTGATCGGCTTTTCTTGGATCTACATTAAGTCTTATTGCTAAGTCAACTGTCGCATCAAATTTTACTGTCGTAATTTCCTTAATTAAATTACTCGCATCTTCTAACGAATATAACTTTTCCAAGTCATATTTTTCTAGAACTGCTTTTCTTGCTTTTGACATTTCTTATTGTTGTTTATTGATTTAGTTGTTGTTCCATGGAGCTGTACCTTGTACAGTTAATCCCATGCTTCTTGCAGTACCTGCAATCATTTTCATAGCTGATTCGATAACGAAACAGTTAAGGTCTGGCATTTTATCTTCAGCAATGGCTTTTACTTGATCCCAAGTAACTTTACCTACTTTAACTCTATTTGGTTCTGCTGAACCAGATTTAAGTTTTGCTGCTTCTAATAATTGAACTGCTGCTGGTGGAGTTTTAATAACAAAATCAAAAGATTTGTCAGAATAAACTGTAATAACTGCCGGTAATACTTTACCTGGCTTATCTTGAGTTCTTGCATTAAATTGTTTGCAAAACTCCATGATGTTAACACCTTTAGCACCTAATGCTGGTCCTACTGGTGGAGCTGGATTTGCTGCTCCTCCTCTAATTTGTAGTTTAATTAAACCACTTACTTCTTTAGCCATTTTGTTTAAGAATTATTGCTTTTCTACTTGCATGTAATTTAATTCAACAGGAGTTTTCCTACCGAATATCTTTATCATGATTTTTAATTTCTTTTTCTCTTCGTTAACTTCTTCTATTACTCCATCAAAGCTGTTAAAAGGACCATCTACCACTTTTACACTTTCTCCAATTATGAAATCGATAGACATTTGATCTTCTAAATCAACACTATCATCAGCTTTACCTAGAATACGGTTAACTTCATTTTCTCTCATTGGCATAGGCTCACCACCTTGAACACCTGAAAGAAACCCCATTACATTAGGGATACTTTTTATTAAGTGTTTCACTTCTCCTTCAAGAGTTGCTTGCACCATTATATAACCAGGAAGAATATTCTTCTCTTTAATTATCTTTTTACCCTTACGGATTTGAATCACTCTTTCTGTAGGAACAAGCACTTCTGCTATATATGAAGACATTTTCAATCTTTCGATTTCAATATCCAAATATTCCTTAGATTTTTTTTCTTTTCCAGTTACGGTTCTTACTATATACCACTTCATCTACTACGAAATAAGGTTGTAAATGAATCCCAAAACTCCTTTCCATACTCCTGGATTAATTCCAAAAGTAAAGTCCATTAACCAAACTAATAAAGAAACAATAGTAGAGGCAATTAAAACTACAAAAGAACTATTTTGTAATTCACTCCAAGTTGGCCAAGAAACTTTCTCAAACAATTCAGATACCACTTCTTCAATATATGTCCTTATTTTTCTCATTTTAATTAATATTTCAGGATAGTATTATCTACTTCTGTTTTTACTTTACTTAATAGGTTAAACAATCAACCTACCTATTCTTTGCAATTTTTATTGGTTTGCTATCCAATTCAACTTCCTCTATCAATATATGTTTCTTAAATAAATAAAAAACTATAGCTATTAGCACGGGTGGAGAGACTCGAACTCCCGGCACCTGGTTTTGGAGACCAGTGCTCTACCAGCTGAGCTACACCCGTATAAAATAGGAAACAATTCCAGCCTAATTAAAGACTGGAATTGCAACTTACTTTGTAGTGTATTATATTAATCTAAGATCTCAGTAACTTGACCTGCACCTACTGTTCTTCCTCCTTCTCTTATTGCAAATCTAAGTCCTTTAGACATTGCAACTGGAACGATTAGTTCAACAGTAATTGTAACGTTATCACCAGGCATTACCATTTCTCTACCTGCTTCCAAGAAAATTTCTCCTGTTACATCTGTAGTTCTTAAGTAAAATTGAGGTCTGTATTTGTTTTGGAATGGAGTATGTCTTCCTCCTTCTTCTTTCTTCAATACATAAATCTCAGCCTTGAATTTTTTGTGTGGTGTAATAGTACCAGGTCTAGTAATAACCATTCCTCTTTTGATTGCTGCTTTTTCAACACCTCTCAATAAAAGTCCTACGTTATCTCCAGCTTCACCTCTATCTAATATTTTTCTAAACATTTCAACACCTGTAACAGTAGATTTCAATGGAATTTCAATCATTCCAGAAATTTCAACTTCGTCACCTGAGTTAATTACTCCTGTTTCGATTTTTCCTGTAGCAACTGTCCCTCTTCCTGTAATTGAAAATACATCTTCAACTGGCATTAAGAATTCTTTTTCTACATCTCTTATTGGTAGTTCAATGTATGTATCAACAGCATCCATCAATTCCATAATTGATCCAACCCATTTCTCATCTCCATCTAAACCTCCTAATGCAGAACCTGCAATTACTGGAGTGTTATCACCATCATATTGGTAAAAAGCCAATAATTCTCTGATTTCCATCTCTACTAATTCCAATAATTCCTCATCATCAACCATATCCACTTTATTCATGAATACAACCATTCTAGGAATACCAACCTGTCTTCCTAATAAGATGTGCTCTCTAGTTTGAGGCATAGGACCATCAGTTGCAGCAACAACAAGGATAGCTCCATCCATTTGTGCAGCACCTGTCACCATGTTCTTTACGTAATCTGCGTGACCTGGACAATCTACGTGAGCGTAGTGTCTGTTAGCAGTTTCGTATTCAATGTGTGAAGTATTAATTGTAATACCTCTTTCTTTCTCTTCAGGTGCGTTATCAATAGAACTAAAATCTCTTGTTTCAGCTAAACCTTGAGATGAAAGTACACTCGAAATAGCAGCTGTTAAAGTAGTTTTTCCGTGATCTACGTGACCAATAGTTCCAATGTTTACGTGTGGTTTCGATCTGTCGAATTTTTCTTTAGCCATGGCTATGTTGTTTTTTTATTGTTATTATTTATTTAAATCTTTTAATCTGTAGTGTAACTAGAGCTAATGACGGGAATTGAACCCGTGACCTCTTACTTACCAAGCAAGTGCTCTACCCCTGAGCTACATCAGCAAAATAATGAGCGGGAGACGGGGCTCAAACCCGCGACCCTCAGCTTGGAAGGCTGACGCTCTATCAACTGAGCTACTCCCGCTTATAATCTTACTAATTTATTCTGTGGGGAGAGCAGGATTCGAACCTGCGAAGACGTAGTCAGCAGATTTACAGTCTGCCCTCGTTGGCCGCTTGAGTATCTCCCCAATGAATTGTATTTCAAAAAACTGTGTTTCTCTTACAAAACATGAACATTTTAAAGTGTTCATTTTAACATTTTAAAGAGCCGATAGAGGGACTCGAACCCACGACCTGCTGATTACAAATCAGCTGCTCTAGCCAGCTGAGCTATATCGGCTTTTATACCCTACGTGTTTTTAGGGTTTGCAAATTTAGAAAAGATATTTTTATATTCAAACATATTTAGAGAAAATATTCACTTTTTTTTAATCTTTTTTTTAATCGCCTAATAATGGTACAAATGCAATAGGACATTTACATAAAAAAAACCCCTACTTTAGGGGCTTTCAGTAAATATGATGAAATATTATTTTTTACTCTTGTGTTTATTAATTTGTCTTCTTAATGCTTCTACTGCTTCATCTGTTGCTTCTTCAAATGATTTACACTGTTTTTTTGCGAATAAATCTTTCCCAGGAATGGATAATTTGATTTCCGCTACTTTATTTTCTCTATCTGAAGGTTCTAATTTTAAAAAAACATCTCCTAATATTATCTTATCGTAATATTGAGTTAGTTTATTTAACTTTTCTTCTACAAAATCTATAAGTTTTTGATCTGCGTCAAAATGAATTGACTGTACTTTAATTTCCATATTAATTTATTTAAAGGGTTAATATTAATTTTCTTTTGGATGAAACTTCTTGTAAGCATCCTTTAATCGTTCTATTGAGTTGTGAGTATATATTTGGGTGGCTGCCAAGTTAGCATGGCCTAATATCTCTTTAATTGTATGAAGCTGAGCTCCATTATTAAGCATATTAGTGGCAAATGAATGCCTCATGGTATGCGGACTCCTTTTTTTCTCGTTTGTTACTAATCCAAGATAATGATTTACTGTACGGTAAACAAGTTTTTCATATAGTTTATCCCCTTTATTAGTAAGTAGTAAGAGCGATTCTTTTCCCGAAGGAAACATCTCTTTCCTCTTAGCTTTATATATAGGAATTAACTGCTCTATCCTTGATGTAATTGGCACTAATCTTTCTTTATTACCTTTTCCTAATACTTTTATTTCATTCCCATGGATATCTGATTCTTTAATATTTATTAATTCGGATAGTCTAATACCGGTTCCGTATAACAACTCTAAAATTAATATATCTCTTAATCCTTGAAAATCATCTGTAAAAACATCTAATTGAAATAAATCCGTTAGTTTTTTTTGTTCAAAATAAACCGGGAGCTTTTTAGATTGCTTTGGAGAGATTATCTTAAGCATTGGGTTTGTCTCTACTTCATTTCTTATTAAGAGATACTTATAAAACGATTTAAGCGTAGAAATTTTACGATTGATTGATCTGCTAGAGATTCCATTTTCTTTCAACTGTACGACCCACATACGAATTTCATTGTGTGTTGCTTCTGTAAAGTTAATTAGCCTAAATGTTTGTGCTAAAAATTCTTGAAATTGAGCCAAATCTGTGGCATAAGAAGTTAGCGTATGAACAGATAGCCTTCGTTCATTTTGAACGTAGTTTTTAAAACTATCGGTTTGGGATTCGAAGGAATTCATACTCTCTTTTCTTTAATTGAATATACGATTATAAACTTTATGAGGCAAAGAAATTAATATTCATATTCGTAGGGGCTTAGCAAGCTTTTCCTTTTCCCTTTTTTATTTAACTTATAAACTGCTATTTCTTGATTTCTCTCATTATAAACTGTTTCGTATGAACCTTCCCATTTGTTTTTACCATTGAAATAGGTCTCATTAGTCTCCAGCCCTTTTTCATTGTATTTAAAATAAAGGGTTTGGTATAATTCACCATATTCAAACATTTGCTTTTAAATTATAATAATTAACAATAGAATGTATCTCTTTAGGGCCATCAAACATATTTCGCCAATAAACACCTTTTAAAATATTACTAGAATCGTATTTATACTCTTGAAGAATTATAGTATCATGTTTTTTTGATAAAAAATATACTTTTTTCACTTTTTTATTGGAGTTATATTCAAAAAATAACTCATAATTAGAAGGGAGATTTTTCTTACTAATAACAAGACCTTCTTTGATATTAAATATTGCATAATAATCTCTAAATGGTACGCCTTTTTTTCCATCAGGATTATTGTAATCAAAAAATACTTTTATTGTTGTATCTAAATCAAGATTTATATTTGGAGAATTTATAAGTTGTCTTATATAAAATTGAGAACTATCATAATTAATTTCAAAACCATTGTTATCAACTAATAAACCTTTCATATATTGCTTTTTAAACGATCGAGATTTTTTCTTAAGCCCTAAAAATCTATATTCATATTTTGTTTCTACAACACTTTTACAACTACAAGAATCATTGACAAATTTTCTTAAACCTGAAACTCCAATAATTTGTTCTAGACTATTTTGCCCAAACAAGACAGAACCAGAAATTAAAAAAATTATTACTACAAGATTTTTCATATACCAATATAACAAAAAAAAGCCCCATTCGAAATTCGAATGGGGCTTTTACTTTATAGTTAATTAAAACTTATTTTTCTTCAGTCACTTCTTCAAAGTCAACATCCGTTACTTCTTCGTCACCTTCTGCTCCTTCTTCTGGCTGAGCTCCAGCTTCGTCTTGTGCTTTGTACATTTCTTCGCTAGCTGCTTGGAAATTTGTAGTCACTTTTTCGATTCCTGCTTTCATTGCATCTAAATCTTTAGATTCATGTGCAGCTTTTAATTCTGCCAAAGCTTCTTCGATTGGTGCTTTTTTGTCTGCTGGAATTTTGTCTCCATACTCTTCCAATTGCTTTTCAGTTTGGAAAATTAAGCTATCTGCTTGGTTAATTGTTTCCGCTTCTTCCATCTTAGCTTTATCTGCATCTGCGTTAGCTTCTGCTTCTTGCTTCATTTTTTCGATATCTGCTTCACTTAATCCTGAAGATGCTTCGATTCTGATGTTTTGCTCTTTTCCAGTCGCATTATCTTTTGCCGATACATTGATAATTCCGTTTGCATCAATATCAAAGATTACCTCAATTTGTGGTTCTCCTCTTCTTGCTGGTGGAATATCAGTTAACTGAAATCTTCCTAGAGTTCTGTTATCTGGTGCCATTGGTCTTTCTCCTTGTAACACATGGATATCTACTGCTGGCTGGTTATCTGCTGCTGTAGAGAAAACCTGAGATTTTTTTGTTGGAATAGTAGTGTTAGACTCTATTAATTTTGTCATTACACCTCCCATAGTTTCGATACCAAGAGATAATGGAGTTACATCTAATAAAAGAACATCTTTTACTTCTCCTGTTAATACTCCTCCTTGAATTGCTGCACCTAAAGCTACAACTTCATCAGGGTTTACTCCTTTTGATGGTTCTTTACCAAAGTATTTTTGAACAGCTTCTTGAACTGCAGGGATTCTTGTAGAACCTCCAACTAAAATAACTTCATCAATATCACTGTTAGATAATCCTGCAGCTTTCATTGCAGTTTTACATGGCTCAATTGTTCTTTTTACCAAGTCATCAATCAATTGCTCAAACTGTGCTTTTGTTAAACTTCTTACCAAGTGTTTTGGAATTCCGTTTACTGGCATAATGTATGGCAGGTTAATTTCAGAAGACGCAGTACTAGATAATTCAATCTTAGCTTTTTCTGCTGCTTCTTTCAATCTTTGTAATGCCATTGGATCTTCTCTTAAGTCGATTCCTTCGTCACTTTTGAATTCGTCTGCCAACCAATCAATGATTTTTTGATCTACGTCATCTCCTCCTAAGTGAGTATCTCCATCTGTAGAAAGTACTTCGAATACTCCGTCTCCTAATTCAAGGATAGAAACATCATGAGTTCCTCCACCAAAATCAAATACTACTACTTTTTGGTCTGTATTTTTTTTATCTAATCCATAAGCTAAAGCTGCTGCAGTTGGCTCATTGATAATTCTTTTTATTGTTAATCCAGCAATTTCTCCAGCTTCTTTCGTAGCTTGTCTTTGCGAATCGTTAAAGTATGCTGGTACAGTTACTACTGCTTCAGAAACAGAAGTTCCTAAATAATCTTCAGCAGTTTTCTTCATTTTTTGAAGAACCATTGCCGAAATTTCTTGCGGAGTATATAACCTATCGTCAATTTTTACTCTTGGCGTATTGTTATCTCCTTTTACAACTTCGTAAGGTACTCTTGCAATTTCCTTTTTACACTCATCAAACTTATTACCCATAAATCTCTTTATAGAATAAATAGTTTTTGTTGGGTTAGTAATTGCTTGTCTTTTAGCAGGATCACCTACTTTTCTTTCTCCTCCTTCAACAAAAGCTACTACAGATGGTGTAGTTCTTTTTCCTTCGCTATTAGGAATCACTACCGGCTCGTTTCCTTCCATTACTGAAACGCATGAGTTAGTTGTCCCTAAATCTATTCCTATTATTTTGCTCATATTATATTGTATTGTTTTTTTATTAAATAATTACTAAAACAACTATTCAATCTTTGTGCCATTGGGACAAAGGTGTCAGTTTTATGACAAGGTTATAGAAATAAGGGTGTCAAGAGGACAGATTGGCAGAAATAAACAGGTAATTATGAGACAGTCCAAGTAGTTAGACCTTCTTTACTGAACTCATAACGTTTGGCTTGACCACCAAATTTTCCTAAAGCTTTAATTACATTGTATCTATTAGCTTCTTCGGCATAGAAAATCATGAAACCTCCTCCTCCTGCTCCAGAGATTTTTCCTCCAGTTGCTCCAGCTTCAATTGCTGTTGAATAAATATCATTTATTAATTCGTTAGTAATTCCTGCTGCCATTTTCTTTTTGTTCTCCCAGCTGACAGATAGAATCTCACCAATCTTGTGAAGTTCATCTTTCAACAAAGCTTCTTTCATTAAAAAGGCTTGTTCTTTAACAGCATGCATTGCCTGAACTGGCTTGTCCTTTTTGGCTTTGGCATTTCCTACTTGAGTTTCAATGATTTTTGCAGATTCTCGGCTCGTATCTGTGTAGTAAAGAATTAAGTTGAATTGTAATTCGTTAAGTAATTCTGCTTTTATCCTTAAAGGGTTTACTATTACTTTATTCCCTTCGTAAAACTCCATAAAGTTAACTCCACCAAAAGTAGCTGCATATTGATCTTGCTTCCCTCCTGCCATAGCCAAATCTACTCTTTCAATGTCATAAGCTAATTGTGCAATATCATATTCGCCAAGTGGTAATTTAAACCATTCAACAAATGCACCTAAAATAGAAGTAACCAATGTAGAGGAAGTTCCTAAACCTGAACCAGATGAAACATCCATTGAAGTAATCATCTCGAAAGACAATCCTTTTTTGCCAAATTCCTTTACTATTCTGTTGTAAACTCCTACTTGTAAATCTAAAGTCCCAGTTACTGGTAATTCATCAGATGAATCAAAAATTAATTCTTCTCCTCTGTCTACAGCACGAATGATTATTTTCCCATCAGTTCGAGGAATAATAGTTGTGTATGCATACAGACTAATTGTAGCATTTAGGATTGCTCCTCCATATTCATCAGAATAAGGACTTACGTCTGTTCCTCCTCCTGCTAATCCAATTCTAAACGGGGCTCTACTTCTGTATATCATCTGCTAATGTATTAATGGTATCTACCATTTTTTTCCAACTAAATTTTTCTTTTTCTAATTTCACATTTTGTTCAAACTCTTCCTTTTTGTTATCCTTAAAGAAAGAAACTAAAGCATCTGCAATAGCTTGGCTATTTGGCTCAACCACATAACCTACTTTATTGTGCGGAATAAGCTCTGCTAATCCTCCTACGTTTGTAACTAGAATAGGTTTCTCAAAATGATAACCGATTTGGGTTACTCCACTTTGTGTCGCATTTTTGTAGGGTTGAGCGATAATATCGGCAACTCGAAAATAGTTTTTCACTTCTTCGTTAGGAATAAAATCATTTCTCAAAATAACCTCGTTCTCTAACTTTAATCTTTTAATCTGTTCTGTGTATTGCTCTTCATTGTTGTAGTATTCTCCTGCAACAATTAATTTCACATTCATCTCTATAAAACGAGAATCTGCATATGCATCTAACAATAAGTCTAGTCCTTTATAGTCTCTTACAAACCCGAAAAATAAAATATATCTATTTTCTGGGCTTAAATTCAATTCTTTAAGAGCTGCTTCTCTTGAAATTAACTCGCCAAAATTATCGAATAATGGATGTGGATTATATAGTTTTGGTTTATTGGAATCGAAAGTATTTAAGTCATCCAAAACACTTTGAGACATGGCTACAAAGCCATCAATAGGCTTTACAAAATAATTACTCAATACTTTATCACCAATCCTTTTTTCGTGAGGGATAATGTTATCGATAATAGAAATTACTTTGGTGTGTTTATTCTTTTTGGCAATACGAGCAATGGTTCCAAAACAAGGTCCCATAAAAGGTAGCCAAAATTTAAAAATTAAATAATCTGGCTTTTGCTTCTTGATTTTTCTTCCAATTTTAATCCAATTGAAAGGGTTAACAGAGCTAACGGTTTCATTAATTTCGATTCCTTCTGGTTTTGGAGAATCGGAATATTGAGTTTTCCCTGGGAAAAGAAAATTTGGATATTGAAGTGTAAAGGTTTCTATAGATGCATCATCACCTAAATCTTTAAATTCTTTGATAAGTCGCTCGTTATAAGAAGCTAATCCGCCTCTAAAAGGGTGAGCTGTTCCAACTAGCACTACTTTCTTAGCCATTTTAGATTTCTTTTTCTATCGCGTAATTATTTCTAATTGGTGAATTACGACCAATTAATTCAGCTATAAATCCAGCTAAAAAGAGTTGTGTTCCTACTATCATTGCGAATAAAGCAATATGAAACCAAGTATTATCAGCTAATAATGTTGCTCCTTGATTGATAAATAACTTATCTATTCCTAACCAAAATGTTAATCCGAATCCTAGAATAAAAAATAATGTTCCAATTAATCCGAAAAAGTGCATTGGCTTTTTTCCAAAACGAGTAATGAATGTAATCGTAAATAAATCAAGAAAACCATTTACAAAACGGTTAAGTCCAAATTTAGATACTCCATATTTACGCTCTTGGTGTTGAACTACTTTTTCTCCTATTTTGTCGAATCCTGCTCCTTTTGCAATTACAGGAATGTATCTGTGCATTTCACCAAAAATTTCTATAGAACGAACCACATCTCCCTTGTAAGCTTTAAGCCCACAATTCATGTCATGTAATTTTATTCCGCTAAAAATTCGTGTTACTCCATTGTATAATTTTGTTGGGATTGTCTTGGATAAAGGATCGTGACGTTCTTTTTTCCAACCTGAAACTATGTCATAGTCTTCTTCAGTAATCATTCTGTAAAGCTCAGGAATTTCATCAGGACTATCTTGTAAATCCGCATCCATAGTAATTACTACGTTTCCTTTAGTAACTGCAAAACCAGTATTTAAGGCAGCCGATTTTCCGTAATTTCTTCTGAATTTAATTCCTCTTACGGATGGAAATTTTAATTTTAACTCCTCAACAATTTGCCAAGATTTATCTTTACTTCCATCATCTATCAATAGGGCTTCATAACTGAAACTAGCACTTGTACAAACTCTATCTATCCAAGATATTAATTCGGGTAAAGATTCTTCTTCGTTATAAAGAGGAATTACTATTGAAATGTCAACTGTTATGTTTTCAGACATATTATTCGTTCGATTCTATTTTGTTCAAACCTTCTTTTACTTGATTGATTAGTTTTTCTAAACTACCACCTGTTTCTGTCATGTTTGAGTCTAATCCACTAATTGTCTCTACTACTTTATCAACATCAATATTATTAATCAATTCATTAATTTTATCACTAATGATAACAGCTCCATCTCCAAATTTCTCCATTAAACTATTTAGATCAATGTCTTTAAATTTATCTAAAACATTATACATCATGTCTTTTGCTGTAGTCTGAAAATCTACTTTCCATTCTCCGTTTTCCATTAATACAGAAACTGGAACTGGCTTTTGATTTCCTTCAAAAAAACAATCACATTCTGCTTCATCATTTTCTATAACACAATCGATATTCTCAATTTCACCATCACCCAAACTAATATCCATTCCTGAATTAATCATGTTAAGATATGAATGAGAACTAGAAGTAGTAAAAGATTTAGCCTTGTCAATATCATTGACTTTCATTGCTGAATAAAAACCTTTAATAGCTGTTTCAGGAGATTTTCCTCCACATGAAAAAAGCACCAAAAGAAAGGTGATTGAAATGAAATGTATAACTCTCATAAATGTGTGTTTTAAATTAAAATTGAAGGTACAAAAAAAGGTACAATTAAAAATTGTACCTTTTTTAAAAAATGTTAAATTGCTAATTAGTTGGAAACAGCATCTTTAGCGTCTCCAACAACAGCAGCAGCTCCGTCAACAACAGCATCAGCAGCATCACCAGCCGTATCAGTAGCTCCATCAACAACAGCAGCAGCTGAATCAGTTACAGCATCAGCAGCATCACCAGCCATGTCAGCAGCTCCGTCAACAACAGTAGCAGCTCCATCAGTTACAGCATCAGCAGCATTTTCAGCAGCTTCACATGAGAACAAAGCGATAGCAGCAATAATAGTTAAAAATTTAATTTTCATAATCTTAGATATATAGGGGGGTTAATAATTAACTCAAAAGTAATTACTATTATTGAGATATAAAAAAATAAATGTGAATTTTATTGAAAATCAATGGAATTTTTTGCATACCCTTCCCATTTATCCAAAACTTGTTGCATATCATCTGGTAATTCAGATGTAAATTGCATAAACTCTCCTGTATAAGGATGAGTAAAACCTAATGTTTTGGCATGCAGAGCTTGTCTTGGAAGTAATTTGAAACAATTGTGTACAAATTGCTTGTACTTTGTAAATGTGGTTCCCTTTAATACTACTTCTCCTCCATAATCAAAATCATTGAACAAAGTGTGTCCAATATGTTTCATATGTGCTCTAATTTGGTGGGTTCTTCCAGTCTCTAACTGACATTGAACCAAAGTAGTGTATCCAAATCTTTTTAAAACTTTATAATTGGTTACAGCTTCTTTACCAAATTCTCCATCTTCGAAAACACTCATTAACTTTCTATTCTTAATAGAACGTCCGATATGTCCTTCAACTCTTCCCTCCTCTTCTTCTACATCTCCCCAAACTAAAGCCCAGTATTTTCTTTCTGTAGTTTTATCAAAAAATTGTTTAGATAACTCTACCAGTGCTTTTTCAGTTTTTGCTACAACCATTAATCCAGTTGTATTTTTATCCAATCTATGAACGATTCCAGGTCTCCCTTCAAAATCATCTCTTTTTGGTAAGTTATCGAAATGATACAATAAAGCATTTGCTAATGTACCATCAAAGTTACCGTAACCAGGATGTACAACCATTCCCATTGGTTTATTAATTACAGCTAAGTAATCATCTTCATAAACAAAATCAAGAGGGATATTTTCGGCAACCAACTCAGTTTCTCTTACTGGGTAAGGGTAACTTAAGGTAATTACTTCATTAGGTTTCGCTTTGTAATTGGATTTAATAACAACACCATCAGCTTTTACATAGCCTTTTTTGGCCGCTTCTTGTAGTTTGGTTCTTGAGATATTTGGCAATCTATTCATTAAGAATTTATCAATTCTCATGATTTCTTGTCCTTTATCTACTACAAACTTGTGGTGTTCAAATAATTCCGGATTCAATTCTGGATCCGCAATATCTGGTCGGATTGGTTCTTCTTGTTTTCTTTGTTGGCTCAAAACTTAATTACTTTTTACAAATTTAGCAACTTTACTAGAACCTGAAGACTTATTGTAGAGTTTAACTAAATAAACTCCTTCATTAAATGAAGAAATATCAATTTTAGTCGATTCATTTCCTTCAAACATCAATTTTCCAGTCATATCAAAAATCGCAATTTGATAATCAGAGATATTTTCTAAATCAGAAATATTAATAACGTTATTTGCTGGATTTGGATATAATTTGATTTTCTCTAATTCATTTTCTTCTACAGAAACTAAATTATCTTTTTCAAAAACAAAAGATGGACGAACCATTAATGTTCCTTCAAAAGTTGTTTTCCTCCAATTTCCATTACTGTTATAAAAAGTATAATCATTGCTATTGATGTTTTTATCAAACCCCACATTTATTCTATCAGAAGTTGTTTGAACCCATCCTACATAATATTTTCCGGCTGGAAGTAAATAAGGTGTGTCGAACATATATTCGTAAAATCCATTAACACCAATGTTATACCTTGGAACATTGGTCCCTATATTTTGATATAATACTGATCCTGGATTTCCACCATTATCTGCCCAAATTGTAAGAATAAAATTTGTACTACTCACATTTACTGCTGATGGAGAAAAGTGAATACGAACAGACTTTATAGAATCTGGTTGAAATAAATCGAATTGAACTGCGACTTCTGGGTTAAGTGCACCTAAGCCCTGAACTCCGTATGCAGCTTCAGCAGTTCCATCATCATAGGCATAATAGTCAGCAAAAATTTGCTGAAATCTTATTGTATCGTTTGTTCTTAATCTATCTGGTGTAGTATTATGAGACAACTGAACATCAAAAAATGCACAAGTATCATTTACAGAAGTATCTAAAAAGAAAGGCGAGGAAATTAAAAACAGAGTAGAAAAATCGGTAAAACCAGAAATGGATGGAGTACTAGGATTTGAAATTGTAGTTTTTACAGCTCCTTCATAACTTATTACCATATTATTTCCACCAATAAGCCTACCAGCTTGATTGTTGTTTCTTTGATATCCATAAACCGAATCGCGCATTAAACTAGCAGCATTCCATTTATAATGCCTCCAAGGCATGGATATATAATCTCTAATTATACTGTGAGTTGGATATTGAAAAGCTACATCATCCCTAACTGTATCGTCAAATGTTCGTATATCATTTAAAAAAACGTAGTCGAGATTCCAATGATCAAAACTTCCTGAAAGAGAACTATAATTTAAAAATCGGAATTTAAATCCATCTTCTAAAAATTTAGTATCCTCGATCTTAATGTTTTTTTGTTTGAAAGTGGTATCCAAAGGTTCTCCTGCGGCATTCCAAATACTATACCATGAGTTGTTGCTTGGCGACCAAAATTGCAATACAAGTGAATCCTCTACTTCAGGTTCATTCCCTAAACCTTCAGCTTGATAATAAAAACTTAGATATAAAGAATCTACTAATCCGAAATTGCCAAGAAACATTGGTTTAGAAGTTAAATAATCGGCTTTACCATAAGTAAATTGAGTAGAAAAATCATACGGATATCCGTTTTCATCTAATCCATCAAAAGTAACTACACCAATGGTAGGAGGATTAATTCCATAATCACTATTTAAGTATGCAAAATTATCTTGCCAAAGCGAAAATGTATCAGTAGCAGCAACAAAATATACTAAAGCAGAATCTTGAACAGCATCTGGACTAGTAACATTATATATATTATCTGGATTTGCTGGAGTACCAATTGTATCATCTGTAAAGTAAGCAGGCCATACAGTAACAGTTATGCATGTTACTGGATAAGCATCTAAATCGCATATTGTTCTAGTTCCTAAATCAGGAATTGGAAATGTATCTATTAAAAATGAATCTGGAAAAGGAGCAACAGGAGTTAATACGTAATGATAAGTTGTATCAAACATGTATGCAGCAGTATCAATATCTGGAATCCCTCCATTTAGAATAGAATGAAAAAGTGTATCACTTACATTTGCATCAGTTGGTTGAGCATTGAATTTTTTAAATAAATCTCCTGAAAAATCATCCTTAAAAGGCAACTTTAATGTATCAATCGCATACACATAGTTCTTATCGATTGTTCTGTTGGCCGAAATTGGATTTTCTCTGTTTAATTTAGGGTTTGTTCCCAATGCCTCAAGTGATTCTTGAGAAGAAACACTAAAAGATATAAAACATAGAAATAATAGTACTAATAATCTGTTCATGAATGCATTATTTGTTAGCAATTACAATAATTTCACTACCCTCAGCTATGGTTTTTCCATCCATATAATCTGGGCTTTGCTGAACAATTTTAGCCACAAGCGAATCTGCTTTGGTCATACAATTGTTGTAAATCTCTGTTAATTGAAAACTTTTACTTCCTAACTCAATATTAGCTTCATTTATTGTTTTACCTACCAAGTTTGGTATTTGAACTTGAGCACTCTGCTCCATTCCTTTTCCTACAATCACTTCAACCTTAGAACCTTTTGGTAAAATAAAGCCCGCTTTCACAGATTTACCTTTATACTTAACATCCATCACAACATCTTTGTAAGGACTTGCTTTATAAGTCCATGAAGGATTTAATCCTGATATTGTTAATTTGGTTGATGCCAAAGATTTGGAATTATCTACGATACTTGGAAGCTTAATTTTTTGCTCCAATTTTCTAACAACAGTTAAATAAATAAATCTATCTCTCTTTACCCAAGATTCTATCGAATCAGAAAAAGGTAATGGGTTTTGGAGTATGATGGTGTTCTTTGGTTTAGATGCATAAACAGAGTCAACTGAATATCTTAAATTATTTTCATCAGCTAATTTCATAGCTTCTTCAATAGTTAGTCCCATAAAGTTAGGAGTCTCTATTTTTTCGCCATGATTGGTATAAATTCTTAGCCATAACAGAGTAAGAATAACAATAATAGCAGCAGTTAAAAATGCTAAAATAAAGTTTTTAAGAAGTGGTTTCGATTTTATTTTATTCCACATGGGATAGTTGCCTAAATAGTTAAGTGGCAAATATAACGAAAGTATAGTAATTGTATTTTATTACCGACACATTTAATTGGTTGGTTTTGGAATCTGAATTTTAATTAGTGAAATTAAACCGTAACTCTTACTTTTGTTTTTATCTCAAACAGTAATTCTATGAATTTTACAGCCCTAGATTGGACAATCATTATTTCTTTTTTGGCGATAACACTCTTCGTAGGGTTGTATTTCAAAAATTCAGCAAGTAAAAGTCTAACAGATTTTTTTCTTGCTGGGCGAAATTTACCTTGGTACATTGCTGGAATATCAATGGTTGCAACTACGTTTGCTGCTGATACTCCATTATGGGTGACAGAGGTAATTCACAAAAGCGGAATATCAGGTAACTGGCTATGGTGGAACATGTTAATTGGAGGAATGGTTACCACCTTTTTCTTTGCAAAACTATGGAGAAGAGCTGATGTACTAACAGAATTAGAGTTTTTAGACATTCGTTATTCTGGTAAGGTTGTGAACTATTTTAGAGGATTCAAATCAATTTACTTAGGAATATTTTTTAATGCTATTGTTATAGGTTGGGTAAACTCAGCCATGATAAAAATAATGATGGTTTTCTTTGGAACCGATTTCCAAACAGCCTTTTATATTGTTGCAGGACTTATGGTTTTAATTGCCATTTACAGTTCCATCTCTGGATTGTTGGGAGTTGCTATTACTGATGCTCTTCAATTTGTATTAGCAATGGCTGGCTGTATAATATTGGCAGTAATCATGGTAAACTCAGAGCAAGTTGGAGGAATTGATGGATTAAAAGAAAAACTGCCAGCTTGGCGTTTTGATTTTTTTCCAAACTTTGATAAGTCCAATTCCATAGGAACTTTTACTGTTTCTATTTTGGCATTTATTTCATTTACAGGTGTTCAATGGTGGGCAAGTTGGTACCCAGGTGCAGAACCAGGAGGTGGCGGTTACATTTCGCAAAGAATGATGAGTACCAAAAGTGAAAAAGACTCCGTATTTGCTACTTTATTTTTTCAAATAGCGCATTATTGCTTAAGACCTTGGCCATGGATTATTGTAGGACTGTGTGCTTTGGTAGTTTATCCAGATTTAACAAGCGCTAATGCTGGTGAAGGATTTGTAAGAGCCATGAATGATTTTATGCCTCCAGGATTAAAAGGATTGCTATTTACTGCATTTTTGGGAGCTTACATGAGTACAATTTCTACTCAATTAAACTGGGGAGCAAGTTACTTAACCAATGATTTGTACAAACGTAATTTCGGAAAAGATAAAACTCAGAAACAGCTGGTAAATGTAGGAAAGTTGTTTACAGTAGTTATTATGATTGTTGCTGTTATCACAACAACTTTTATAGAAACAATAGATGGTGCAGCAAGATTCTTAATTGGATCATCTGCTGGATTAGGAGCCGTATTAATATTAAGATGGTATTGGTGGAGAATTAATATTTGGAGTGAAATAAGCGCAACCATAGCGCCAATTTTAGGATATACAATTGCCAAGTATATGATAGCTCCAATGTATGAATTAGAATCTGGAAATACGTTTATAGAAAACGAAGGAATACTTTTAGTTACAACTCTGTTCACAACAGTAATTTGGTTAATCGTCACTTTTATGACTAAACCAACTGATGAGAAAAAGCTACTTTCTTTTTACAACAAAATAAAACCAGATGGAGCATGGAACCCTATTAAAAAACTAACCAATTTTAAAGAAGAAAAATCTAATCTCCCTTACTTATTTGTTTGCTGGATTACTTCTGTCTGGATGACATACTCAATTCTATTTTTTATTGGGAAACTAATATTTAAAGAATGGGATTCTGTAATGATATGGGGTGCAAGTTCGTTAGTCAGCTTTATTATATTTAGATTATTCCTAAACAAGACTTCCATTTTGGACAAAACTCCAATCAAATAATGAGCAATAACAACAATTGGTTCGCAAGCTGGTTCGATTCGCCACACTACCATATTTTATATAAAAACAGAGACTTTAAGGAGGCTGAATTCTTTTTGCAAAATTTAACTGAATACCTAAAGCCTAAACCAGAAAACAAAATCTTGGATTTAGCTTGTGGAGCTGGTCGTCACTCTATCTTCTTGAATAATCTTGGCTATAATGTAACTGGAGTAGATTTATCTCCCAATAGCATTAAAACTGCATCAGAATCTAGTAAAGAAAGACTAAACTTTGATGTGCATGATATGCGAGAAATCTATAAAGAAAACTCTTTCGATTTTGTACTTAATATGTTTACTAGTTTTGGCTATTTCGAATCTGATGAGGAGAATGTGAAAATGCTTAATTCAGTAGAAAAAACATTGAAACCAAACGGTACTTTTGTTTTAGATTTCTTTAATGCAGAGAAAGTAATTCGTGATTTAGTTAAGGAAGAAACCAAGGAAATAGAAGGAGTACAATTTGATTTGAAACGTGAATTAGTAGATGGGCAAATTGTGAAACACATTGATTTTAAAGATCAAAAAAGAACATTCTCTTTTCAAGAAAAAGTACAAGCTATTAGTTTATCAGATTTTGAAAACTTATTTTCTCACACAGGATTAAAAATCATTGCTACCTTTGGCGACTATTCACTTAATGAGTTTGATTCAAATAACTCTGATAGATTAATAATTGTCGCAAAAAAATAAATGGAAAACTGGATTACATATTTACTTTTAATTGGAGTAGTTCTTTCTGGAGGACTTCTAGTGTTTTTTCTTAAAGAAAAAATAACGGGGAGCCTTAAATTTTTATTGGCATTTAGTGGAGCATTTATGCTTGGGATTGCAGCACTTCATCTTATACCCGAAGTATATGCAGAGCATCAAACCTACATTGGAATATATGTATTACTAGGATTTTTGATTCAATTAATTCTTGAATATTTCTCCCAAGGAATAGAACATGGCCATATTCATGCTCATAAAAATGCTAGTTCTAAATTTTTCGCACCTATACTTATCAGTTTATGTATTCATGCCTTTTTAGAAGGACTTCCTCTTGCAAATGAATCTTTGGGACATAACCATTCCCATGGTTTTGTTCACTCTGACGAACACTCATTCTTAATTAGCATATTACTACACAAGTTCCCTATTGCCATTACTTTAATGACTCTTTTCGTTAAATCTAATGTCAAAATGAAAAAAGCATTTTTCTTGCTAATCATATTTTCACTAATGGCTCCATTAGGAAATTTTGTAGCGGTTTATTACATGGATTTTTTCCAAGAGAATGGAAATATAATGAACAAAATTTTAGCTATTGTGGTAGGAATGTTCTTACATATTTCAACTACCATTTTATTTGAAACTGACGAGAGTCACAAATTTAATCTAGCTAAACTTTTATTAATAATATCTGGTGGGTATGTGGCTTATTTGGTAGCTTAATCCAACAAAGGTAAATCGAATCTATTATCTACTTTGGCCTTTATTTTATTGAATAATTGAATAGGCTTATAAGTTCGCCAATTATCCATTTCAAAATCTTCGCCAATTAATACATAATTATCAATATTGGCATCTTCGAATTCTTCTAAAACATGTTGATGAAAGTTTAAGAAAACAATCCAACCGTCCTCCAATTCATCAAACCATTCTTCGTAATACAAGTCATCCGAACTATGAAAATTTAATACGTTTTCACCAATAACGATAAACTTATCTATCCCCTCGCCCATCAGCAGTTCAATTACTTCGAGCTTAAGATTCATGATGTCATTTTCTATGCAATCATTCCATTCACCAATCATTTCAATCACAGTAAATCCTTGCTCATAATCAGCAAAAATAATTTTGATAAAAAGTGTTTCTGATCCAAAGTCATCCCATTGCGGATGAAGTAAAAAATTATATACTTTATTAGTAAACTCAAACTCACTATATTCTCTCTCGAAGAACGGAGATCTAAAATCTTCCGAAGCTACATAAAGGTTTCTCCAATGATAATGAGGTTCAATAGCGTGCATATAATTCGTTTCCTATTTTTTTCAAATGTATGAAAAAAAATATTCCAAATTTTTAAAAATTGTCTTGTGCTAAAATTCAACAAGAATGAATTGAATTTCCTATATTTGAGGGTTATTGAATCAATAATTTTCAAAGTAAAAAAGCATGGGGATATTTGTAAAAAATAAAATTAAATCAAGATATAGCTTACCTACAGATGCTGTATTTAATAAACTAAGATTAACCGAATTTAGCCGATTGGATAAATTGGGACAAACTTATTTGGATTATACTGGTGGAAATTTACATCCTAAATCTTTGCTTCATGAACACTACAATTTACTACAAGAAAGTATTTTAGGAAACCCTCACTCTACAAATCCTAGTTCGCAAATGGCAACTAAACTAGTAGAAGGTGCTCGTAAAAAAATCATTGACTTTTTTAATGCAGAAGACTATTATTGCATTTTCACTTCCAATGCTTCTGGAGCTCTAAAAATTGTTGGAGAATGTTATCCTTTTGAAGATAATGGTCATTATTTAATGACTTCGGATAATCATAATTCGGTAAACGGAATAAGAGAATACTGTAAATCAAAAGGAGCAGAATATACCTACTCTCCTATTCGTCAAGAAGATTTAAGGATTGACGAAGATCGATTAATGGAGAATCTTGATTCGTTTAAAGACAAAAAAAATAAATTATTTGGTTTTCCTGCACAATCTAATGTTTCAGGAGTGAAGTACGATTGGGCATGGGTAAAAACTGCTAAAGAAAAAGGTTGGGATGTACTACTTGATGCTGCAGCATTTGTACCAACTTGCAAATTAGATTTAAAAGAAGTTCAACCTGATTTTGTTACCGTTTCGTTTTATAAAATATTTGGTTTCCCAACTGGAATTGGTTGTTTACTGGTTAAAAAGGATTCTTTTCCTAAACTAAAAAAACATTGGTTTGCTGGAGGAACTGTTGATTATGTTTCAGTAAAAGAAAGTAACCACTTGCTAATTGCTAACCATGAAAGATTTGAAAACGGAACTTTAAATTATCTTGATATCCCTGCAATTACTTTAGGTTTAGAGTTTATCGAATCTATTGGAATTGAAAACATTAGAAAAAGAGTAATGGATCTTACAGGATTATTCCTGAAAGAGATGTCTTCTTTAAAACACGATAATGGAACACCTATTGTTCGCATGTTTGGACCAATGAATACCGAAAATAGAGGTGGAACAGTAATTCTTAATTTTCAGGATACCGAAGGAAATACTTTCCCATTTGATTGGATAGAAAACCAAGCCAATAAACAACTTATTTCTATTCGATCGGGATGTTTTTGCAACCCAGGAATTGACGAAACAAACCATTGTGTGTCTAACGAAGAAATGGCTCAGTATTACACTAGCCGTAAAGAAAAAGAATTTGACTCTACTACTGGATATTTAAGATATATGTCTAAAATGATTGGTAGAATGAGAGGAGCAACAAGAGTTTCTTTTGGTATTGCAACTACAACTAAGGACATTGAAACGTTTGTAAATTTTGTGTCAAAACTTAAAAATAAGTCTGCGAGTTCAATTAAATAATTAACTTTTTATATCAATTATTTCGTTCAGTTTGGTGGTGTAACGTGGAGATAATTTCTCTTGTTTCATCTTCCAAGTTTTCTGTAAATCTTGGCCAGCCAGCTTTATTTTATCACTCCCAATAGTATGATTAATTAAATCTATCGCTTTCATTAATTGCTTATGCTTTGGATTAGCATTCTCGAATAAAGACATTTGATATTGATCCTCTGGCACAAAATCCATTACAATTACTCCAGCTTTTTTATATCTGTATCCTTTCCTAAAAATCTTTTTTAATCCTTGTGTGGCAAACTTAGCCAACTCAATACTCGAACTAGTAGGATAAGGCAACTGCATCACTACACTATTATAATATTGCGAATCATCTTTTCTGTGCCTACTCGTTTTAACAAAAACAAGTAATGAATTACAACACGATTGTTGTTTTCTTAATTTCTCGGAGCAGGTAACCGCAAACGTAACTATTCGTTCCTTAATCTGTTCGTAATCAATGTAAATCTTATCAAAAGAACGAGTGATTGCAATGTTCTTTTTTCGCTTAACTTCATCTAAATCTAGCATTGGTTTTCCTTCCAGCTCCTTCTTCAATCTTACTTCTACAACCGACATTTGGTTACGTACATACTCATCTGTAAGTTGAGTAAAATCATAAGCAGTGTGCACACCTATTAACTTAAATCTCTTTGTAAGCTTACCTCCCACTCCCCAAACATCTTCAATTTTGGTCCACTTTAGTGCCTTAATTCGTTTTTCATCCGAATCGATAATATACACTCCACCTGTTTTATCGGTAAATTTCTTTGCGATTTTATTGGCCACTTTAGATAGTGCTTTGGTTTCTGCAAAACCAACACTCACAGGGATTCCTGTTCCTTTCACCACTCTTTTTCTCATTTCCACTGCATGACTCTGCAAGTCCAAATAATCGCAGTTTGTGTACTTCAAAAAAGCTTCATCAATGCTATAGATTTCTATTTCGGGAGCCATATCAGCTAATATATTCATCACCCTATTTGACATATCGCCATATAAAGGATAATTAGATGAAAATACATGAATCTTTTTTTCCTTGAAAAACTGCTCATATTTAAATGCTGGAGCTCCCATTGGCAAACCCAATAATTTTGCCTCACCACTACGAGCAATTACACAACCGTCATTATTAGAGAGTATAGCGATAGGTTTTCCTTCCAAATCTGGACGAAATACACGCTCGCACGAAGCGTAAAAGTTATTGCAATCTACCAACCCAAACATTATACAGACTTAATAACGGTAGTAACAATTCCCCAAATTAAAAAATCGTCTTCTTTGGTGATTTTAATAGGTTTATATGACTTGTTTTCAGCTACTAACCATACAATGTCATTTTCTATTTTGATACGTTTGCAGGTAAAATCACCTTCAATATAACAAATAGCAATTTTTCCATCAATTGGTTCCAAACTCTTATCAATAATTAATAAATCACCATCATTCAATCCAGCATCAACCATGCTATCTCCTCTTACTCTTCCAAAAAAAGTAGACGAAGGGCTTTTTATTAATTCTTTATTTAAATCGATAGACACATCCAAAAAATCTCCCGCAGGAGAAGGAAATCCAGCACTTATACCTTCAACAATTTCGGGTAATTCTAGAACCGTACTGATATCAGCAGAGTAAAATTCTATGGATTTTGTGGTATGGAGTTTTTTAAATTTCATGGACTATAAAAATAGGAAAACAATATCATCTAAATACTTAAAATCTCTACTAAATTTAGCTTCCTAAAATCCCATGATTTATTAAAATCATTGAGTAAAAACTATTACTTTTGTGACATGGGTAAAATACTTGCCATAGATTACGGAATGAAACGAACTGGAATTGCTATAACGGATGGTTCCAAAATATTTGCTACAGGATTAACTACTGTTGCGACAAACGAAATCTATGTGTTTTTAACTCAACTAATGAAAGACGAAGAAATTGAAACTATTGTGGTAGGTAAACCAATGAACTTACAAAACTTACCAACTGATGCCACAAAGCCTTCGGATACTTTAGCAAAAAAAATCGGCAAGCTATTTACAGAAATTAAAGTGGAAAGAGTGGACGAACGATTTACCTCTAAACTTGCTAAACAAGCAATGTTTGCTGGGGGAATGAAAAAGAAAGACAGAAGAGACAAGAAGATGATAGACAAAATAAGTGCTACCATCATTCTGCAAAGTTATTTGGATTCGCAATCCTACAGCTATTTAAAAGAATAAAGAACAATGATATTACCAATTTACGCATACGGACATCCTATCTTAAGAAAAGACACTCATGAAATTGAGGAGCTTAATGACGAAATGAAAAAACTTATTTCGAATATGTTTGAGACTATGTACGGATCTAATGGTGTAGGACTGGCTGCTCCACAAATTGGAAAAGCACTAAGGTTATTTATCATTGATGGTTCTCCTTTTGCTGAAGATGAAGCTGAAGCTGAAACAGAAGAAGAAAAGAAAGAAAATGAATTTTTAAAAACATTTAAACGAGTATTCATCAATCCTATTATTGAAGAAGAACATGGAGAAGAATGGGGATTTGAAGAAGGATGTTTGAGTATTCCTGGAATAAGGGAAGAAGTTTTTAGACAAGAAAATGTAGTAATTTCTTACTACAATGAAAACTGGGAATTGGTAGAAGAAGAACTTTCTGGATTAGCAGCAAGAGTTGTTCAGCATGAATACGATCATATTGAAGCAAAGCTATTTACAGATTATTTATCGCCAATGAAACGTAGATTGAACAAACGTAAATTGACTGATATTAGTAAAGGAATTGTTCCTGTAAAGTACAAAATGAAGTTTCCTAAGTAATGAGTAAACTAACCAAAATAAGAGTTGGAGGTGTTCCCGAACACTTTAATCTTACTTGGCACCTAGCTATGGAAAATGGCTTGTTCGAAAAAGAAGGAATTGAACTGGAATGGACTGTTTTTAAAGGTGGTACAGGTCAAATGACCAAAGCACTGAGAGATAATGAAATTGATGTCTGCATATTACTTACAGAAGGAATAATTTCTGATATTGTAAAAGGAAATCCATCTAAACTAATTGGGAAATATTTGAATACTCCACTTATTTGGGGAGTTTATACAGGAATTAATAATCCAGTAAATTACTACGGAGAAATTTACGATAAGAATTATGCAATTAGCCGTTTTGGATCTGGTTCGCATTTAATGCCGATTGTAGATGCTAATGCCAAGAAAATCAAAATAAAAGAAGAACAATTTCAAGTAATAAAAAACTTAGAAGGCGCTTTGGAATCTCTTACTGAGAATGAAACAGATGCTTTTTATTGGGAAAAATATACGACTAAACCATACGTAGATAACGGAACTTTAAAACACTTGGGAGATTACGTTACTCCTTGGCCTTGTTTTATGATTGCTGCTACAAATGATATTATTTCAAAAGAAAAAGAGGCTATTGATAACATGCTAAAAGTGATTTACTTTACTTCTAAACAGTTTATGTTATCGCCAACTTCAGTTCAAGAAGTTAGTGATCGTTACAACCAAAAACTAGAAGATGTAGAATCTTGGTTTCACGCTACAGAATGGAGTGTAAACAATGATATTTCTGATAAATTATTAAAAAACGTATTACACACTCTTCACTATGCTGGAATAATTGACGAGAAACCTGAATTAGGCTTTTTTAAGGCATAAAAAAAGGAGCAGTAAAACTGCTCCTTTTTTTATTCAATATATATTAGATTTCTACAAATCTTCAAACTTTACACTTGCCGTGTAATCTTCTTTATTGTCTTCTTTGTAGTTTCCTGTTGCTCTTAATTCTTCAATTTTTGATAACACATCATCAAATCCATCTTTAAACTTTTCGAAATCTTCCTTGTATAAAAACAATTTGTGCTTTTCGTAAAAGAATTCACCATCATCTTTATATTTCTTTTTGCTTTCGGTAATTGTTACATAAAGGTCGTTTCCTCTTGTCGCTTTTACATCAAAAAAATAGGTTCTTTTCCCTGCTCTTACAGCATTAGAATAAACTTCATCTCTGTTAACTACATCATCCATCAATCAATCGTTTTTGTGTTTTTACTAAACAAACATACGAAAAAGGACATTTTAATCCAATTAATCCATTGATTCTTAAAAATAGAGGATAACTATAACGGCTCTTTTATTTGTATTACCTTTACTGGTATAACGATTCGAATGAACAAGAACTGGAAAACCACAAGCATCATTGCACTACTAATAGCTTTAGTTATTCATGTAATGGCTTTCTTGTATTTCAACATTTCTACTCTAGAGCAAGGCTCAATAATCATTGAAAAAGATTTACTTCTAGAACTTGACTTCACAGAATTAGACGAGGATCCTTTGGAAGAAGAGATTGTTGAAGAAAATAATCAATCGCTTACCAATCTGATGAAGGATATTCAAAATATTCGTAACCAGAGTTATAAAAATTATAGCGAAGCAGAAATTGAACAACAAATACTAGACGAAATTGCTGCAGAAAATGCCAATACAGTAAACGAATTACGAAAAAATGGACTTAAAGGATTTGATCCTAGTAAATATCCAGAAGATAAAAAAAAGAAGAAAGCTCCCAAAGGAGAAAATCCTAAAACTAAAAAAGGAGGTAATCAATTTGCTGGAAGTGTTACTGTTTCATGTAATGTTCCAGGAAGAAATTGCAGTACCGATAAGCCAACCTATGTATGTAAAGGAGGTGGAAAAATTTATGTAAACATTAAGGTTGATAAACTAGGTAGAGTGAAACAAGCTTCAGTAAATAGTTCAAAATCAAACACTACAAACGAATGCTTAATTCAAAACGCATTGGATTACGCAAAAAATACTACCACAGTTAATTCTGATTTGGATGGTAAAGCAACTACAGATGGTTACATCATTTATAATTTTGTAAGTCAATGAGCATGAAAAAACTCTTACTACTTCTTATTTTTTCCTCCTCGGTTGCGCTTGCACAAAACTTGAGATTGGTTAGTAATTTACCTTCAAAATTAAATGAAACCTCTGGATTAATTGCCAAAACAAACAATAGCTTTTGGACTCATAACGATAGTGGAGATGGACCAATACTTTACAAAATAGACTCTAACGGAAACCAAATTGATTCAGTTTATTTAAACGGAATTACTGCAGTTGATTTTGAAGATATTACTCAGGATAATTTGGGTAATTATTATGTAGGAGATTTCGGTAACAACAACCACAACCGAACTAATTTGGTAGTTTATAAACTTCCAAACCTAGATACTGTTACTGGAAATAATATAACACCAGAAGCCATTTATTTCAATTATCCTGACCAATTAACATTTCCAGATACCAATCAAGACAAAGATTGCGAAGCACTTTTTCATCACAATGGAAACTTGTATATTCTAACAAAAAACTGGGGAACATCTGGATATTCTAAACTGTATCAATTACCCGATTCTGCTGGAAATTATCCTGCATTACTTTTGGATAGTGTTATGACTCCATTGGTAACTGGAGCAGACATTCATTCTTCGGGGAAGTTGGCAATCTTATCAATGGACAGAATAGTGATTTTTGATAATTATACTGGTAGTGATTTTTTTAATGGAAGGAGATCTACCTTTTACTTTTCACTAACTCAAAAAGAAGGAGTTAGTTTTTTGAACTCTCAAACACTATATATCACTCAAGAGAACAATCAGTTTTTTCCTGGAGCAAAGTTGTATGTGTTAAACTTCAGCCCTTTTCTTTCTGCTATTACTATTGAAAAATCTACCATGATAACGGCAATGCCTAATCCTGCTAGCGAACAATTGATAGTTTCAATTAATGATTTAGAAAACCCACCAAATGAAATGAGCTATAGAGTAATGAATACTCAAGGAAAAATAGTCATGGAAAATAGCTTTGGGTTTCAATCAGAATTTACCTTATTTTTATCAGAATTAAATCCTGGATATTACCATTTACAAATAACTCTTGGAAATCAACAAGTAGTTAAACCTTTTATAAAAAACTAAGTAACACGACAATGGAATTTTTACCAAAAGAAATAGAACAATACTCTCAAGAACACACTCAAAAAGAAACTGAAGTTCTTTATAATCTTAACAGAGAAACTCACCTTAAAGTGCTTATTCCAAGAATGTTATCAGGGCATATTCAAGGAAGAATTTTGAGTATGTTTAGCCACATGTTAAAACCTAAAAACGTACTAGAAATTGGAACTTACACAGGTTATTCGGCTATTTGTTTTGCAGAGGGAATGCAACCAGATGGGAAATTGGTAACTATTGACATAAACAATGAATTGGAAACTATGGCTACCTCCTATTTCGAAAAATCAGGATATGGAAACCAAATAGACATGAGAGTTGGAAATGCAATTGACATCATACCTACTTTAGATATGAAATTCGATTTAGTATTTATAGATGCTGACAAACACAATTACTCTAATTATTATGATTTGGTGATTGATAAAGTAAACCAAGGTGGATTTATAATTGCCGATAATGTATTGTGGAGCGGAAAAGTATTGACTGATGAAGTAAATACCGATACAGATACCAAAGCGCTAGACGAATACAATAAAAAAATAAACTCCGACCCAAGAGTAGAAAACATGCTCATGCCAGTAAGAGATGGGTTGATGGTTGCTAGGAAGTTGTAAATCACAACAATACTCAATATCAGATTCTGTTAAAAATATTCTCAATAATGTGAACCGAAAATTATTTTGGATTTTTGTTATCTCAACACTTTTAATTTCTTTAGCTCTGTTTTTTTTAAGAGATAAACCTAAGGAAGCCTCTATAAGAAATGACGAAATCGAATTCATTCAAAGAATAAGTTCTGGAAAAAATCTAGATTATTACAGTTTAGGTGGAAGTAAATTTTCATTACCAAAAAATAGTACGGTTTCAATCTCCAATGGACCAGATTTTTCTGTTTATCAAATTGTAATCAATGAAAAAGATACATTCGGATTATTCTCAGGAATGTATCCAAGAATTCCAAATGAACTAGAAAAGTATGTACACAAACAAAAGCGAAAAAATTTTTATTATTCTGATGAAACAGAAAAAAAGCTAGAAGACATAATTAAGTATGCTAAAACTAATGGTAGTTACAACTCTAAAATAAAAATGCATGAAGAATATGACTATGAGCTGGACACAATGATTCCTCCAAAATTTGATTCACTTAATATGACTTTATATTCTGATGAATTAAAAAACATATGGATTCTTCAACCCTCTAAAAATGATATTGGAGAACTTGATATAATTATTGAAAACAATGACAAATATTCTTCTTTCCATTTGTTTGGAAGTCAATTAAATCAAGAACAGAGAAATCGGGCTATTGAGATTTCTAAATCTGTGAAATAAAAAGCTTAATAAGATTCAAACTTTACCATTTTTTTTAATTGATTATCTCAACACCAAAACTTAATTTGAAGTAACTTGTAACAACAAAATTAAGCTATGCCGCAAACTACAATTGTATCATTATTTCAGTACAAAGGATTTCGTAATAAATTACAAGCACTTGGCAGAATGGGAAGACCACCAGTTGCTGGTAAAAAGATTGATGGCCTCACTTTTTGGAAACCATTTGGAACAGGAAGTGGAAAAGGGTTTTCAGTAAAACCAGATTTTTCTACGTTTTCACTTTTAACAGTTTTTGAGAACGAGGAAAAAGCTCGGAAATTTCTTGCTTCGGATATTATGAATCAATATACACAAACCTCTGAAGTATACTCACATGTACTGATGCATAACCTTGCTTCACATGGGGAATGGGGAAAAAAACAACCTTTCAAAAAAATTGAAACTGCACCAGCTACTCAAAAAATTGCCGTGATAACAAGAGCTTTAATAAAACCTAGATATATGTATTCCTTCTGGAAAACAGTTCCAAGTATTTCTAAATCAATGGATCAATATCCCGAAATTATTTACAACAAAGGGATTGGCGAATGGCCGCTAGTAATGCAAGCAACTTTCTCTATGTGGGAAAATATTAAAACTATGAGAGATTTTTCTTACAAGAATCCAGCACATGGAAGTGCTGTAAGAAAGGCTATGGAAAAAGGCTATTTTTCCGATTCATTATTCGCTCGTTTTCATCCTTTTGAAATTCAAGGAGAATTATTAAATCATTAAAAAATCTGTTTAATTATGTAATGAAACAATCTATAATACGACTCCATTTTTATACTTTTATAAAAAATAATCTAATGAAAGATATCCACGAAGAAGTAAAAGAATATTACGGAACAGAACTACAAAATTCCGAAGATTTGAAAACGAATGCTTGTTGTACTTTAACAAGACCACCAAAGCATATATTGGAAGCTCTTAATATTGTTGCTGAAGAAGTTCAAGCTAAATATTACGGATGTGGATTAACTATTCCTACTGATGTAGAAGGACTTAGAATATTAGATTTAGGTTCGGGAAGTGGAAGAGATTGCTACATTGCTGGAAAACTTGTTGGAGAAAACGGATATGTTGTAGGAGTTGACATGACTGATGAACAACTAAAAGTTGCCAATGATCATATCGAATACCACAGAGAAAAATTTGGATACAAAAAATCGAATGTAGAATTTATAAAAGGAAATATTGAAAAATTAGATGAATTGAATCTTGAAAAAGGTTCGTTTGATGTAATTATATCTAACTGTGTTATAAACCTAGCAATGGATAAGCACAAAGTATTGAAAGATGCTTACGAGCTGTTGAAGCCAGGAGGAGAAATGTACTTTTCTGATGTATATTCTGATAGAAGAATACCACAACATTTACAAGATGACAAAATCCTTTGGGGAGAATGTTTGAGTGGTGCTTTGTATTGGAATGATTTTTTGAATACAGCTAAAAAAGCAGGTTTTACAGATCCTAGAGCTGTTGAAGACAAACCTATTACAATAGAAAACGAAGAGCTTGAAGAGCTAGTTGGAGACATTAAATTCTACTCAGTAACATACCGTTTATGGAAACTAGATGGTTTGGAATCTGACTGTGAAGATTACGGACAGGCTGTAGCTTACAAAGGAGGGATTCCTGAAGAAGAATTGAGCATGAAACTAGATGAACACCACATTTTTGAAAAAGGAAAAGTGATGACAGTTTGTGGAAACTCTTACAATATGCTTAACGAAACTAGGTATAAAAAACACTTCGATTTTTATGGAACTTGGGATGCCCACTATGGAATATTCGAAGGATGTGGAGGAAACATTCCTTTCACTTCTGATGTGAATAGTGGTGATGCTTCTTGTTGTTAAGAACCTAATCCCTAGTCCTAGGTAACTTTCTATCCATATTAGTTACTTTTTCTAATTCGGTAA
>Ga0075468_10000034_pt1 | contig 36112 bp, 33 predicted proteins | sample DEB08_DNA_12_FD_77578 | JGI IMG/M metagenome (GOLD analysis project Ga0075468, IMG submission 77578) | Aqueous microbial communities from the Delaware River and Bay under freshwater to marine salinity gradient to study organic matter... | ecosystem: Environmental > Aquatic > Marine > Coastal ...
TGCAATCTCATAATAAGCATTTGCAATCGGGTCTAGGTCTATGAAGTTATGGGTGGTTATGTTTGAAGGCAGCAAACCAAACGGTTCTTTTAGTAAAGATTGAGTAATTAGGTTAAGGCTAGGTAGCGTACCTTTTCCTAAAATTAAACCAGAAAACCGCACTTACTGACCCACGCTTATACTAATAGGGGTGGCTTCTTTAGGGTTAAATAACCAAAGTGTTTGTGCTGTCGAAGATACTGTTAGTGCCGTTCCAGTATTTTCGCTTGGATATATCATGAAGCTTGAAGTGCTGTTTGCAGGCTGTGTTGGGCTTTCAGAAGCCAATATGAAATGCTTTCCGTTGTTTTGAACAAAAAATGCTGTTTCGGCGGTTATACCGCTAATTGTGTTTACGTCAACCCAACCATCTGAATAGTTAAGCGTTATTGAAGGTTTTGTAGCCATGGTAGTGTACTCCCTGTACTGGTTATATTAATTTATAGGGGAGGGGCTAAATAGAAAAACCCCCTGTTGTAGAATTCTGTTACACATAGAAAAATCTAGGCATAACAGAATTATACAACAAGGGTTTATATTAGTCAAACTTATTTTTTTATTTTGCCATAGGTGCAAAAATAACTCCACAATGCGTATAGTTACGTAATTTGAACTGCCTAGAGTTTAGTTTTAATAAATCTTCTAAGGTATTAAAATTAGGCATACTTAATGTTGGGAAGGTCTTTGGTTTTCTGGTAAGAAGTTCTTCTATAGCTATCATGTGACTAGAATATATATGTGTATCTCCACCAGTAAATATAAGCTTACCCACACTGCAACCACAAAGGTCAGCTAGTATATGAGTTAGTAAAGCGTAACTTGCTATGTTAAATGGTAGCCCTAAAAAGGTGTCTACTGACCGCTGATGCCACATTAAGCTTAATTCGTTATTAGGAGTAACGTACACCTGGAAAGTGTGATGACAAGGGGGCAGTGCCATGGCCGGTAACTCCGCTACATTCCATGCCGTAACCATATTACGCCTAGAATGTACTCCCGTAGTTTTACCATTTTTAATACTTTGTATAAGTTCTACAATCTGGTCAACCCCATTGAAGTTCCTCCATTGGTGCCCATAAACCGGCCCAAGGTCTCCATTGGAGTAACCAAGTGCTTTACCTTGTTCTTCGTAATTAGCGTCCCAAATTGTGAAGTTATTAGTATTGGGGCCGTGTGTCCTTGTCCGTAAATCTTCGACATTGGAAGACCCTGATAAAAACCACAACAGTTCGGACACTACAGCATTCCAAGCTAAAGATTTAGTTGTTATAGCGGGAAACCCTTTAGTCAAGTCCCACTCTAACCTAGTACCAAAGATTGATTTTGTACCTACCCCTGTTCTATCTCTGGTATTAACACCTTCTATTAGGATTTTATGTATTAAATTGATGTAATTTTTCACTTAGTATACTTCCTGATAATACAACGTTCTGATTCTAGTAAGATTTCTTGGTTTAAAGTGGATAGGTACGCCATTGTTTCTGCCGAGACATAAGTATCTGCTTCGTATACCCCCTTAACAGTTGTGTGGTGTATCTCGTCACAACTTTCTAGAGCTTCTGTTGTTAAAAGGCTAGTGCCTCCTATGATACAAACATCGGCTATTTCTAACCAAGATAGGTCTGCAATAAAGCTTTCTGCCCCTGTCCATAATGGGTGTGGGGTTCCAAGGTCTGGTAAACCTCTATTTTCTAAATCTAATATTACTACAGGGGTTCTGCCTTTTAACTTTGGTAGGGTTTTATACGTATTGTATCCCATAGCTATGTAATTATTTTTAGTTACTGCTTTAAAATGATTGAGGTCTTCTTTGATAGGTGGCCAGGGCAGGCCACCTCCTATCCCAAAACCATGGTTTAAATCAGTAGCAAATATTGCTTTGATCATGTAAGCTCTCTTTTTAGCTGGGCTAAGCGTCCTGCCATGTCTGTGGGTGCTAGTACAGAATTTACCAAGTATGATGTTAGCTGTATTTCTTGAGCAGCCATTTGAACCTTACTTGAATCAATATAATTTTCCATATAAGGCAAAGGATTTTCTTCTATAAGTGGCACTTCTATACCCAGTGTCCTAGCTACTGGTTGAGCCATATAGTTTACATATTCTTTTATCAGCTTAGGATTTACACCCACTACCTGTCTGCCTTCGCTAAACAAATAATCTGTCCATTTCATTTCTGTTTCCAAAACCGCATCAAATAACATTTTTATTTGTGGGGCTAACCTTTCAAAAAGTGCTGGATTCTTTTTAATCTCTATCTTTAGTACCTCAGCACCGCCACGAGCATGTAACATTTCATCCCTACAGATTAAAGAAACATTTTGTGCAATACCTTGCATAATACCCGTCTCAGCTATACCGAAAGTAATAGCAAATGACGACATAAAATTTATACCCTCAAGGCAATATAAAGCAATCAATGCCAAATATAGTTTTTCTTCTTTTTGTTCCAAACTAGCTGTAACAGGCAGGTTAGCTAAATCGTCAAAACAATCCTTTAATATATCTGATCGTTTAACTACGGCTAGATCTGCATACCCCTCACGAAGGGCTTGATTAGGGTCGGGGAACGTCTGTTTTATAATGTGACTGTACGTTCTAGCATGTATAGTCTCAAACAAAGATACACAGTTATACCAAGCTTCTAAGTCAGTGTTGGTTACATGTTCCATTAGAATACCAGTAATAGACCGAGATGCAATGCTATCTGCTAGGTGCTGCCACAGGATGGTTTTAACCATCAAATCTACAATTTCAGGTTTAGCGTTTAACATATCTTGTCGGTCTTGGGATAGGTCTATCTCAAACTCATTCCATATCTGAGATAACTGTTCTTGGAACAATGTATCTAATACGGGATAGGGCATGTTAATGGTATCTATAAACCCTAACTGCTCGCCAAAGAATAATGGATAGTTTCCTGTTTCATGTCCTGTATTTTCTGCATTGAATACAGTTTTCTTTTCTCCATAATAAACTACACAATCCTCGTAGCCTCCTATGTGCTGGTATGTACCAAAATTTGGTATATTCTGGTATACCTGAGGAACAGTAACAGGGATTCCTGTACTGCTACCAGTCAGCGCTGTATGTTTTGCTAATAATGCTTCGTTGTCCGTTACTTTGTAATACGTCCAAGTTAATTTCTTAGCTTCCATCAATTCTATGGCTTTAACGCACCAAGGGCAGTTGTCTTTTCCTACTATAATAATCATAATTTGCACGCTCCTGAATCACATGTTTCTTCTTGTTCCACTTCTTCACCTCTAGTATCTAAATTATTTTGATAATATGCTGTTTTTACGCCAGCACTCCACTGTCTGAGAAACCACTCAACCAAATCTTCCATCGGAACCTTTTTGTTAGGATACTTAGTAAAGTCTAACCAGTAATCAGCCGATATTGCTTGATCTGCATAATCTTGCAATGCTTTATAGTATGGTATAATGTCTACGTCCCACGCCGTAAGCTTGTCTTCTGTAAAAAACTCGCTGATAAATTGTATCTTACCGCGTCTAGCTCCCTTGTAAATTACTCTATTTCTACTAGGATACACACCATTAGTTGCATTACTAAATACGGAGCTTGATTCTGTGGGCATATGAGCAACTAAAACACTATGTGCTCTCGGTTTATTTCTTACTGCTTCCCAATCTAGTACAGATTCTTTAGTGCCTTTCTTAGTATCAATGGGCAACCAATATGTATTGATTCCTTCAACGGATTTGCCTGTTTCTTTAGCGATTTTTTGGCTTGCTTGCAGTAAACAATAGTAATGTAATTCTGCTGTTTCTTCGACTAGTTCTAAAGACTCTTCAGACCCATCGTAATCTAAGCCATTTTTATATATTAATGAGGCTAGGCCAGTGAATCCGATACCTACAGATTTTCTTTTTAATAAAGAAGCTCTCATAGAAGGAGTTAGCATAGGCGCTCTCTCAATCATTTTATCTACTGTTCTTAGCGCACGCTCTGCTACTGCGGGATATTGTTCAAATTCTATATTAGCTACATTTAATGCTGCTAAAGCACAAAAAGCAACTTCGCCTTTTGATTCTGGAGCCGTATAATCGTTCAGATCAATAAAACCTTTGGTTGGTAAACATATCTCTAAACATAAATTAGATTGTGATATAGGGTCAATAAACGGTGTATGACTATTAGCTCTAGTTAAGTTGATGCAATATACTCTACTAGTTTCTGTTCTAGCCTTGCAGAAAGATTCTATTATTTCCATAGCTCTTACTTTAGTGTAGGGTACTCCATCCGCTATTGCCTTTTTAACTACATCCATATAATTTCTTTTATGTAAAGCAGCGTGTACTTCTGGTGCAGCAGATAAACTAAATAAATACCAATAGTCGTCGTTTAGTACGGCTTTGGCAAAATCGTCGTTATACGCTAAGTTATAGTCTATTTTATCTACACGTCGTGCAAGGTCTATTCTTTGCGTTTTTAGTAACAATAATTGCATGACGTCAGGGTCAATACATTTAAACGTCATAGTGGCTGAGCCGCCACGTGTAAGCTGAGTGTACTTTTTAACACTAGACTCAATCGATTTATAAAGTGGTTGTTTTCCTAGGTGTTTTACTGCTCCACCTTTTACTGCATCTCCTGTGCTGCGAGTATTAAGTGTAATACCGATGCCTGCTTTTTTAGCTGTCATACTAGAAGCTACAAGCTCTGCTACATCTAAACTTTCTACCGTATCATTGCTTTCTATAAGACAACAAGATATACTATTGTAATCTCCATTTCTTACGCCGTTTAATGCTGGTGTTGGTAAATTGAGCTTATAGGATAATAAATCTTTTGCTACATCGAAAGCTAGATCTGTAACTCCATGATACGCAATAGCTACAGCTAAACAACCCTGTGCTGGTGTTTCTACGGCATAATCTTGTATTTTAATTGAATACTTGTCTGTCCATTGCTTAATGGTACAGTATTCTAAGCTATAATCTTCTAGTTCGATTAGCCAGTTATCTACAATCTCTTCTTGAATTATAAGGTCTTCATCTAATAACCATTCACCCTTCCAAAAACCACGGTCTTCCATGATACTCAAAAAATCTGTAAATGTAGAGTTTTGTGCTTTAATTACGCCTAACAAACGTTCTTGGTTTTTATATACAGAAGCTAATTCTAATTTTGCTGCTACTCGGCTATAAGTTATATCTTCTTTGTCTAAGCAGACAGAAATCATAGTTTGATGTATTTCTTCTGTAGATATTACTTCTGGAAGTCTAGCTAGTGTTTTGGATAATATTTCGTATTCCATTTCTACTTGGTTGTTTAACCCTTCTACTGACCAGGCAACCCATTTCCTTACTTTACTGGGATCAAACTTTACAGTGTTCCCGTTACTTTTTCTTACTTGCATTTAGTACTCCCAATTGCCTTTGCCATATATGTCATCAAAATGTTCTTCTGTTTCGGCTAGAGCTTCATCTGCTAGATCGTCTTCGCAGTACTGAAAGTATTCTATAGAATTTGGAGATATTAACTCCCTCATTCGAATACCTAACTGCTCTGCCTTGGTCTCGACTACGTCTAACCACTCTTCTTCTGATATTCTTTTCATTTGTTTCTCTTAGTTAATTCAATATAAGTATTATACTTGCTTTTAGGTAATATGTCAAGTTAATTTTTGAGGCAAAAAAGGCAGGAATTACCCTGCCTTTTCTTTATACTTTAGCGTCCTCAAATATTTCGCCAAACAATCTACATTCATCAGAACGCACACAATACTCCCAACTATCGAAATCTACGAAAGCAGCGGGTACGTGGTATTCTTTTCCTAAATCCATCAAAACCTGTAGTCCTGATGTTTTAGATATAGAAGTTTGTCTAATATCTCCATCTATAATAATTTTGCTATTTTTACCTGTTCGCAAGAGAAGAGTTTTTAATATGCTCCACTCAATGTCTTCAGCTTCGTCAATAATTACAAAAGTATTATTAAAAGTCAACCCTTTAATATATTCTAGCGGTAAAAATTCTATAGAACCATTATCTACTAAATATTCAAACTTTTTAGCACCAAGCCTGTCTTTAATGACATTGGACACTGGAGCTACCAGGGGACCCATCTTCTCAACTAACGAGCCTTTCAAAAACCCTATAGACTTAGTACCTTCAACTTCATTAGGTCTAGCTATAATTATTTTCTCAATATTAGTTCTTGGATCATCAAACATATCAGCTGCTATTGTAGCTGCTATAAACGTTTTTCCCGAGCCTGCTACACCCGTCCCAACCACTACAGTTTGGTTACGTATTGCGTTTATATATTCGGTTTGTTTATCATTTTTAGCTTTAAGTGGAGGCCTGTCCCAAATTAGGTTAGAATCCTTTCTTTTACTTTCGCTTCTTTTTCGTGACATTTAATACCCTTATAGAATTGCTTTTAACTAATAAGACCAGTATTGGTCTAGTTAAATAATATACAGTTTTTGCCGAGATGTCAATCATACTTTTTTGTGGTGGAGTTATACAAAGCTTTTAAAACATATTGACATATACGTTATATTTTGATATAATAGTTTTTCTATAAATTAATCGAGGAAGTTTATGAAGATAAGTAATTTTAAGTTGAAGAAAGTACAACCAGGTGTAGGAGATTTTATGCCTCCCTCTTTTTGGGCTACCGTGGACGTTACGAAAACAAAGTTTTTGGTTAATAGAACTAAGACGGTAAGTGTTTTTAAAAACTCTCATGGGGCATGGAGATGGCAAGATACGGGAGTACACACACCCCCAGCCGTAGTAGATTTAGCTCTAGCTTATACTGCTAGGCAATACCAAACGCAACTAGAGAGTTGTACTACAGATGAATAGCTTCTACGTAACAGGGTCTTTTCAGCAATCCGTACTGTACATCAAAGTGAATACCGACTGGACTAGAACAGGGTACAACGTTTTCACTAATGGAGAGGAAAAGATTACTATTCTCACCTCTCCAGATTCTTTACGGGGGCAACGTCCCGTAGGTAAGATCTACTACGACTACACTTTCAGTAAATTAGGGTACCGAATATCGAAGGAGTGGGATGAGATGTTCTACTACATAGGCGTAGACCTAACTGAACTAGAGGAGAGAACATGAACAAGATAATAATACTTAATGGGCCCCCTGGGTCCGGGAAAGACTCTATAGCTGAAGAGCTGTGTAGTCGATATCGTTTTGTTAGGTGTGAGTTTAAGGAACAACTCCACAAGATTGCGATGGTACTGTCGGGTTTAGGGGTTGCTGAGTACTTTGAGCTGTACAATAACAGAGACGTAAAAGAGGTTGAAACCCCTCTTCTTTTGGGATTTTCTCCTAGAAGCTTTTTAATACATATCTCTGAGGTTTTGTGTAAGCCCTACTTTGGTAAAGAGTACTTCGGTACTTTAGCAGCTGGGGCAATAAAAAAGGTGTTGCAGCAAAGTAACGCGGTCTTTAGCGATGGGGGTTTCCCAGATGAGATTAACGCCGTATATAGGATGTATGGTAAGAGTATAGTAATTGTTAGGTTATCGCGAGAAGGCTATACTTTTGAGGGAGATTCTAGGGACTATGTACTGGAGCAAGATTTAGAGAAAGGGTGTGATATTAAATCGGTCGAGTTACGGGTCGAAGGCACTGTAGCAGATACCGTCACTAGACTCAGAGCATTACTAGATAGCAAGGCCGTACCCCTCAAAATTAAGTATAAAAAATAATTTAAAAAATATATTGACAAATTAATATATTTGATATATTATAGATACTTAGATTGAGATTACAGAGTAATTTCTTGTTTAAGACTTCGGCGCAAATCCAAGAGCCTTTTATTAGGTGTAGCGTAGGCCGAGCCTACAGAACTTCAGAGGTTGATTAACCTCTCCTGACACAAAGAAACGTACAGCGGGAGCTTGCGCAGGGCATGTGTCGGAAACATAATACCCACGATCAGGGTACTAACCGTGGATGCATTGTAATGATGTAAGCCTAGGGTGTTGGCATCGTAAGATGTTTTAGCTAGCTATTCTAGCGCGAAAATCGGCCACCCACTGTACCGAGGTACGACAAAAAGGTGGTTTAAGACAGCGCACACGGCCTGGAAGGGTATACTCCAAAGGTGTAGGTACCAAAAAATCAGTAACAAAAAATCAAACAGGAATAAACAATGTATAACTTAATCGTGGTGCGAAAGCCCAAACATCTAAGCTACTCAACAGAGGGACTGACCTCGCTAGATATGGATATTTATCTTACTCTAGAAGGATTTGAGTTAGTTCAGGACGCTGTCCGTAATATAATGGTGCAGTCGTACGAACCTTACAACCCTGAGTTAGATGACCTGGACGTAGATAATTTCATACTACCAGAAGAAGAAGACTGCCGAGTAGTCAGACAGTACATAGAAAATGTGTTGTCCTTGATTATAGGATGTGTTAGAGAATTTGGAGCAGTCCAAGTAAACTTAGACACATTAAGCGTCTCCAACAAAATAGATCCGTCTATAGAATCCTCAATAACCTTTATAGAGGTTTAGAATGACTATTTCAGTACTACATGCTTGTGACTACAACGATAGAAATAAGCACGGTGAGTTTTTTAGAATAACTAGAGAAAACACCTTTTTAACTAAACGAATAGATAAGCAAGGCAATAAACTTAAAGCCAACTTCCCAAAGAAGTTTAAGCTAGGAGATTTTTATACCCCAGATTCGTTAACGGAATTAAAGCCTATACTAGAGCTGCTTGGCGAAGACCCCAAAGCTCTAATAATACGGCACCAATATATCAACGCTAAAATGGGAGATACAGTATTTAGACAGGCTAAATTCGTAAAGAATGAAGCTAGTAGAATAATCTGTATGGACATTGATGAGCTGGATTTACCAATGGATTTGGAACCTACGGACATAGTAGGACAGGGACTATACGTGTGTAATATTTTACATAAATGTAATCCTAATATATTTCCAGACGACATGGGCTTTATTGCTCAGGGATCATCGAGCGCAGGACTTAGCAGGACTATAAAGCTACACTTATGGTTAGAGAACTATGATTGTGTAGACCAGTCTCAACTAAAGAACCTATTCTATAGTGTCAATAGCACTTTTAAATCTAGGTTCGAAACAAATATAAACTTAATAGACGTATCACTATATAACGATATACAGGCGCACTATACCGCTTATCCTATGTTTGAGGAGACTTTGTCAGACCCATTAAAAGGTAAGCGTACGAGATATAATTATGGGAATCGTTGCTATGTCCCCGAGGATTACGTTAGTTATGTAAAACCAGCAGTTACTACCGACCTTGAGCGTACAACATATTTGAATGCTATCACGGGTAGTACCCTTCAAACTCTTGAACTATCTAATAGGATTAATGCCTTGAAAGATTGGGGCTCTTCTACTTCTGGTTTACGTAAAGCTGTTATTGCTACATACCATACTGCTGTACAAACCCAGTATTGCTTAGATTTACTAAGAAAAGATATAACAAATGTATTGGATAGTAAACGACCAGGTGAGCTAGAAAACTATATTTCACAGGGTATAGCTAGTGCTGTATCTAATGTTAAAGCTTGCTCTGTTCGCGAGGTACCTCTAAAATGTTTGGGTCTCCCACTGAAAACTATTAGTGGTGGTGGTGAAGAAAAGTTTCTAAATATGGGAGAATACCCACCACCAGATTCTGTAGTATTCTTAAAAGCTACGCTAGGGACGGGGAAAACTTATAACATAGAGCAGTGGTTAAAGTCTGGACACATCGAGGGTAGATTCCTAGCTTTGACAGATACTTCGGCTTTAGTAGAATCAAACACGAAAAGATTCAACCCTGCACGAGACTTTAGAAATCCCAAAGGAAGATTAGACTTTGCTACAGGTAAGGTTCAACGTCTTTCTGGCACGTTGCACTCTCTTTATAAAATCAAAGACTTAACTAATAGCTTTGATTTTTTGTTTATAGATGAGGCAGATTCTCTGATGAATAATTTATTGTTCGCTACAATAATAAGCGAAGAAAAGCGAGTTATCATAATAGAAGTTCTACGGGAGTTGTTGCAAAATACAGATAGAGTTATAATAAGTGATGGGGATATATCGGAAGAAACAGTAGCCCAATATGTAGAGTTAATGCAAGGTTCTAGGAATCTATACAGAGTATCGCACAAACGTCAAAATCTAAAGGGCGTTCCTGCGTACAAACATGTTAAAGAGAGTTCTTTATGGGGAGCTTTGCAGGGACACTTAGAGCTAGGAGATAAATGCTTGTTAGTTTCCGATTCTTCGCCAAAAGCTATCAATGAGTACTTGACTGCATTCAATAGATTGTTGCCTAGCAAAGTTATAAAGGTAGTTCATTCTTCATCTACTGACGATCATGATATTCGTGATATTATAGATAATACTACCGTAGCTTTGCGTAGACAAGAGGTAGACGCATTAATATGTAGTCCTAGTATTACTAATGGGGTAGACTTTAATTATTTTGATACTGTGTTTATCTTGACCACATCTGAGAATCACACACCAAATATGAGGTTCCAGGCTATGATGCGAGAACGCTCACCTGAGACTATTCATTATTATTTTGGTCTTATGAAACAGTTTATTACAGGTTTTTCTAGTGTGACAGTTGATAAAGACTTCTTGCCCACAGCTAGGAAAGCTTATGCAGCTAGGAGGGAGCGAGAGTATAAAACTTATGTAGCCACGTTTAATTACTATTTGGTAGAGTCTGGTGCTACAGTAGAAGTTATAGACGTTCCTTACGATAATCCCAAAGAAGCTGTAGATAAAGAAGAATACTTGATAGAAAGAATAATGGCTATATTAAACGCCAAAGAAAGTGTATCGCAAGCACGACATAACGATGCCTATGAAATGAAAGAGAAGATAAAATTCTTTTATGATGTAGACGAGTTAGCTTGGGATGATGTGGCGTGTTTTCTTAAAGAAAAACCAGATAAATGCGCTGAATACTTTCATAAGTTATATAAATCTTTTGGAAAAGAAATTCTGTCGGCTAGCGTAGAAAACCTACTGATTGCTTTGAGAAGTAGACCGAATGAGTTTTACTTGGCTGTAGGTGGTTCTTTGCAGGGAATAAACTCTCAAAGTGGGATCAATAAAACTAAACAGATACTTAGTAGGTGTGGCGTTAAGAAAACATCTTCTAATTTACTAGAATGGTATACAAAGTACTGTGAGTACACCGATGGAATAATTTTACCACCAGAACTTAGAGAATCAACGGAGACAATTAATGAATTACTTTAAAACCCCACCAAGACCGATACCAAAAACGGAGGGTGCTTTTCATAATCTATCTCGAATATTGCCGCACTACATAGCGGAAAATTTTGAGTATTTTGAACTGCTTCCCGTCCCTCGCAAACTACACAGTAACTATGAGGCTTACATAGCTAATTTTAAGAAAAAAATAGCTTGCACAAAAGCTGAATTGTTGTTATAATATGTTTTTAGAAATTGAGAAAAGAGATAAACATGGCACGTAGAAAGAATATACCAGAAGATGTAATACTAAGAGCAAAGCTATGGCTTGACGGTGGTGGCACTAAGAAAGGTGCTTGCGATATATTAGGAGTATCCAACAATAAAACAATGGAAGCTTTGCTTGAGGAGTATGATAATAAACTTCGTGTAGATAAAGAAATTCGCGCTAAAAAGCGTAAACAAGCGGTTACTTCTCAAGAACTCGCTGAGATAATCTCAGACCATTTGAGTGGCTATTCTATGCAAGAATTATCAGAGATCTACTATAGAAGTGCTGATACCATAAAGCATCATCTTGTCAAAAATGGTGCGCTAATTAGAACTCATACTAAGATTGATCAACTAAGTCCCCCGCTTCTTCCAGAAGAGTGTATGTCTGATTCTTTTGATATAGGACAGTTTGTTTGGTCGGCTAAATACAATTGCATAGCAAAAGTTATGTCGTTGTTTGGCAATGCTTATCGTATCAGAGTTTGGGGAGAGGGTATTATGCAGTACGCATATCAAGCATCTTGCGAACTAGGCAATCTAGCTCATTTAGAAGCTATCGGAGTACATCTAGGTAAACTAAGCCCAGAAATCCTAAGCACTGAAGAGATAAAACATCTAATCAATAAAACGCTGCTAGAGGCTAATAAGAAAACTAAGGCTAACAAAGATTAAAAAACAAATTGACAATAAGTCAAAATCAACGTATAATAACCTTTCACTAATAACAAAACAGGAAAATATAAAATGGCTTGGACAGACGAAAAACGTAAACTAGTAGTAGATTCTTATGTAACCACTATGGAAACTGAGTATACTACTGACGAAGATAGAGCTAAATCTTCAGTAGAAGTAGTAAAAGACTTAGCAGATACTCACGGTGAGACTCCAAACGGTGTTCGCCAAATGTTATCTTCAGCAGGTGTTTATATTAAAGCCACACCAGCAAAATCAAAATCTACCACTCCTGCTACAGGAACTGGCGGTACTAGAGTAAATAAGGCAGAAGCTATCCAGACTTTACGAAACTTGATTCTTCAAGCAACTGAAAGCCCAGAGTCTTTAGACGAAGATATTCTAGGCAAAATGACAGGTAAAGCAGCTCAATACTTTGCTGGTATTCTTTTACAAGCTACAGGGAGTTAATATGTTAAAAGCGGTTTTCGAAAAGAAAGCCGCCTCTATGGGCGACTTTTACATGTACTATAAAAACCAAGACTCTGTAACATACGGTATATGTACTGCCGAGGTTACAGAGGATTATATGTTACCTAGAATTAAATATATCAAACCTAAAGATGATGAGATTTTATTGTGGAACTGGCGATACCATCGTCCTTTAGTTATTAAATACTCAAGTATTAAACAAATGACACCACTATCTAGCGTATTAAAAAATTATGTCTGATAATGACTCCTACAAAGGGTTTACCGATGTAGCAGAACATATTATCATAGAAAACGAAGCGAAAGGTATACAGTATAGATTTACTATTTCTACTTTTAGAGATAAAACTTATATGGGTATACGTGAGTGGTATATGAATTTTGAAGGAGAGTATGCCCCGTCAAAAAACGGAGTGACTCTACCTTATAGTTTACATACTACATCCAGGTTGTATAATGCACTAAAAAGTACACTTAGTACTGCTGAAGTGCTTGACGAAGTTATAGAAGAGGTTAGGAATGCTACAAATAGCCAAACAGTTGAAATATTGGAGTGAGCAGTACTATAATGGTACTCCTGAGATTACTAATGAAGAGTATGACGCAGTAGAACAGATTCATGGACAAATGATCCTAGGTCTGGGCGATGTGCCACATGCTTATCGTATGTTTTCTTTAAAAAAGCACTACGACAAAGATGGTACTCCACCTGTTTCAGGTAACTTAGTAGCATCCGTAAAACTGGACGGAGCAGCCGTAGCACTTACTTACGTCAAAGGTATTCTAGTTCGTGCACTTACACGCGGTGACGGTATCAAGGGTGCTTGTATTACTAGAAACGCTAAGCTTTTACGTGGTGTTCCTCATAAGTTAGAAACCGATGAGCCTTTATTACAAATAACTGGAGAAGTTGTAGCTTTATCTACTGTTGATAATAGCAGAAATTATGCTAGTGGTGCGCTAAAGCAACTGAATGAAATATCCTTTATTCAACGCAGAGACGCCGGTAGTATGAGATTTATAGCTTATAATGCTCAAGCTAGATGTAACATTTGGGGTTTAGAAGATACTTATACTAAAGATCTAGAAACTCTGATCAATCTTGGTTTTGATGTTGTAACTTCTGACTTAGGTGAGTATCCAACCGACGGCACTGTGCTTAGGCTAGACAGCAACTCTGTTTTCAATCATATGGGTTTTACAGATAAGTTTCCACGAGGTGCATATGCGCACAAGGAAGAGCAAGAATATGTGACTACTACTCTTATATCAGTTGAGTGGAATACTGGAAAATCTGGCAAAGTAACTCCAATCGCTATACTTGAGCCTGTTCTTATAGGAGAAGCCAATGTAAGTCGGGCTACCCTTAATAATATAGAATACATTGAAGCCCTAAATCTAGAGATAGGTTGTACGGTAAAAGTCATTAGAGCGGGTGAGATAATCCCCTCTATTATCGGAAGACTGGATTGAGCGGTATTACCTTTAAAAAGTTTAAAAAAACACTTGCAATTTTGCAAAGTTACGTCTATAATAGATTCAGAAATTGAGGAAAGAGATGAAAATAATAGCTCCGACACAGTGTCCTTCTTGTGGATCTGACCTAACAAGAGTAAATGCACAGTTGTTTTGTTTAAACACTAAAGAGTGTGTTGCACAGTATTCAAAGAAGTTGCAAAACTTTTGTAAAAAATTAAAGATAAAAGGTTTTGGTGCGTCTACTTTAGACAAGCTAAAGCTATCAAATTTTAATGACTTAATAAAATTAACAGCTAGTGATTTAGAAGCTAATGGCCTCTCAGCACATATGGCTACAAAGTTAGTAGAAGTTGTTAAAAACAGACTAGATTTAGGAATTTCTCCTAATGACTTTTTAGCTGCTTGTTCAATTCCTCTAATTGGGGATGGGGCAATGCGAAAACTAAACTTCGACTCTATAGCGAATATTACATATGATATGTGCAAAAAGCAGGGTCTCGGGAACATAGCAGCATCTAACTTAGTACTATGGATTGACACAGAGTGGGAAGATTACAAAGCTTTCTGGGAAGTACATTTTTCTAAAGTACTTCCTAAGACAGCCCCCTCTGATAGCGTACTACCTACCGTATGTATTACAGGTAAACTTACAGATTTTAACAACAGAACCGCAGCAGCAGATTACTTATCTTCTCTAGGTTTCCAAATTAAGTCTGGCGTCACAAAACAAGTAAAATATCTAATAAGCGAAGATGGGAATACTTCTTCATCTTCATATAAAAAAGCCGTAGGTTATGGATTGACTATAACCACAATAAAAATTCTAGAGGAAAAATATGACAAATAAAATTAGTTGGAACGAAGAAAACACCGCAAAATTAGTATCACTAGCTGGAACAGGCGTAGTCTCTCAAGCAGACTTGGTAACTATTGCAGACGAAATGGGTACAAGCGCACGCTCAGTTGGAGCTAAACTACGTAAGCTAGATTTCGAAGTAGATAAAGCAGCGGGTAAAGCACCAGCTTGGACACCAGAGCAAGAATCAGCTTTGGGTGACTTTGTTACTTCTAACGCCGGTCAGTATACTTATGTAGAAATCGCAGAATTGTTCCAAGAGGGCACATTCAACGCTAAGCAAGTACAGGGTAAGTTACTTAATATGGAATTGTTTGGTTCTGTACGTAAAGCAGAAAAGAAAGTAGCACCTCGTAAGTATTCTCCAGAAGAAGAAGCAGAATTAGTCTCTCTTATCTCTCAAGGTGCTACTATCGAAGCTATCGCTGAAGCTTTCAACAAACCTATCACTAGTATTCGTGGTAAAGCTCTTAGCCTTTTACGTGCTAAAGAGATTGACGCAATGCCTAAGCAAGCCAATAGCCAAGCTAAAGAGCCTGTAGATTTGTTGGTTGAAATTAATGTTGCAGAATCTACTGTAGATCAAATCGCAGAAGCTATTGGTAAAACTTCTCGTGGTGTTAAATCTATGTTAAGCCGCAGAGGTTTAAGTTGTGTAGACTATGACGGCGAAGGTCGTAGAGAAAAGCTAGATAACAAAGACGCGTAAGCTAAAGTAAACTTCTAAGGGTGGCACTTCGCCGCCCTTTTTTGTCTCTAAATTAAGGGGGTACTAATGAATATATTTCACTCCCCGAGAGTGCTTTAGATGAATATAGAAGGAGTAACGTTATCCCTTCTATTACAAGAACAAGACAAAGACGTCGCATTAACTTACTTTTCAGAACTAAACCAAGACTACTTCAGCAGTTCTTTTAAAACAGTAGCTAAAACTATAAAAGACTTTTATTTAGATAAAGGATTTGTTCCTAGCATTGGTGAACTAGAAGTATATAGAAGTCGTGATAAGAAGTTACTTTCTGCACTAGCATCTATAGCTCTGATAGACTGCGACAACATTGATATACAAGTAGCCATAGAAGAGCTAGCTAATCAATACGCACAAAACACTGCGTTAGATTTATTTGAGGGTCTACTAGAAAGTATTTCTAACATGGATCGTCATGAGCTTATTGAACAAATATCAGCTTTACCAATAAAAATGGAAGACAAAATTAGTTCTTCCGAAGTAGTTTATACTATTTCTGATTTGAAACTATTCTGTTCAGCAGAAGACGCTCAGTTAGACAGAATATACTCAGGTATTTGCGATGAATGGGATCATGAAGCAGGCGGCTATTATAGGCAAGACTTAGTTTTGTTAGGTGGTAAGCGAGGTAGCGGAAAGTCTATTACGTGTGCTAATTTAATTGCACAACAACACAAACAAAAAAATGTATCAGTATATTTTACCATAGAAGATGGAGCACACGCGACTATGGAAAGGATACTCTGTATATTGTCTCAAGTACCTTATGGGAACATAAAAAAGAAAACAACAACAGACGCAGAAAATAAATTATTAGCGCAAACATTAGCTTCTCTTTTCGATAATGGTGAAGCCTGTCTAACGGACTATTTAACTGTAGCCCCTAAACTAGACTTAGTAGAATTTCAGGACGTATTGTATAGAGAATGTAAAGAGAAAGAAGAAGGTCGTATAATAATAGTAGACGACAGACAACTTAGCGTAGGGTCTATAGATTCTAAAATTTCTAGTATTAAATCAAAATACGGAGATAAACTGGCTTTGGTTGTAGTAGATTATGTTAACCAGGTAATACTAGACGGTAACACTGACATGTATGATTGGAAGCCTCAAATAGTTATATCAAAGACTCTGAAGACTTGTGCTAGAAAAAATAACATATGTATCGTCAGTCCATATCAAATTGATGATACCGGAGTGGCTAGATTCGCTAAAGGTATACTAGATGCCGCAGACGTTGCTCAAATACTAGAAGTGGCTGATAAAGAATCAGGGCTGCTAGGTTTGAATACATCCAAAGCTAGGTCGGCTAACGATACTGGAAAATACTTGATGCATATGGATTGGAAGACTCTTACAATAGACCCTAGACCTGTGGTGCTCGATGTAGAAGATGACGAAGACAGTGTGGGTTCCGGTAAACCTATTGAAGGATTGGAAATATGACAGAAGTAGAAAAATTATTAACTGAAAAAGAGGTAACGTTTTTCTCGAAAGGGAAAGACTTATTAGTTACATGCTTTAACACAGAGCATGACGACGAAAACCCCTCTATGAGAATAAGTAGAGAAACCGGAGCATATCATTGCTTCGGTTGTGGTTATAAAGGAAATGTATTTACTAGGTTTAACCGATATAGAAATATATTTTCTGCTAGAATTACTGCAATAAAAGAATCTATTACAGATCTACGGATGGCATCTTGGGCGGGGTTTACTCTACCTACAGATGCTTTTTTTATGTATGAACCTTACAGAGACATACCAGCAGATGTTATTAAAAAATTCGAAGCATTTAAAACAGACAAAATAGGGATGGAAGGTAGGATAGTATTCCCTATAAAAGATAATAGAGAAGTTACCGTAGGTTTTCAAGGTAGATTTATAAACTCTAAAATTAGCCCTAAATATTTAGCTTACCCTGCGGGAGTGTCTTTCCCCTGGTACCCTAGCCCACCTAGAATTACGCCACTCGGCAACTCCATTGTGTTAGTAGAAGGATTAATGGACGCATTATTTTTACACGGAAAAGGTATAACAAATGCCGTCAGTATTTTTGGCACTAAAAGTGTTACATACGATACTATACTAGAAAAAATAACCCCCTTCTTACTGATGGGAATAGATACAGTATACTTATTATTAGACGGGGACAACGCAGGTCGCAGTGCCTCCACTAACATTGCAAAAATGCTTAAACAACAAACAGATGTAATAGTTGAAGAGTTGCCTTTAGAAGATGGGGAAGACCCTGCGACACTAACCGATGAGCACTTAATTAGTATAAGAAAGTATTTGACAAAAGATGGAATATAAAGTATAATACTGTTAACTAAGAAATAAGGAAAAGATTAAATGATAAAAATAGCAGTTGTACAGAAATGTCCGTCTAACGTTAATTACGAAAAGATGTATCAACTAGGTAGTGTCGATGTTATTAATCTATGTAGCACAAAGCAGTCTAAAGTACTTGTGCGCGACGTAGATTTAAATATACAATCACTAGCAGAACACGAAGCTAACCCATCTGGATTTTGTCCAGAGGCTTACGATTGGGTAATTTTGGTAGGCTCGGAAGCATTGAAAATGTTTACCAAAGCCACAGCAGTTACTGATTATTCGGGCAAAATAGCCCCAGGCAAGAAAGGAGAAACTAATTTCATAGCTTCTATCAGCCCTGCTGCTTTAGCTTTTAAACCAGAAACAAAACCAGTGTTTGATGCTACAGTATTAAACATTCACGCTATTGTGTCCGGTACTAACCAGCGAGCGTTTGAAGGAACCTATGAGTTCTACCAAGAAACTTCTGGATTTAAAACTTATTTACAAAAGCTAGTAGATGGAAACTATCCTGTTATAGCTTTAGATACAGAAACCTCTGCTCTTTCTTGCAGGGACGGATATTTGCTTGGGATTTCTTTGTCTCATAAAATAGACCAAGGCGTATACGCACACGCAGATTGTGTAGACGAAGAATGTATCGCATTAATGCAAAACCTATTAGATACTAGAGCAGTAGTATTGCATAACGCCAAGTTTGATATGCACTTTCTAACCTATCACCTCAACCTCAACTTTATTGGTAGAAACATACAAGATACAATGATTATGCACTACTTGTTAGATGAAAGACAGGGTACTCACGGGTTGAAGTCTTTAACTATGAAATATGGTACTCTTGGAGATTACGATAGAGAACTAGATGAGTATAGACGTGCATATTGTACTGAACATAGCATAGGTTTGGCAGATTTTTCTTATGATTTGTTTCCTTGGGATGTTATCAAAATATATGCTGCCAAAGATACTGATGCTACTATGGCTATATACAATAAGTTTCAGCCAGTACTTGAGAGCAATCCCCGTTTATTTAATTGCTACAATACCTTAATGCTTCCAGCGCTACATTTTTTAACTAAAATGGAAAACAGAGGTATACCAATTTCTAAATCTAGGCTAGTGCTTGGAAAGAAGTTATTAACGGATGAGTTAGATATACTTGAGAAAGAACTATACTCATATCCAGAAGTGCATGCCTTAGAAAGTATGCAGGGTGATGTGTTCCTTCCAGGTTCTGTTAAACAGTTGCGTATTTTATTGTTTGATTTATTAAGTTTAAAACCGACAGGTAAATTGACAAAGACTGGTGCTATTTCTACAGACTCAGAAGTTCTAAAAGAATTGTCAGAGCAACATAAGTTACCGGGACTAATACTAGAAGTACGACAGAAAACCAAACTGAAAAACACATACATTGATAAGTTGCTTCCAGTTATAGACAAAGACTCTAGAGTCAGGACAGGCTTCAACCTTACTAGCACAACTTCTGGTCGATTGAGTTCTTCTGGTAAATTTAATATGCAGCAACTACCCAGAGACAATCCAATTATTAAAGGTTGTGTCAAAGCACCAGAAGGCTACAAGATAGTAGCAGTGGATCTAAGTACTGCAGAAGTATATTACGCTGCTGTATTATCCAATGATACTAATATGAAACAAATCTTTATTGACATGAAACGTGATCCTAAGAAATATCCTGACTTTCACTCTAGTGTTGCACACATGGTATTCAACCTTAAATGTACTCCTGCAGAAGTTAAAAAGCTATACCCAGCTCTTAGACAGGCAGCAAAAGCTATCACATTCGGTATTTTATACGGTAGTGGCCCAGCCAAGGTAGCAGAATCAGTCAACCTAGCATTTGCGGAGGAAGGGCAAGCACAAACCTGTACTTTGGATGATGCAAAAGAATATATTGCGGATTACTTTACTAAATTTGCGAAGCTTAAACGTTGGATTGATTCTACTCATAGAGAAATTAAATCTAAAGGTTACGTTTACAACTTCTTTGGCAGAAAGAGAAGATTACATAACGTCAATTCTATTGACAAAGGAGTAGCAGCCGGTGAGGTGCGTTCTGGCTTTAATGCTGTGATACAATCTGTAAGTTCTGACCATTTATTACTAGGTGCTGTTGGTGCTGATGAAGAGATTTTGCGTATAGGTATGGATGCTCAGATATTTGCCTTAGTACATGACTCCGTTGTAGCAGTAGTTAAAGAGGAAGAAGTTGAAAGTTATATAAAACTAATAACTAGATTTATTCAGATAGACAGAGGTTGTTCTATTAGTGATTGTCCAGTAGGAGTAGAGGAAGATTCCGAACCAGGCGGCTCTGAAGATTATTCTTGTGGTAAGTTAGTTAAAATGTTCCCAGAACTAGCTGCCGCATGATACACTTCCCAGTGTACGCTTTAAGACCTTACCATTTATTGTTTGAAGAAAATGAGTACAAAGTAGTACAAACTGCCAAGAGTAGGTTTATATTAGATTTTGTAGACAAAGAGCTAGTGCAATCCTCCTACAGTAAAAGGAGGATTTTGCTTCTAGGACTAGATCTACCATACAAATTATATCCATTGAATAAAAAAATAGATACACTATCTGGTATTGTATCTAATAAGTACCGTAACTTTATTGATGCTAAAGGTAACCTGATACGCTGGAAACCAACAAAATTTCATAAAATAATATGTAAACTTATAACGTACAGAGAAATAACATCAGACGGCAACATGCTGTTAAAAGTACAGGGATACGAAACAGTATTTAAGTCTTACCCAACCGAAGCTTCATACGCTAGAGTGGTACGATTTAAAAATGTAGACATAATTTATGATTTTACAGATACTAAAGTACCAAATACTAGGAGAAAACTATGAAAAACAAAGCCGTAGTATCAAATAGAATATATTTGAATTGCGAGCTAAAGTCGGAGCTACGTACCGTACTAAATGATAATTTAGTATATAAACTAAGTCAGATGCCTGTATCTCCGTACCCTTTAGTTATAAATAATATTATTAAAGTAACTGATTCAATTGTATCCATACCCTCGGGTAGGCTAGATCTAATACCGGAAGACTATGAAATAGTAGACAAACGAGCAAAGACTCCTGCCAGTATACCCAAGCCTTCATTCGAGCCTAGAGAAGATCAACAGGCTGCAATTGATTTTATAGAAACTTCTGGATTAGTTAATGCTAAACCTGGTTGGGGTAAAACTATAGCGGGTTTGGGCATAGCGCACAAGTTCCAGCAAAAAACACTTATAATAACCACAACCACTATCATAAGAGATATGTGGATAAAAGAAGTAGAGAAGTGGTTTGGGATTAAGTGTGGGGTTATTGGTGGTGGTAAACTGAATTTTGATGCGCCCATAACAGTTGGAAACATACAGACCGTCAGGAAAAAAGCGACCGAGCTAGCCAATGAGTTTGGTTTAGTTATTGTAGATGAAGTACATCGTTGTCCTGCTAAAACGTTCACAGATACTATAGACGCATTCAGAGCAGAGCACAAAGTTGGCTTATCTGGCACATTATTAAGAAAGGATGGGTTGCACTGTGTTCTTCCAGATTACTTTAGTACTAACGTGTTTATAGGTAAAGATGAAAACAGAATGAGTCCTGCGATACACCTATGGGAAAGTGCTTCTAGCATTAGCTCAAACGAATTTATTCCCTGGGCTAATCAAATAAATAAGCTGTATTCTACACATTCCTATAAAACTGAGATATTAAACTTAGCAAACCTATACATGGATGCTGGGCACAAAATACTAGTATTATTCGATAGAACTTTTATACTAGAAGAGCTACACAAGCTTACCGAAGATAGGACACTGCTTATTACGGGAAGTATTGGAGATAGAGATAAAATACTAGACGAGATAGGTAAGAAAGACTCTATTGCTAAAGGGCTCTGGGGCACTCAATCTATATTTTCAGAAGGTTTTTCGGTTAGTGAATTATCTTGTGTAATACTAGCAACCCCTATAAGTAATGACCCTTTACTGGAGCAGATAATAGGTAGGATACAGAGACAGGCTGAGGGCAAGAAAACTCCGATAGTAGTTGATATAGGGTTGGGCGGTAGCACTGGCAATAGACAAAAGAATACCAGAAAAAGATTCTACATTAATAAGGGCTGGGAAATAAAGAGTATGGGAAGCATCAAATAAATTAAAAAATACTTTGACAAAAAGCTATAATTTTTATATACTACATAAATCGAGAAACAGGAAAACAAGTAAGATAAATAATTTAAAGTTTGTTTTGACAAAAACGTAAAATTCTTGTATAATAGTTAAATCGAGGAAAAGCAACTAAGTGAAACGTTTTGATTATGAAAAAATATTCATACTAGCACACGGCAGACCTGCTCAGATGCTAGACTATTATAAAGAATGGAGTACAGGACCGAATTTTATAGTTAACCCAAAAGCTATAGTGGCAAGCTTTTGGCTTACAGACAGGCAGAAAGCAGAATACTTAGGTATCTGTGCCTTACGTAGCTATGAAGATTATAAGTTTCAAGGAATAACAGACCTAAGCCTAGGCAGTCTACCCAGTTGGGTTCCCTTAACTATAGTCAAAGAAAATCCACTAATTCAAATAACCGATACACAAATAATATTTCTAAAGGAAAAATAAAAATGGCTATACAGTTCAATAAATTAAACGGCGGCGCTAAAAAATCAAACATCAAATATATGAAGCTAGTAGACGGTGCGAATACTTTCCGTATCTTACCTGACTCTATAATTTGTATGTATACATATTGGGTTAAAGGAGCTGAGGGTAAAGACTTGCCTTTTGAAGCTTTACAATTCGATAGAAATACAGAAAAGTTTGTTAACACTAGACCCTGCCCTATCTCAGATATGAAATTATCAGACGCAAAGGGTGAGCCTCTTAGATGTCAGTGGTCTTACAAATGCCGTGTCATCAATGCCGCTACGGGAGCTGTAGAAATATTACAACTTAAAAAGGGTATTCTTACAGATATTATTTCAGTAGCACAACAGCTAGAAGTAGATCCTACAGATCTAGATACTGGTATGTGGCTTACTGTTACTAGAGCCAAGACTGGCCCTCTAGCATATAATGTAGAATACTCCCTGCAACAGTTAAAGTGTAAGTCATCTCCTCTAGAAGATGAGCACTTAGCTAAGTTAGCAGAGCTTAAGTCAATGGAAGAGTTGTTTCCAGTAGAAACTTACGCTGCACTATCTGCTAGATTGACTAAACATGTCAATGGTGAAGTAGATGCTGAAGAAAGTGAAGGTTCTGCTTCTCAAGATGAAGCAATGAACGAATTAAGTTAAATAAAAGGCGGCTATTATGCCGCCTTTACTTTTAGGTATTAAATGAAAATTATATTTATAGCAGATATTCACATTAAACTAGGGCAAAAAAATGTACCTAGAGATTGGCAGTATAATAGAACTGTACAACTAGCTGAAAGCATCAATAAGGTTGAGGGTGCTGATTACGTTGTAATAGGTGGAGACCTACTGGACGTAGCTAAACCTTCTATAGAAGAGGTTGGTTTAATGTATGACTTCTTAGAGGCAATAGATCTTGGGGGGTATATTATACCAGGCAACCACGAGATGGTTACTAAGACTAAAGATTGTTTTTCTTATGTAACAAATATGCTTAACTCTGTTGGGTTTTCTGTTGTAAGAGAGTTTGATACTATTGACGGTGTAGATTATATACCCTACAATATTCTAAAAGACACTTGGCCTAAAACTAACAGCAAGATAGCAGTTACCCACGTGAGGGGAGAAATTCCTCCACACGTAGAACCTGAGATAGATTTATCTAAGTACGAAAGTTATGAGTGTGTTTTTGCGGGTGATTTACATTCATACAAAAATTCACAACTAAACCTGCTATATCCGGGTAGTCCTTTTACGACTTCTTTCCATAGGAATAAAACTACAGGTTCAAATGGCTACTTTGTTATTGATACTAATACAGGATGCTATGATTGGGTGGAACTAGATCTCCCTCAGCTTATTCGAACGACTGTAACTAGTGAAAAAGAGATAGTACCTACAGAAGTTGATCACACAATCTATGAGATTGAAGGTAACTTAGAAGAATTAGCGGGAATCAAAGGTACTGAGTTATTAAGTAAGAAAATTACGAAGAATATTAGTAGTCCTAGCACATTAGCTATGTCCGGAAATATCGTACAAGAACTATCAGTTTACCTAGAGCAGATTAAGAAGATAGATACAGCTAGTATCCCAGAATATATAGATTTATTTAAAAAGGTAGTATTGCATGATTAGTATAAATAGTATGGAGTTCAGTAACATATTAAGCTATGGAGATAGCAATGAGGTACACTTCAATAAGTCTGCCGTTACTCAACTTATTGGGAGTAATGGCGCAGGTAAGTCGTCTATTCCTATCATACTAGAAGAAGGGTTGTTTAACAAAAACTCTAAAGGAATTAAGAAAGGCGACCTACTTAATAAGTTTAGTACAAAACCGACATATAATATCAAAATCCGTTTTACTGTAGACGTAGATCAATACGTTATAGACAAGACCGTAGGTAGCACAACAAAAGTTACATTACACAAAAATGATGAAGATATTTCTGGGCATACTACTACTCAAACATACAAATCTATGGAAGAAATCTTTGGGGTGGACTTCATGACTTTTACTAAGATAGTATATCAATCTATGGTTAGTAGTTTAGATTTTATAAGTGCTACAGATAGTACTAGAAAAAAGTTTCTAATATCACTATTAGGACTGGAAAAATATGTTGCTAAAGAATTGATTCTTAAAGATAATCTAAAAGCTAACAAAACTCTGTTGATTGGGGCGGAAAGCTCAGTCAATACTATAAACTCTATTATAAAATCTCAAGGCACTATACCTACTGTGGTAGAAGTTCCTGAACTAGAAGATATTAATACAGAGGCGTTGTATACCCTACAGGCTACAAAGAAAGCAGAACTAGCTGACATAAAAACTAGGAATAAAGCCATAGAGTCTAACAATAAAGCGAAAGCAGAGTTAGACGCTTTGGATCTTGTAGTAGAACCTATAAGTACAAAACTTACGCATATTTCTAGAGAAGAGATACAATACCAAGGACATGGTAGAATCAGCGCAGCACTACATTCTGAACTATATAAGTTAGAATTAGCTAAAGATACTTGCCCTACATGCAAACAACCAGTGGACATATCCGATACTTTACAACGCATAGCAGATATAGAAGCCGAATTAGTTTCTAACAGCATAGAAGAGAAAAAGTTAAAAGATTATATAAAAATAGCTACAACACACAACAGTTTAATAGATAAGTACGAAACTTATACCAAAGAACTAGCAGTGTTGCGTGGTAGGTACGATCCTACGGTTTCTGCGGAATATCTTATTGCTGATACTTTAGTTGCAGAAATTAAAGTAGTAACTGCTGAGATTGCAGACCTAAACTCTAAAATGCAAGATAGCATAGATTTAAGGGATGCTGCTATACGCACAAACAACTTAGTAGAGATTAAACAAGCTCAATTAAAAGATAACCAGGCCAAACTTAAAATAGAGAGTACAAAACTTATGGAGTCTAGCGTGTTATGTGCCAGACTCGAGACGTTAGTAGCTTCTATGGGCAGTAAAGGTCTTATAGCTTATAAAATCGAATCTTTAGTAAAAGTATTCGAAGAACTCATTAATGAATATTTACAAGTTCTTTCTGATGGGGAGTTTACTCTTAAGTTCGTAATGGACGAGACCAAGCTTCAAATTAATCTAAGATCTGATAGCGTTGATATGGATATTAAGTCTATATCGAGCGGAGAGTTTAACAAAGTAAATACCGCAACATTGTTGGCCGTAAGAAAGATGTTGACTTCTATATCTAAAATTGATATAAATTTATTATTCTTAGATGAAGTGGTCGCCGTACTAGACCCAGAAAGTAAAGATACATTGATTAATTTGCTTTTAAGCGAAGAAAATTTAAATACAATAGTAGTAAGTCATGGGTATACTCACCCGCTTGCTTCTAGACTGAACGTCATTAAGGAGAATAAAATATCAAGGTTAAAATTAGATGAGTAGTGCTCAAAGCCAAAAAGGTTCGCGTTTTGAGTACGCTATAAGAGACCTCTTAACAGAGAAAACAGGAGTAAAATGGGACAGAGTTCCCCTATCCGGTGGTGGTAGTATGAAAGGAGACTTATATTGTTTAACTAACCACTACTACCATTGTTTCGAGTTAAAGTCTTTTAAAGACACAGTTATCCAAGAAAACTTACTATCTGCTAAGTCCAACAATATATATGGTTGGTGGGATCAATGTGTTAGAGAAGCAAAACAAATGAACAGAATCCCTGCGTTAGTTTTTAAGAAAGATAGAGGTAAGCCTTTAATCTTAATAGAAGAGAGCCTGCCAGACCTTAATTTTATGCAACTTCAATCAAGTTTAGGGGATACTGAGATCTCAGGATCTATTTACCTATTTACTGAGTGGTTGGCTAAAAAAGATATAAGTGAGTTAATAATAAAATGAAAAGTATACTAGAGTTAGATCAAGTAGTAAACTCTGTGCCTTTGGAGAATTTACTTATAATAGATTGTATGAACTTTGCGTTTAGATTTAAACAGCGAGGTTCTACAGATTTTGCAGTAGATTTTCTTAAAACTATAGATTCCTTTGCAAGCTCTTATGGGGCTAGAGAAGTTATTTTAACGGCAGATCTGAAGTACTCAAAGTATAGGAAAAATATTGATCCTGGGTATAAAGAAGGTAGGAAAGCAAAATACGTTACTCAAACAGAAGAAGAAAAAGAACAAGTAAAATTATTCTTTGAGGGATATGAAAAAGCCCTAGAGTTGGCCGCTACTAAATATTCTCTGATTAGGTTAGAGTACGTAGAAGCAGATGATTTGGCCGCTTATTTAGTTAGAGAATTAAGCAGCAGCTTTGAGCATACGTGGTTAATAAGTTCTGACGCGGATTGGGATTTATTATTAGCAGATAATGTTAGTCGTTTCTCTTTCATTACTAGAAAAGAATATATTAACGAGTGTTTCTACGACGATCATTCATGTGATTCCGCAGAACAATTCCTAAGTATAAAAGTGCTACAAGGAGATACTGGAGACAGCATTCCTGGAGTAGAAGGTGTGGGCATAAAAAGAGCTTATAATCTAGTTAGAGAATATGGTTCTGCTTTCGATATACACGATCAGATTCCTTTAGAGGGATCTCAAAAGTTTATACAGAATATAAATGCAAGCGCAGACTTAATACTTAAAAACTATAAACTTATAGATCTTGTTTCTTTCTGTGAGGACGCTATAGCGTTTCCTTGCCTTAAAAATATAAAAACTATGGAGACATTTTGTGCTAAATATCGTAGTTAATGAAGAAAAACTTACCCCTACAATAGGGACTCTGGGGTCGGCGGGATATGATTTATATTTATCTTATGACGCTTCAATAACACCAGGGACATCTCGTATGATAGGTACGGGAGTAAAGGTTGCCATACCTTTAGGATACGCTGGAATAATTTCTCCCAGATCTAGTACCGGAAAATTAGGGCTAGGTCTAGCTAACACGATGGGTTGGATAGATTCAGATTATCGCGGAGAAATTATGCTCAACGTAAAAAATACAGGCACAAGTACGGCTATGTTGTATAAATACGACAGGTTATTTCAAATGATAGTAGTCCCAGTAGTAACGTTACCAATAAACATTGTAACTACACTAGATGAGACAGAAAGAGGAGAGGGCGGTTTTGGAAGCACAAGTTAATGAAGAGTTACGATTAAAGGGTATATATTTTGATATGATAGCCTCATATGAAACTAGGATTAAACATATGGAGTCAGCGTTGTTAAATCTATGTACTACTGCTAAAGTAGAAACGGTACAAGGGTTAAAAGAGTTTATTGAAGCCAGCATGGAATCATAAATAAAAAAGCCGAGCATATAGCTCGGCTTTTTGCTGTTTGGAGTTATTGTTTACACAACGCCCCACACTGCAGCCATATTCAATACGGCTAGTTGATGTGCTAGTTTTACATCGGCTAGTGTTACATCTGTCATAACACCTGTGCTTGTATCTGCTAAAGACCACGACATTGAAAAAGTATCTTCTTCTGCAATGGCTGCTAGTATTGCACTTGCCATACGTCCGATTGATATTTCATCAGCATCAAACTGAAACCCATTAGCATCAACGACAGCGTTGTCTATTAGAACTTGTCTACTAGACTTAAACGATGCAAGTGCTGCTGCGTTATCTCTTTTAGCTTTCATAGCTACTAGGTCTTGTATAACAGGTCTAGTAGGAGCTACTAACTCATCAGGTTCTTCCAAAGGAATTTCAACACCATCTTCATCCAACTCAGGAACATAATTAGCTATTAACTCTAATCGTTCTTGAACAGCAACAAGATAATCTTTATATTCATTAAACCACTCTAGCTGTTCTCCTGCGGCTACCATAGCTACAAAAGCGTCAATTACACGTGATGGTTTAGATAATGAGATTACACGCTCTAAATCAGCCTTAGATTTAGTCTCAGGAGTAGGTAACTCTTTAATATAAAGAACGTCTGCATACTCGCTTACTAGACGTGAACCAGATTGCTCTACCCCCTCTTCATCAGTATAAGTAAATGTTTCAGATACTTGCTCACCCGTTCGCTCACTAACAGTAACTTCTTCGTAAAACTCCCGTATTTCTACGGGGACTTCTAGTAGTGTATTATATTCAATCATTATGATTTTCCTGTGAAGAATGGTAGTGCCACTCGTTTCTGACCTATTAGTACTGCGTTACCGTTGTCGTCCAATACTGTTGATTCACCGCTTACGATGTTGAACTTGTTGTCATCACCGAAGCCGTTACCGTCCCAACGTTTAAAGTAGACAAACCCATTTGAACCTATTAAGTTTCCATTTACTTCTGAAAATATTGCGTTAGTTAGTGCGGTGTTGGGGTCATAAACGCAATACCAGTGACCTCGGAATGGCCCGTCCGTAATGTGGTAGTAATCCCCTACAACCCACACTGTATTAGTCTCCGACTTAATATTAAACTCTGCGCTATTATCCAACGCAGTATCCCAAATCATCTCTTTATAAACCCACTGCAAATAATACTGTGAGTTCTCAGATGTGATGTACGGGAAGGTTTTTACTGTTGGTGCAGTCGCTCCAGCATTCCCCATGCCAATAGGTATACCTTCATGCTCTGTTGGGTAGAGACTGTAGCCATCTAAATACCCGTTCACTAGTACGTAATTACGTAACTTGTTGCCATACAGTAATGTGGGTGCAGTGGTTCCTATGGCGACTTTACCTAGGAGTGCGTTATTAAGGCTTGCACCATAAGGGTCTCCGAAGTAGTTACTAGCAAACACATCACCAAGCTCACCAATCACTACAGCATTATTAGCCAGTACATATGGGTTAGCGGGTGTTGGGTAAGTCCATAAAGTAACTTGCCCTAGGGGATATGGGACATCTCTCCCATTGATAATATTATCAAAAGCAGGAGCGTTTGTAAGCCAAGTGGCTCCGTCATCATTGGTGAAGAATTGCTTTACTGTTCCAGACAAGAGGTTCTTTTTATTCGCTTCAAATACCTTGCTAGTGCTATCAGGTATAACAGGAATCCACTGACCATAAACACCATCAGGGAACGTAGCAGCTATGTTAGTTGGGTCTCCGATTATGTCCTGCCAAGGGAGTGTCTCGTATTGTGGTGTTCTGTACTTAGAGGCTGAAATCATAAATGTATCATCACCGCCTGTACGGAAGATGACACCTCCATCTAACGCCTCCACAACAACTCTTGTTGCTGAGGAGTCCACACCTACAACTTTAATGGGATACCAAGTACCATTACCAAAACTTGCCCCTATATCTCCTAAGGCAATCGTACCATTGTGGGCAACATCTAAATTCAAAGTCCCAGATGATACATTTCCTGCTCCGTGACTAGAGAAAGGGAAGAAAGTAAAAGGAACACTCTCCTTCCCACGAATAGTCCCTGCTATACCTTTCCTGCTGTACTCATTGAGTAATTCATTAGTAGTTTGTCTGTTACTTGATGTACGTAAATCCTGTACTTGTCCTGCGTAGATTGCATCGTAGTATAGGAATGGGTCGTTAGTGGGTCTGCCTGCGAAGGTAGCACCACCAGAAATGCTACCTTCTGTACCAACATTGTAAGACATGCAATCGGCAAGTGAGGTCATAGGTGTAGGTAGATTATACCACTCGTATATACTTACTCCGCTAATATGATAATTGGCAGTTCCCTCAGGATTATAAACAGGATGATAAGCACCTTGGTTCAATCTCTGTACCAGTGCTATTGGAATGGCGAAGCATAGTCCGTTGTGTGCAAATAAACTTGCCTGAGAAGCATAACGAACACCAAAGATTCCAGCATCACCTTTTATACCATCGTACAACTCAACAGCGTAACTTCCTGTTGTACTGGCATACATATGATTCCAATCATTACTGTTGGCACGATTGGAGTCAACATTGTCCGTTTTAATTCCTCTAGGTAATACTGATGTATTGAGATTGAGGTTACTATCGAAATTTAGAAATTGGTCAAACAACCAATCATCACCCAGTCCCTCAACAACACGCATACGATAACGAACTTGTATTAACTCACCATCATCGTTATAGATGTTATTCTCAGGGTCTTGTAAGAACTTGACTTTATCTGCGGCACTCAATGTAGACCACGTAACACCATGACCTGTAGTCGTTGTATCCCACTCACCGAATGCTGAATAACCCTGTGCAACTAGTGAAGTACTGAGAGAAATTCCTTCCCACGTAGTAGCACCGTACTGAACATTACCTAGGGGGTAGACTACGTCTTTGTCAGATATAGCTTCATGGAATGATTCAAGGAATACAAAGTCCTGACGAGTAGTTATGACTGATTCTGTTGCTGGCATTACTGATATAGAGTTGTATATCGCTGTAGCTTCTAAAGTTCCACTTGTGGTGTCTAGGGTAATGTACTGCACGGCGGTTGTGGATGTAAATTCAACAACAGTTAGTTGGTTATTGGGTAGAGCGGTGGGGGCTAAATCCCCCGAAGTTCCAATACTTGAGCCTATATATATCCTTGAAATTGTTGCAGAACCTCCAGCTTTCGCCACCTCTACCCTGTATGTCTTCCCTATTTCAGTAGTGATTTGTGCATAGACGTAGCTTGCATTTGCTGCGCCATTTGTAACAGTTAATACGCCATTAGTTACACTCGCATCACCATTGCTTGCAACACTCCAACCAGTAGTACCATCCCTAAAGTCACCATTAATAACAACACCCTCAAATGCTTCATTACTCGTAGCATGAGTTACTACTGCACCTGTAGCACTGTCGTATGTTTTAGTACCGTCTGGGGCAAGTGGGAACTCTAGTACGGCTGCCACAGTGTTACTGGAATTAATATACGCTAACGAGTGATTAACCCCATTAACAGAAGCAATAGCTTCTCCAGTTCTGGACATACCACTCAAGTTAGACGAGCCTATGAACCTCCCAATCCGAAGTATATCGCTCCCACCTATTGATATACCCTCATTCACTTGGTCAATATTGCTTTGATTTTTACCCCACTCAGCAAAACCTGAGCCAGCATTATCTCTAATACGTTTCTCAGAAAGTGCGAAGAAGTCTGCTTTAGACATTATTGTTTTGGCGAGTTCTATACCTGCGGTGTTAGTTGCTATGTTGCTAGTGTTAGTGTTTACAGTAGTTGTATTAGCTTTTAAATCAAGAGCTGTTTGTTGTGCAGTACTTACAGGCTTGTTTGCATCTGACGAGTTATCAACGTTGCTTAACCCAACGTCTGATTTAACAAGAGATACAACTCCCGTTTTACCTGCTACAGAGTCTACAACATTAACTTCAGCTCCTGCTGCTATATTGTCAAGTTTAGTATTATCTGCACTAGTAAAACTTATTTCAGATAATCCTCCATCTCCTACCGAGTAAGTTGTATCTGTAAATACTGCCCCAGTAGGTACGTTAGTCAAAACTTGCGTATCATCTACTTTATTATTTAAAGCAGCTTGAGTTAGAGTAGATATAGGCTTATTTGTATCTGATGTATTATTTACGTTACTTAAGCCCACATCTGCTTTAGATAAAGTAACTACACCTGTCTTACCAGCTACCGAAATAATAGCATCTGTATTGTCTATTTTATCCCAAGTAGTGCCGTTAGAAACAACCCAGTCTCCTACGTTCCAATCTAAAATACCAGAAAGATCGGTAGTTCCTGCTGTAGATACTTTGTAATAAATACCCTGTGCAGCAATAGTAGTTAAATCCGGAGTATTAGTTTCCGCATCCCACACACCTGAGTATACTAATGCCCCTAAAAAAGAATCAGGAAGGTTTATTACAGGAATTTTACTGTCTGCCCCTAGAGGAGCCAGCCCATTAGCAGCATTAATCAGTGTATCGTCTATTTTACTATCTAAAGCGGTTTGAGTAGCCGTAGATATGGGCTTGTCAGCATCAGAGGTGTTATCTACATTTTCTAACCCTACGTCTGTAGCGTCTAAAGTTATATTAGTTGATAAGTCTTGGTTGTTGATTGTTCTTGTGGTGAGAACATAATTCTCTGTCCCAGCTACTAGCTCGGCTTGCTCTGACCAATATTTAGCAGAAAATCTACCTGCAATTACTTCAGTACTTTTATCTGCCCAATCCTCTGCTAAATCTCTAGCAGTTTCTGCTCCAGTTTCAGCTGTTTCTGCTGAAATGTTAGCCGTCTCGGCTAAACCTTGCGCTGTCTGTGCCCCAGTCCTAGCAGTTTCTGCTAAACCCTGTGCAGTTTCTGCTGCTGTTTTAGCTGTTTCTGCTCCAGTCTCTGCTGTTTCTGCTAAACCTTGTGCAGTTTCTGCTGCTGTTTGTGCAGTTTCTGCTGCTGTTTTAGCTGCTTCAGCCAAACCTTGTGCGGTCTGAGCTCCAGTCTCTGCTGTTTCTGCGTCAGTTTTAGCTGTTTGTGCCGCAATCTCTGTAGCTTCTGCTCCAGCCTGTGCAGTTTCTGCTGCTGTTTTAGCTGTCTGTGCATCGGTTCTAGCAGTTTCTGCTAAGCCCTGTGCAGTTTCTGCTGCAGTTTTAGCTGTCTGTGCATCGGTTCTAGCAGTTTCTGCTAAACCCTGTGCAGTTTCTGCTGCTGTTTGTGCAGCTTCTGCTCCAGTCTCTGCAGTTTCTGCTGCTGTTTTAGCTGTCTGTGCTTCAGTTCTAGCGATTTCTGCTAAGCCCTGTGCTGTCTGTGCTGCAGTCTCTGCAGTTTCTGCTAAACCTTGTGCAGTTTGTGCTCCAGTCTCTGCAGTTTCTGATGCGGTTTTAGCTGTTTGTGCTTCATTTCTAGCAGCTTCTGCTAAGCCCTGTGCAGTTTCTGCTGCAGTTTTAGCTGTCTGTGCATCGGTTCTAGCAGTTTCTGCTAAACCCTGTGCAGTTTCTGCTGCTGTTTGTGCGTCCGATACACCCGTCTGTGCAGTTTGTGCTCCAGTCCTAGCAGTTTCTGCTAAACCCTGTGCAGTTTCTGCTAAGCCCTGCGCAGCTTCTGCTCCAGTCTCTGCAGTTTCTGCACCAGTCCTAGCTGCTTCTGCTCCAGTCTCTGCAGTTTCTGCTGCTGTTTTAGCGTTTGTAGCCTGTAAAACTAGGGATAATAATGTCGTTTCTATTGTGCCTAGATCTGCCTCGGCCGTATTGACTCTAGTTTCTAGAGCATTTAGATCGGTTGCAGCAGTGCCTGCTGCAACTATTAAAGCCTCCAAGGCAAAGGGAGTAGATACGTCTCTAGGTGTTCCCGATGCATCTAGCATTTCAGAAGTCACTGCGTCTGTGCTGAGCCAAGTGATAAAACGACCAAAGTGGTTAGACCAGGTTTGGTTATTCTCTTCGATTATGTTTAAAGCTTCGGCTAGTCTTACTTGTCCTGATACTATGGTAGCAGTACCCGGTGCCAAAGTAAACTCTGCTGCTTCTCTAAGCGTTATGTTCTGATTAGAAATACTAGCTATTATAAGCGGTAGATTACTCTCAGTAAATATAAGATCCCCCTCCCTAAATAGGGAGAGATCCTCGGAACCATTAACAGTGGCGGCGGTGCTGCCACTGTTAATGGTTATACTTGCTATGTTTACAAAATTAGTTGCCATTTTTACCTCTTATCCGCACATATATATTACGGCGATTTGTTTTATTTCAGACGGACTATCAAAAGTCACGTCTTGTCTAGCTTTTGCAACCGTATAGTTTCGAACTAGGTTGTCGGCCTGCTTCATGCCTTTTCCTTGTAAATTTGAACTAGTAATTAAATCACCGGCTTCTATGTTCCCTCCTTGACCACACACATTTAGCATTCCTTCACCTACTGAGTTTATTACTGCACGTTGGTGAGTATCCTCATATCCAAGTGATTCAGTCATGGCCGCAGGTAAGTCACCAACATCGGTATTAGATGCGCTAACAAATATACCGACTACACTTTTAGTATTGGCTGTTATCGTGGGAGCTATTTCAGTGATTGTATCAGAGACGCTTGATGATGCGATAAACGAGCTATCAAAGACGATATCGCCTGGCTCAATAGTTGTATCATTTAGTATTAATGCATCGTGAGTACCAGTGAAGGGGCCGTAACCACCTCCACGGGAGTAAAAAGCGTTTGTTGTTCCATACGCACTAACCCCCTGCCCTGCCCCGTTTCCACCACCACCACCAATAGATATTGCCTGAGGAAGCCCATTTATCGGTACAATAGCAAGTCTCCCACTCGTAGGTAAGATATTTAAACGTGAAACTCCAGTACCGTCGCGAAAATCAAATCCAGTTTCACCAATAGTAAGTCGGCCTGAAGCACCAACTGCACTACTGCCTAGGTAATACGTTGTATCACCGTTTGTATTTACGTTGTATCTGTTACCTATCGACAACGTGCCAGAGAAAGCACCGCTAGCACCTGTTATGTCAGCTCCACTTAATGTTCCACTAAATGAACCACTAGCTCCACTTAATGCTCCACTAAAAGTACTGGTACCACTAATTTGTATATTCTTAGCGTAAACTGTACCAGCATTATTAACACCGAAAAGAGTAGTAGCAATGGTTCTTTGAGCAGAATCAGCAGCTAATCCGTACCAAAGATTAAAACCTCTGTAGGAGGTTGTTCTTATGTCAAACAAATAACTATTTGTTGAACTAACTGCTACTCTACTTGAAAACGTTCCTGTAGTGCCTGTTATGTCAGCTCCACTTAATGTTCCACTAAAACTGCTGGTACCATCAATAGTTAGTCCTTTAGCAAAAATATTGCCAGCACTGTTACCGTAGAACCTACCATTTGTAGTACTTACATTACCTGTACCAAACCAAAATGGAAGAGCTGCCGTACCATTTAAAACTACTCTAGGTATCTGAGTACTGCCTGCGGTTTGTATTATCCCACCTGTTATGTTTGATCCAGTTATAGTAGAAGCACTTAATGTTCCACTGAATGAACCAGTAGCCCCACTTAATGCTCCACTAAAAGTACTGGTACCACTAATTTGTATATTCTTAGCGTAAACTGTACCAGCATTAGTAACACCGAAAAGAGTATTGGCAACACTTCTTTGTGATGCAGAATGAGTAGCTAAACCGTACCAAAGACTAAAGCCCATATAAGAATCTGGTCTTATGTCAATCAAATAACCATTTGTTGAATTAACTGCTACTCTACTTGAGAACGTTCCTGTAGTTCCTGATATGTTAGCTCCACTTAATGTTCCACTAAAACTACTGTCACCATCAATAGTTAGTCCTTTAGCAAAAATATTGCCAGCATTGTTACCATAGAACTTACCATTTGTAGTATTTACATTACCTGTACCAAACCAAAATGGAAGAGCTGCCGTACCATTTAAAACTACTCTAGGTATT
>Ga0075468_10000052_pt1 | contig 33344 bp, 32 predicted proteins | sample DEB08_DNA_12_FD_77578 | JGI IMG/M metagenome (GOLD analysis project Ga0075468, IMG submission 77578) | Aqueous microbial communities from the Delaware River and Bay under freshwater to marine salinity gradient to study organic matter... | ecosystem: Environmental > Aquatic > Marine > Coastal ...
TGGTTGTTTTTATTCACAACCACAGTGAAGATATTTCGCTCTTTAATGATGGGTGGATCAACCACTTCATCGGTTGGAGGAAGCTTTCTGTTGATTCCTGAATCAGTTTCAATAGTCGTCGTAACGAGAAAGAAAATCAAAAGTAAGAATGCAATATCCGCCATCGATCCGGCATTTACCTCCGGTGCTGCTCTTTTTGCCATAATTCTTAATTTATTTGATTAATTTCTTTACACTAGCGAAAAGCATAGATCCAATTGCAATGATTGCAAGGAAATAAAACATTCTAATTCCTGTACCTACTAAGCGAGATCCTGCTGCTGATAAAACTTCTCCGTCTTTCATTGGAGTTTCAACACCTTCAGAAGTAGCATAAGCAACTCCTAAAACTACTAAAAGACCAACAATAGAAAACAAAGCTTTCTTTAACTTTTCTTTGTCTGAAAAAAGACCAAGAAGAGAAAATATTAAAGTAGCAACTACAGCAATTCCCAAGATAACTTGCGAGAGTGTAATTAAAGGACTAACCGTACTATAGTCTCCCATAGCAGCTGCTGCCTTAACTTCTTCGTCACCAGATCCAATAACCATGAAAAGGAATACAATCCCCAACACACCTAGAATACCTGTAACAATTTTTACTATTTTATGAAAATTCATAATTACAAATTTTAAAGGGTGTATACTATTTCTTATGCGCAACAAGGATATCAACCAAAGTGATTGATGCATCTTCCATATCATTTACGATACTGTCGATTTTAGCAACGATATAGTTATAAAAAATCTGAAGGATAATTGCTACAACAAGACCAAATACAGTTGTCAATAGTGCAACTTTAATACCACCTGCTACAAGTGAAGGCTGCATATCTCCTGCTGCTTCAATCTTATCAAAGGCCTGAATCATTCCGATTACAGTTCCCATAAACCCAAGCATGGGAGCAAGAGCGATAAATAAAGAAATCCAAGAAACGTTTTTCTCTAATTGACCCATTTGAACGCCTCCATAAGCTACAACAGCTTTTTCTGCACTCTCTACACCTTCTTCAACACGGTCAAGACCTTGATAAAAGATAGATGCTACAGGACCTTTTGTATCTCTACAAAGTTCTTTAGCTGCATCAACTCCACCACTTGCTAGAGCTTCTTCAACGCCATCGGTTAATTTTTTTGTGTTTGTAGTTGCTAAGTTTAAGAAAATAATTCTCTCGATAGCAATTGCAAGACCTAAGATCAAACAAATTAAAACGATTCCCATAAAGCCTGGTCCTCCTTCAATAAAACGTGTTTTTAGTTCTTGAGTAAAAGAAACAGATTCACCTGAGGCTTCATCATCTTCTTGTACGATTGTCGATACTGCTACATTATCAGCAGTGCTAAGATTAATTGTATTTGCATTTGCGGAAAAACCGGTCATTAAAATGCTGGCTACAAGGGCAACGAATAATTTTCTCATTTGATAAATTTTTGTTCTTGTTAATTAAAGGTTTAAAGATAAAAAAAAATACTGTTTAACCTAATTTTTTTGCAGAGAGGAAGGGATTCGAACCCTCGATACGCTTTTGGCGTATACACGCTTTCCAAGCGTGCGCCTTCGACCACTCGGCCACCTCTCTAAAATTAAATTTAGGTTCTCGAAATAACAAAAAAAATACTTCTCTTAAAAATTTAAACCCTACTAAATCATTTTATTTTGAATATTTCTAGTGCATTCTTCGAAGTCTCTTCTGCAATTGTAGCAATGGGCAACCCATATACAGCTGCTACTTTACTTGCAACCTCTTGGATATAAGAACTTTCGTTTCTTTTACCACGATAAGGAGTCGGTGCTAGATAAGGTGCGTCAGTTTCTAACACAATTTCGCTCAGAGGAATCTGATTTAAGAATTGATCTAGTTTTCCATTCTTAAAAGTGACTACTCCTCCGATTCCTAACTTCAAATTATATGCCAAAACACGTTTTGCTTGTTCTAAAGTTCCCGTAAAGCAGTGAAAAATACCGCTTAAATCTTCTGGATTATGCCCATCGAGGACTTCAAAAACCGCATCAAAGGCATCACGGCAATGAATAACAAAAGGAAGTTTATACTTTTTTGCCCACTGAATTTGCAAATCAAAGGCCTCTTGCTGTTCTTTTACAAAGGTTTTATCCCAATATAAATCCATTCCAATTTCGCCAATCGCACAAAAAGTTCGCTGTTCTAATAAAGAAGAGACATGATCTAATTCTTCTTTGTAGTTCTCTTTTATATGCGTTGGATGAACGCCCGTCATCAAATGCATTTGATCTGGATATTGTTTTTCGAGAGACAGCATCCGATTGGTATAGGTCGAATCAATTGCAGGGATAAAAAAATTAGTAATCCCAGTATCAAGCGCTCTTTGGATCATTAGATCACGATCTTCATCAAAAGCTTCTGCGTACAGGTGGGTGTGGGTGTCTATTAATTGCATGTAGCAAAAATAGACATTTCGCTATAGAAGGGAGAAAAACGCAGATCAAAAATATTGGAATGCTATTCTGTATCTTTGAAAAAAAAAGAGTGCTGAAAAATATTTTAGAAACAAAGGGTTACACTACAATTCGTCTAAAGAAAACAAAAAGTCAACATTTAGTGGCTCTCTTGGAAGTAAACAGTACTGAAGGGTTGTTTTTAATTGACACCGGAGCTTCTAATAGCTGCATCAGAGCTGACAAGGAAGCGCATTTTACGCTTATAGCAAAAGAAAATATATTAGAACTAAGCGGTGCAGGGAGTGAAAAGTTGGAAGCAAAACCTACCACTAAAAGCAGTATAGCCTACAACGGACTTTTTCTTGTCCCGTTAAAATTCTTTTTATTGGATATGACCTCAATCAACAATTCGTTGTCTGAACAAGGAAGTGAAATGATTGATGGTATTATAGGCGCTGATTTTCTTAAAAAAACCAACGCCTTAATAGATTACAAAAGCAAGAGGCTTTTTCTAAAGCTCTAAAGCTTTCTTAGGGTCGTTGTCCATCAATAAAGCAATTGGGTCTTCCAATGCTTCTTTAATAGCTACAAGGAAGCCTACAGATTCCTTTCCGTCAACTATTCGGTGATCGTAAGATAAAGCCAAATACATCATCGGATGAATTTCAACTTTTCCGTTCACTGCGATTGGACGTTCAATAATATTGTGCATTCCCAAAATACCCGATTGTGGTGGATTGATAATTGGTGTTGATAGCATAGAACCAAACACACCTCCGTTAGAGATCGTAAAAGTACCTCCAGTCATTTCGTCGACTGTGATTTTACCATCCCGCGCACGGATAGCTAATCTTTTTATTTCTGTTTCAACACCTCTAAAAGAAAGGGTCTCTGCGCTTCGAACAACAGGGACCATAAGTCCTTTTGGTCCCGAAACGGCAACACTAATATCGCAATAATCGTATTCAATCTGGTAATCACCATCGATCATAGAATTAACATCAGGATATAATTTCAAAGCGCGAACTACGGCTTGAGTGAAAAAACTCATAAAGCCTAATCCAACATTGTGCTTGGCTTTAAACGTTTCTTTAAATTCATTTCGCAAGGCAAAAATGGGCGACATATTAACTTCGTTGAACGTGGTCAACATGGCGGTTTCATTTTTAGCACTTACTAGGCGTTGTGCTACTTTACGTCTCAGCATCGATAGTTTCTTACGGCTATCATCACGAGAACCGTGAGTTGGAGGAGTTCCCATTGAAGGCACTGCATCAACAGCATCTTGCTTGGTGATTCGCCCATCTCTTCCAGTACCAGAAACGGCATTGGCATCGATTCCTTTTTCGTTTAATATTTTCTTTGCCGCTGGCGAAGCAGAGCCCGAAGCGTATGTCGCTTGTGCTACAACCTCTTTTTCAACAACAACAGCTGCTTCTTCTTTCTTAGCTGCCGCTTCTGCAGGAGCAGCGTCGCCACTCGGCTTGCCTTCAGTATCAATTAGACAAACGACTTGACCAACAGCAACTGCATCACCTTCTTCTGCTTTGAAAGTAATTGTTCCGCTTTCTTCGGCAGGAAGTTCTAAGGTTGCTTTGTCCGAATCTACTTCGGCAATGGGTTGGTCTTTTTCTACGTAATCTCCTTCGGCAACAAGCCATTGAGCGATTTCTACTTCGGTAATTGATTCTCCTGGTGAAGGAACTTTCATTTCTAAAATCATAGGAATGGGTTTAACAGGTAGTGTTATTTATTTATTTTCTCTAATAAAATTATTCTTGGTGTCATCAAAAACATAATCAATGACTTCGCCGTGTCTTTTCTTGAATCGCGTTGCACTTCCTGCAGCTGGAGCCGCATAAAAACGCCTAGATACTGGTCGGAAATGAGCTGCTTCTGGTAAATGAAGAAGTAAGTGTGACCATACACCCATATTACGAGGTTCTTCTTGAGCCCATACAACATCTTTAACGTCCTTATATTGCTCTAATACGTCACGCATTTCGTCAATCGGTAAAGGAAACAATTGTTCTACACGAACTATAGCAACGTCATGTCGTTTCTTTACTTTCCGAGCTTCAACCAGGTCGTAATAAAATTTACCGGTACAGAACACTAAGGTTTTTGTTTTTTCGGGAACTACATCAGCATCTTCAATTAGTGTATGGAATTTACCATTCGCAAATTCTTCTTTAGAAGAAACAACATCTTGATGACGCAGTAAACTCTTCGGTGTGAATATAACCAAAGGTTTTCTGTAATTGGTTTTCATCTGTCGACGAAGAATATGGAATAAGTTTGCGGGTGTTGAACAATTTGCTACAAACATATTATCCTTTGCACAAAGCTGTAAATAGCGCTCAATTCGAGCAGAAGAATGTTCTGCTCCTTGTCCTTCATATCCATGCGGAAGTAATAAGACAATTCCGTTTTGAGTTTTCCACTTATCTTCTCCCGAAGCAATGTATTGGTCTATTACAATTTGTGCACCGTTACTGAAGTCTCCAAACTGCGCTTCCCAAATAGTCAATGCATTTGGACTTGCCATAGCAAAGCCGTAGTCAAAGCCTAAAACTGCATACTCAGATAAAAGGGAATTGTAAACACTGAATTTTCCTTGATTTTCGGGACTGATCGTATTCAACAATACAATTTCTTCTTCAGACTCTTCTGCTTTTAAAAGTGCATGGCGGTGCGAAAACGTACCACGCTCCACATCTTGACCTGAAATACGAACATCGAAACCTTCTTTAAGTAAGGTTCCATAGGCTAGGAGTTCTCCCATTGCCCAGTCCATAGCGTCCGATTCGAAGTACATGCGTCTTCGGTCACCAATTAATTTTTCTATTTTACGAAGGAATTTTTTATCCGCAGGCAAGGTGGTAATTGTTGTAGCTACTTCAGTAAGCATCTTTTTATCGACCTTCGTATCTACAACTTCTTTCATTTTCTTTGCCTTCGCCAAAGAAAGTCCTTCCCACTCATCAGCCATAAAAGGCGTGATGATTGTTTTTTCTTCTTTTCGAGAGTCCTTAAGGTCGACCTCTAAAGAGTTTTTATAATCTAGTTCCAACTGCTTTACATCTGCAGCAGTTACAATATTTTGAGCGATCAACTGATCAGCATAAATATCTCTCGGATTTTGATGTTTTGCAATTTTCTTGTACAGCTTAGGCTGGGTAAAGCGCGGTTCATCACCTTCATTGTGCCCATACTTACGATATCCTAAAAGATCGATAAATACATCTCTACCAAATTTCATTCGATAATCTAAAGCAAAAAGAGTTGCATGAACAACCGCCTCTGCATCATCCGAATTCACATGGAGTACAGGTGACAAGGTTACTTTTGCTACATCAGTACAATAGGTACTGGATCGAGCGTCGAGGTAATTGGTTGTAAATCCAATTTGATTATTTACAACAATATGAATTGTTCCTCCTGTTCCGTATCCTTTAAGGCCTGCCATTTGAACAATTTCGTAAGGCAATCCTTGTCCTGCAATTGCTGCATCTCCATGCACAATTATAGGGAGTACTTTATGGGTATCTCCGTCAAAACTGTTTTCTAATTTTGCTCTTGCAATTCCCTGAACCACTGCGCCAACCGTTTCAAGATGTGAAGGGTTGGGAGCAATATTCATGTTTATTTTTTTACCGTTATCGGTAGTGCGTTTTGAAGTCCATCCTAAATGGTATTTCACATCCCCATCAAAAACAGTCTCTTCATAATCTTTTCCGTCAAACTCGCTGAAAATATCTTTTCCTGATTTTCCAAAAATATTAGTCAAGGTATTCAAACGACCACGATGTGCCATTCCCATTACAAACTCTTCTACACCATGATTGGCTGCAGCCTCGACTACAGCATCTAGAGCTGGAATCAAAGACTCTCCACCTTCAAGAGAAAATCGTTTTTGACCGACGTATTTGGTATGCAAAAAAGTCTCAAAGCTTACCGCTTGATTCAATTTTTTTAGAATGTGTTTTTTCTCATCTTGAGAAAAATTTGGTAGATTATCGTTTACATGAAGTCGTTTTTGAATCCAATCCAATTTTTCAGGATTACGGATATACATATATTCAACTCCAATAGAATTGCAGTATACACGTTCTAGGTGTTCAATAATAACAGTAAGTGTATTGGGGCCTATCCCCATAATATCTCCTGCATTGAATACCATATTGCGATCTGCCGGAGATAATCCGAAATTTTCTAACGCCAAATTGGGCTGATAGGTTCTGCGATCTCGTACAGGGTTTGTTTTGGTAAACAAATGCCCCCGTTTTCTGTACGCATCAATAAGCTGTACTACTCGAAACTCTTTTTGTAAGTGTTCGGGTACTTCAGTTACCGATTCAATACTGTTATCATCTTGGCTGTTTTCAACTCCAAAGTCAAAACCTTGGAAAAAAGCTCTCCAGCTAGGCTCAACGCTATCAGGTTGTTGAAGGTATTGGTCATACATTTGAGCAAAATAGCCCGTATGAGCTGCATTTAAAAAGGAATACTTGTCCATTATATGGATGCTTGTCTAAAGATTCATCTACGAAATTACAACTTTTAGCCTAAGCTTGCTATGTCTTTAAGTTAAAAAAAAGTGAGTTTTAACACAATTACACTTCATTTTATGGCATTTACAGTTTTTATCATGAAAAACGAATTCATTCTGAAAAACAACTCCTTAAGGATGTGTTTAAAAAAAGAAGAATATCTTTTCTGAAAACCAAAGAACACCTTTCATAATTGGTTACTTTAGACAGCATGTTTGCACTCGTCGATTGTAATAATTTTTATGCTTCTTGTGAGCGTGTTTTTCAGCCTCAATGGGAAGGAAAACCTATTGTCATTTTATCCAATAATGATGGCTGTGTTATTGCGCGAAGTAACGAAGCAAAAGCTTTGGGCATCCCTATGGGAGCACCTGCTTTTAAATACAAAGAGGTTTTTGCAAAACAAAGAATTAAAGTATTTTCTTCGAACTATCCGCTTTATGGCGACATGAGTAGTCGCGTTATGCAAATTCTAGAAAACTACACACCTGATTCCGAAATTTACAGTATTGACGAAGCCTTTTTAAAATTCGATGGTTTTGATTATTTCGATCTAAAAACTACAGGACACAAAATGAGAAAACAGGTACGTCAGTGGACGGGAATTCCTGTTTCTGTAGGCTTTGCTCCTACAAAAGCATTGGCTAAAATTGCAAATAAAATTGCAAAAAAATTCGATTCCCGAACACAAGGAGTTTATATAATTGACAGTTGCGAAAAACGAGTAAAAGCGTTGAAGTGGACCGCCGTAAAAGACATCTGGGGCATAGGCAGGCAGCACAGCAAAAGACTAGAAGTACAAGGAATCCAAACGGCATATGACTTTGCAAATCTTCCTGATTCATGGATCAAAAAACACATGAGTGTGTTGGAGCTTCGTTTAAAAAAGGATTTACTCGGATTACCTTATATTAAGCTAGAGGATGTTATCCCTACAAAAAAGTCTATTGCTACTACTCGAAGTTTTAAAAGTAATCTTTCCCAGTTCCATCAATTAGAAGAGCGCATTTCGACTTATGCCAATAGCTGCGCAGAAAAACTTCGAAAGCAAGAAGGTAGTTGCAGTGCTGTCCTGATTTTTATTCGCAGTAATTCGCATCAAAAAAACAAAAAACAATACCGCAACAGCTGTGTAATCACCCTTCCATATGCTACCGATTCTAGTCTCATTATTTCCAAACAGGCAGCCAACGGATTAAAACGTATTTTCAAGGATGGTATTGACTATAAGAAAGCAGGCGTTATTCTATTAGGGTTAGTGCCTGCCAAAGAACGACAGCTCAACTTGTTTCAACCCGATCTAAACAAACACGATCCGCTGATGCAGGCTATTGACAAAATACATTTACGCTTTGGGCCGCATAAAATCAAATTAGGAAATCAAGACCTTAATTCAACTTGGAATATGCGGCAAGAACACCTTTCTAAGCGCTACACAACAGAGCTTACAGAAGTTTTTACTGTCAACAACAATTCGAATATCACCCTATGAAAAAAGCCCAAACGTCGCAACAAGCCATCGTTTTCTTTAAACCAAACACGGAGGTATTTCAAGAGATGCCCCTAGCGCAAAATGGCGTTTCCGCTGGCTTCCCTTCGCCTGCAGATGACTTTAAAGAACTTCGAATCAGTATTGATCAAGAGGTTGTCAAAAACGCTGAGGCTACTTTTTATGCTCGAGTAGCAGGAGAATCTATGCAAGGGGCCGGACTAGATGATGGCGATCTTCTAGTTATTGATCGGAGTAAAGAGCCACAAGACAACAATATCGCCGTTTGTTTTATTGATGGTGAATTTACCGTTAAGCGTTTAAAGGTAGCGGAAGAATGTATCTATTTGATGCCCGAGAATTCAAAATACAAACCCATACGCGTAACGGAAGAAAACGAATTGATCATCTGGGGCGTTGTTACTTTTGTAGTTAAAAAGGTCTAATTTTTTAGTCTCAATAGAATTTCATACTTTAGACGAAGCACACTATAATATATAATTAAATGAAGAGAGTCGCTTACCTTTTCTGGATCATCGGCATTCTTCATGTCTTTGGGCAGTATACAAATCAAGAACTCTTGACGACCTACACAAAACCACTGATAATACCCTTATTAGCAGTTTTTTACTACAACAAACAGGCAGGAAAATTATTTTTAATTGCACTCGGGTGCTCTTGGTTGGGAGATCTTTTCTTAATGGGCGAAGGTCGTTTATTTTTCCTTTCTGGGATTTTCTCTTTCTGGGGAGCACAACTTTGCTACTTATATCTAATCACTAAAGAAATACAACTTCCCTTCAAAAAACTCTTCCGTTCTAAAGAAGCTCTTCTACCGCTAATCTTGTTTGGAGGTTACTTTGTTGGTACGATGAGTCTATTGGGTGCTAAACTCGGAATGTTGTCTTTTCCAGTTAGTGGATATGCGCTTACTTTAGCAACCATAGGCGCTGCAAGCATGCTACTGTGGAGAAAAAAGAAAAGCTCAAAAACGCTAGCTCTTTTATCTGGAGTTATCTTATTTATTGTTTCTGATAGCATGATCGCATTCAACACGTTTTATTTCCAAGAAGACATCTTTGGCTTCTGGGTAATGGCCACCTATATTCCCGCTCAATTCTTAATCTGTAATTACTTCAGAAAAACACACTTAAACCCCAGCAAATGAATTCAGCTCTTTCAGCATTATTCAAATACAGTGTTTACCTGTTTTGGGTTGTTGCTCTTATTAATCTTTATGGACTGATGTTTTATAGTCCGATGGAACAAATAACAAAACCCTTTCTTATCCCCATTTTAAGTCTTTACTATTTTTCTGGAAATAACAGGAATTCTGCTTATATGATGGCGTTGTTTTTTTCTTGGTTTGGGAATGTTTTGATTATGAGTACTGAATTCACGATGATTCTTGCCGGGGTTATTTGTTTCTGGGGAATGCTATTACTGTACTCCTATCAAATCCTCAAAGCCCTTTCTGGCTCACTCGTAGATCAATTCAAAAAAAAATACGCCAAGACCATTGTGGTTATTTGTCTAGTATATTTAATCATTATAATCGGTGTTCTTTATGAGGATCTAGGGAAACTTGTTCCTGCAATATCGTTTTACGGAGTAACACTTACAGGAACTGGATTTCTTAGTATTATGCTGTGGTTTAAACAAAAAGAAAAAACAACATTCGCTCTCATGTCAGGCGTAATTTTTATAATCATTAGTGGTACATTACTCGCTGTAAAGTTATTCGCAGGAAACAACCTTTTAATTGAAACCTTGATGCGACTCTCATACATAGTTGCACAGTTTTTAATTTGTTTTTACTTTAAAAAATCAACAAGCACTCTTTAAAATATGATTTTATCCATCCCAAACCGAATCAAATTCAGTCTCTTTTCTTTTGTACTGTCTTCTGTTTGCTATATTTATGGTAGTTTATTTGGCAATGTCACATTAGAAATAACCTCAACCATTTTTCTCATTCCGAGTTTGGCTTTTTTATATTTTTTAAAGTCAAAAGAAAAAAACCTTGCCTACAGTTTGATTCTTGTTTTTTCATGGATAGGAGGGTTACTAATCTTATCGAAGACGTTTTTAAACTCCATTTCTGGTGTTATTGCTTTTTGGGGCGTGATATTACTCCTTGCCGACCACATTTTGAAGCAGCTCAAAACACCCCTAAAAAAACAATTCAAAAAGAAAAAAACAATTTATTCGTTCCTCATTCACTCTGCTTATTTGTGCGGCATACTATATCTATTATCAGAACATCTGGGAAGCTTTATTTACCCAATTACATTTTATGGAATATGCTTAGTCGGAACTAGCTTTTTGAGTACTGTGTTCTGGAATGAGCAAAAAAATAAGACCAACATGATTCTGATGTTTGGGGTAAATACGCTGGTTATAAGTGGATCAATACTTGCCCTCAAGCTTTTTGAAGGGGAGATAACCCTGATTCAAGACTTTTTTAGACTATTCCTTTATATAATCTCAGAACTGTTCATTTGCCTCTACTTTATAACATCAAAAAAAAGTAAATGAAAATCTCAAATGTTTCCCCAAAGACATTCATAGTTCTTTATTGGCTGTCTTTATCCCTCTACATCTTCAGTGTAATTTTTGATTATTCTACAATCCATTCGATTGGTATTGTATTCATGATTCCTTTCCTTGCACTGGCAACTAGCTCAAAAAAAGAAGTAGTGAATGGGTATTTCTATATCTTATTTATGGCTTGGCTTGGAGACGTACTTTTATTAGCTGAGAAACCATCAACAACATTCAGTGCAGTAATTTCATATTGGGGAAATCTCCTGGCCATTTCAGCATTACTACAACGCAAACTCGTTGGTTCTATGCTGTCTCAAATTCAAAAAAAAGAAGGTGTATATGCACTGTTGGGTTTAGGAATCGCCATTCTGAGTATCATCGTAATAATAGAACCATATGCAGGAATAATTTTGATTCCTATAATATTTTATGGGATCACCTTAATCCTAACAGGAATTCTAAGTTTTATCATCTACTCAAAAAACAAGACAATTCGAAATCGAAATTTGATTTTAGGATATGTTTTTATGTGCATAAGCGCCATTACAAAAGCTATAGAAATAATTTATTTTGACAATAATTATTACTTTTTCTGGAATCCTCTATTTTATGCACTGGGACATTATTACTTTTACTTGTATTTCACACACAAGTCAAAACATAACCATGCGATTTAAAAACTTATATCTACCGTTGTTCTTCCTACTGTTTTTTTGCTTCAATTTAAGTTTAGCTCAAGACGATGACTATTATGAAGACGAAGACGACACATATGAGGAGGTAGAATATCTATCTCCCCTAAACGACAAAAGCTTAGAAGGTCAAAAACTGTTTGTAGAAGAACTTCTCGACCTCTCGGGATATATTGTCAAAAGCATACAAGTATATCAGAAACTTCCGAACAATGCTAAGGTTTTCCGAGTAAAATTGGACTCCAAAAACGAAGGTGGTTTTATGTTTGTACGCTGGGATAAAGAGGAAAAAGAAAATTACATTGCTAATAAAATGATCGATCCCGGAGTATACTACAACTTGAAAGCCTCCAAAGAAATTATGCGCAAACAAACAGACAAAGGGTCTTTCGGAATTGAAGATATTGGATTACAGGCAGGAGATCAAGAACAAATAAGTAAAGACGAACTGGAACAATTTAGACAAGAATTCGATCTCCAGGAAAAAGAGAAGGAAGTGGAAAAAATAAACAAAGAAAACAAAGCGGCAAAAAAGAAAAACAGAAAGCGTAAAAATTAATTTGTTTATTTTATTTGCAAAAAAGTTAAACAAAAACTTTTGAGTTTAAAATCCAAACCTTAATTTTACTAAAAATCAATTCCCATGCAAAATCGCCTATTACTGATCCTTTTGACAATCTCTACCTATGTATTAGCTCAAAATACAGGAACTTTTTCAGGGCAAATTATTGATGAAAAAACACAATACCCTTTAGAAGGATCTTCTGTTATTCTTGAAGGAACAAATATTGGTGTTATTACGGATGCAAATGGATATTTTACTTTTGAAAACGTACCCACCAAATCATATAATATTCAAGCAACTTATTTGGGTTATGAGTCTCAAACTCTTTACAATGTGATCGTAAAGTCGGTAGGAACACCATCTCTTTTATTTAAACTCAATGAAGCTTCCGAAGCTTTAGATGAAATAATCCTCTCGAAGAGTTCTTTTAGAACGTCTAAAGAAACACCATTATCAACTCAATCCTTTTCAGCGGTAGAGATAGAAACATATCCTGGAGGAAATAACGATATCGCAAAAGTAGCACAGAGTTTACCTGGAATTTCACCTTCAATTGGTGGATTTAGAAATGACTTCATTATTCGTGGTGGAGCTCCAAACGAGAGTGTATACTATTTGGATGGTGTAGAAATCCCAAACATCAATCATTTTAGCACACAAGGAAGTGCTGGAGGCCCCGTAGGAATGCTCAATGTTGCTTTTATACGAGAAGTAACATTATCCTCCTCTGCATTTGGTGCAGAATATGACAACCCTTTGTCGGGAGTACTTGCTTTTGAGCAACGCGAAGGAAACGATCAAAAGTATTCAGGAAATGTCCGAATTGGAGCCAGTGAAGCTGGAGCAACTTTCAACGGTCCGTTATTCAAGGGAGGGAAAGAACGCTCCAATACAACGTTAATGATTTCTGCTCGAAGAAGTTATTTGCAATTTGTATTTGCATTGGTAGGCCTTCCTATACGCCCCGATTACTGGGATTATCAATGGAAATTGAATCATAAAATTGACGAACGCAACAGCCTTACTTTTATTGGTCTTGGATCTATCGATGATTTCTCGGTAGTTGCTCCTGATGATTTTGATGTGGAACAACAAGCAGCTCTTGAAACAGCTCCAATTATCGAACAAAGAACCATTACACTTGGTCTTACTTGGAAACATAAATTTAAAAATGGAACAGGGCAAGTAAACACAACTTTGAGCACCAATCGCCTGAAGAATGTTTTCAGTCAATACCAAGACAACGAAAACAAAACAGGCATTCTCTTCAGAAATGATTCTAAAGAGCAAGAAACTAAATTAAGGGTGCACACCACTCAATACATAAAGGACTGGAAAGTTTCTTATGGACTTAACGTTCAGCAATCCGTTTACACCAACAATACGGATGACGTAGTTGGCGGTTTAGACTATGAAACCGCCATTGATTTTGCTAAATACGGTTTCTTTGGAAAACTGAGTCGCTCATTTGTAAATAACCGCTTAAGTTTAGCACTAGGACTGCGTTCCGATGCAGATAGCTTTACAAACGGATCGACACTCATAGATAATCTATCACCAAGGCTTTCGGCTTCGTACATGCTCAATGAAAGTAGTAGTTGGAAGCTGAATGCTTCGGTGGGGCGTTATTTCAAAATCCCAACTTACACCATGTTAGGGTTTCAAAACAACAGTGGAGAGTTCATCAACAAGTCCAATCGATACACACAGAGTGATCATTATGTCTTTGGGGTTGAGTACAACCTAAGTCCTTCAGCTCGTTTTACAGTAGAAGCTTTTAGAAAAGACTACAGCCAATACCCAGTATCTGTTTTAGACGGTGTATCCTTAGCTAATAAAGGTGCTGGTTTTGAAGTATTAGGAAACGAAGCAGTAGTTGATACTGGTAGCGGATTGAGTAAAGGAATTGAAGTTTTGTTTCAACAAAAATTATCAAATAACTTTTATGGTATTTTGGCTTACACCTTGTTTAGCAGTGAGTTTTCTGGAATAGACAATGTAAGACTTCCTTCGGTCTGGGACAGTGGAAACTTGCTGACCTTTACTGGAGGCTATAAATTACCAAAAAACTGGGAGGTTAGTTTACGCTATCGTTATGCCGGAGCAACGCCGTTTGCCCCAACTGACACAGCAGCAACTTTGATAACCTACCCGCAAGTTATAATCGACTATAGTCGTTTGGGAGAAAACAAATTATCGACCTTCAAACAAGGAGATTTTCGTTTGGATAAGAAATGGAATTTCGAGAAGCTATCGTTTAATTTCTATATCGAAATTCAAAATTTCTTAGCGCAAGAAAACCCTCGGCCAGACGAATACACTTTGGCTAGAACGGATGAAGGCGTGTTGATTTTACCTAAAGAACTTGTTAAGATTGAACGTGAAGAACGAAACACTCCTTTCCCTTCTTTTGGATTTGTATTTGATTTTTAGAGGTAAAAATCTTGTACTAATTGCTGGTGTTCGGATGTACGTTGATGGCGGGATTCTTCAAGAATCAATTCCTCGGTAAGCAAAGAAGATTTTGTTTTTTCAAATCGCATCAAAATTCTTTTAAAAGAACTCATTGAAGTTCCCTTTACGTGCAGCTCTTGAACTATATGTAGATTCTGCTCAAGCCCAAGTTTGACAAGCATATTTCGGTATTCGAAAGGACACACCATTGAAAAACTTCCAGCAGCATTTAATAGTTGATCAACACAAGAAAACAAATCTTCATAGGGAAGGTGGTTATTATCTCGAGCAGTACTTCTTGAGTCTTCTGATACTTTAAAAGGAGCGGTAAAAAAAGGTGGGTTCGAAACAATCAAATCAAAGGTTTCAATAGATTTTTGAGTATAGTTTAAAATGTCTGCATGAATCAATTCTAAACGATCAGACCAAGGGGAATCTTTAAAGTTTGCGGCCGCCTCAGCAGCAGCGTCCTCTTCTATTTCTATTGCTTTGATGATAGGACTTGCAGTTCTTTGGGCGAGCATTAGAGCAATCAGCCCAGTACCAGAACCAATGTCTAAAATGGTTTTGGGTTTACTATTCACGGAGGTCCAAGCACCAAGCAAAACACCGTCAGTACCGATTTTCATTGCAGATTTCGACTGGTCAATTTGAAATTGCTTAAACCGAAAGAGTGCATTTTTCACGGGCGATAAACATCCAATAATCCGTCGGGTAAATTCAGTGTAAGTTCAGACGATTTTTTATCAACTTTAGCAATAAAATCATCGTGAACAGGAACTAAAATAAGTCGCTCCTTATTATCTAGAATCTCGAACAAAGCTTGAGGCGTTTGATCATTTACCGATTGAAGAATTCCGATCTTTTTACCCGATTGCTCTTTAACCGTAAAACCAATAACTTCGTGATAATAAAATTGACTGTCCTCTAATTCAGGAAGAAAACTTAGAGGGAGGTACAACTCTTTCTTCATCATCAAATCTGCATCGGCTTCTGTTTCGATGTCTTCGAAGCGAATCCGCAGTAAGCTTGATTTTTGGAGTTGTGCATTATCAATAAAAAAAGGAACCAGTTTATTGCCTTGTAAGACAAAAACTGATTCCAAATTGATATAGTCTTGAGGAGTATCGGTATCTAGCTTAGCTAGAACTTCTCCTTTATAACTGAATTTTGAAACGATGGTCCCGAGATAGAAACATTCTTCTTTGGTCATCGATGCAACAAATTATGCTTCTGGAGTCTCTTCAGTTGCGTCAGCAGCAGGAGCTTCTTCAGCAGGAGCAGGAGCAGCCTCTTCAGCTACTTCTTCTTTTGCTTCTTCAACAGCAGGAGCTTCGGCGGCAGCAGCAGCTTCTTTTTCAGCAGCGGCAGCAGCTTCAACAGCGGCAGCAGCAGCAACTTCTTCGGCAGCAGCTTCATCAACTAGAGCTTTAGCATCAGAAACACGCTTTTCATTTACAGCTTTTTCAGCAGCAAATGCATCCGCTTGTGCTTTAGCTTCTTCTTTAGAAAGACCGTCTACTTTAGCTTGTATAAGAACGTCTTTTTGCTCTAACCATGCTTCGAACTTTGTATCTGCGTCTTCCTGAGTTAAGGCTCCTTTGCGAACGCCACCTTGTAGGTGATGTTTCAATAAAGCTCCTCTGTAAGACAATAAAGTACGAGCAGTGTCAGTAGGTTGCGCTCCATTTTCTAACCATTTTACAGCAGCATCTACATCAAGATTAACTGTTGCTGGGTTAGTGTTAGGATTGTATGTTCCGATTTTTTCGAGATAACGTCCATCTCTTTTGGCACGAGCATCAGCTGCTACTACCCAATAGAATGGTTTTCCTTTTTTTCCGTGTCTCTGTAATCTGATTTTTACTGGCATGTCATATTAAATTGTGAACGTTCTCGACGTTCGGGTTATTAATTCAAGATGCAAATGTACTCTTTTATTTCAAAAGTAGGTCCGAAACTATTAGAGATCTTATATTTAGAAAAGAAACCAAGTTGTCTGAACATGTTTAGGCGGTTATTACTAGGATTTTATCCTTGTACAACCCATTAAAAAGGCTTATTTTTGCGCCCTAATTTATTGAGAACATATCCATGCAAATTACAAGAACAGACCATGACGCCTTAAACAGTACAATTACGATCGCATTAGATCAAAATGATTTTGCTGAAAAAGTACTTAACATATTGAACGATTATCGCAAAAATGCGAGCATCCCAGGATTTAGAAAAGGACATGTGCCTATGGGCATGATCAAAAAACAATATGAAACGGCAGTTACAGCTGATGAGGTAAACAAAATACTACAAGAAAACCTAAACAAATATATCACCGACGAAAAGCTTGAGCTTCTTGGAAATCCACTTCCAAAAATGCAAGACGAAATTGACTGGAAGGCTGATGTCATGAACTTTGAATTCGAACTTGGACTTTCTCCGAAGTTTGATGTTAAGTTGAAAGGCAAAAAGGCAGTTACCTATTTTCAAATTGAAGCGGATAAGAAAATGATTGATGAACAACTCAACCATATTCAAAAACAATACGGAAAGATTGAGTCTGCTCAAGAAATTGGAAAAGGCGCTGAACTATCTGTTGAAATCAAAAACGAGGAAGCTGCTATCGATACAACTCCTGTTATTGAGTTTGATCAAATCAAAGGAAAAAAGAACATCACTGCACTTAGGGCTGCTAAAGTTGGTGACACTGTAGAGCTAGAAGCTAAAGGGCTTTTCACAGAAGACAGTGCGTCTGCTAGAGCATTTGGCTTAACCATTCCACAATTGGATGAGCTTCCAAAAACGGTTGCGATTACTATAAAGGAAATCAACAATCGAATTCTTGCTGATTTAGATCAAGAGCTTTTTGATAAATTGTACGAAGCTGGAACTGTAACTTCGGTAACAGATTTAAAAGCTAAAGTAAAAGATGGGATTGAAAAGCAATTTGTTTCTCAGTCGGAACAAAAGCTACTCAATGATGTGACAGAGAATTTAATTGATGCAACTAAATTTGATCTCCCTAAAGAATTTTTGATTCGTTGGTTACAAAACTCTGGTGAAAAACCATTGAATGAAGAAGAAGCTATCGAGGAGTATGACAAATCTGAAAAAGGGATTCGTTACCAATTGATCGAAGGATCAATCATCCAAGAGCACGACCTTCAAATTCAGTTTGAGGAATTACAGAGCTTTGCTAAAGAATTGATCAAAGAACAAATGGCTCAGTATGGTCAACAAGCTCCAGAAGAAAAAGAGCTCGATGATATCGCTGCTCGTATCTTCACCAATCAAGAAGAAACCAAAAGACTTTCTGATCAATTGATGAGTAAAAAGCTATTGGATTTTTACAAAGAAAATGCAGGAATAAAAACAAAGAAAGTAAACTACGATGCGTTTGTAAAAGAAGCATACGGTAGTGCACAATAATTTTACTTACTTTTAGTTACTAAATAAACCTCACTATGGACTACGGAAAAGAGTTTAAAAAATACGCAACTAAGCATCACGGAGTAAACGCTATGTATTACGATAAAATCGTTAGCAGTATGACTCCTTATATTATTGAAGAACGCCAAATGAATGTAGCTCAGATGGATGTATTCTCTAGATTGATGATGGATCGTGTTATGTTTTTGGGAACAGGGATTGACGATCAAGTAGCAAACATCATTCAAGCACAATTGTTGTTTTTACAAAGTGTAGATCCAAAACGTGATATTCAAATGTACATCAACTCTCCTGGAGGAGGCGTATATGCAGGTTTGGGTATTTATGACACAATGCAGTACATAACACCCGATGTTGCAACGATCTGTACAGGAATTGCAGCTTCTATGGGTGCTGTATTACTTTGCGCAGGACAAAAAGGGAAACGTTCTGCCTTACCTCATGCTCGTGTGATGATTCACCAGCCTTTAGGTGGTGCTCAGGGTCAAGCTTCGGATATCGAAATTACCGCTCGCGAGATCATGAAACTTAAAAAAGAATTATACGATATCATTGCAAACCATTCTGGTCAAGAATTCGACAAAGTACACCACGACAGTGATCGTGATTACTGGATGAAAGCTGACGAAGCTAAGGCTTACGGTATGGTGGATGAAGTTTTGACTAAATAAAAAGTATTGAATCATGAGTGATGAAGAATTAATTTGTTCCTTTTGCGGCCGTTCTAAACCACAGACCGATTTGCTGATTGCTGGCTTAGACGCTCATATCTGTGATAAATGTATTCATCAAGCTCATGGTATTGTGATTGAAGAAGACAAAGGTGCTGAAGGTGCAGATGATCAATCAGAAGCTTTAGATGTAAAGACACCGAAACTCACCAAGGCTTTTTTAGACCAATATATCATTGGTCAAGATGCAGCTAAACGGGTGATTTCTGTTGCTGTATACAATCACTATAAAAGATTATCTCATCCTAAATCGGAGCTTGAGGAAATTGAAATTCAAAAAAGTAATATCCTATTGGTTGGACAAACCGGAACAGGAAAAACATTATTAGCTCAATCCATTGCCAAGATGCTTAGTGTACCTTTGGCTATTGTAGATGCTACAATCTTAACAGAAGCAGGTTATGTTGGTGAAGATGTTGAAAGTATTTTAACCCGCTTACTTCAGGCTGCTGACTATGATGTTGAACGCGCTCAACGTGGAATTGTTTTCATTGATGAGATTGACAAAATTGCCCGCAAAGGAGATAATCCATCCATTACACGTGACGTTTCAGGAGAAGGGGTTCAACAAGCACTATTGAAGTTGCTTGAAGGAACCGTTGTAAACGTTCCCCCGAAAGGAGGTCGTAAGCACCCCGATCAAAAATTCATTGAAGTAGATACCTCCGATATATTATTTATTGCAGGTGGAGCTTTTGATGGTATTGAGCGTGAAATCAATAAACGTATGAATCTTCAGGCAATTGGTTATAAAGTTCAAGCGCAAAAAGAAGACATCGACAAAGACAACCTTTTACAATATGTAAATCCAAAAGATGTAAAGTCATTTGGATTAATTCCTGAGATAATTGGACGCCTTCCTGTGTTGACTTACATGCATCCGCTAGACAGAAAAACCTTACGCTCCATATTAACAGATCCTAAGAATGCATTGATCAAGCAGTACGAAAAGCTTTTTGAGCTCGATGGAATAACGCTCAGTTTTTCTTCTGGAGCATTGGATTTTATCGTTGAAAAAGCATTAGAATACAACTTGGGTGCACGTGGACTACGTTCTCTTTGTGAAGCTATTCTTACCGATGCAATGTTCGAAATGCCAGGTGGAGATGCAATAGAGTTGAAAATAAGCAAAAGCTATGCTGAAGGGAAACTCAATAACTCAAAAGACCCAACGCTTAAAGCGGTTTCTTAGCATTAAACTCTAATAGTTCTTCTATCAAATCACGGTTATTAGATAAACGCGGAACCTTGTGTTGTCCTCCCAGTTTTTTATTTTCAGATAACCAGTTGTAAAACAACTTAGGCTGCGCTATGACTACTTCTGGAAGCCGCATGGTCATATCTTTATATCGCTTGGCATCATAATCCGAATTAACTTCACGCAAGGTTTCATCCAACAGACTAGTAAATCGTTCCATGTTTTCGGGAAGACTATCAAACTCAATAAGCCATTGATGTGCCCCACTACCTTTTCCTTTCATGAAAATTGGAGCAGCAGTATAATCTACGATATGAACACCCAAGGCCTGAGCGGCTTTCGACAAGGCAAAATCTGCGTTTTCGATCACTAATTCTTCTCCAAAGGCATTAATAAAATGCTTTGTTCTCCCGACCACTTGAATACGATACGGAGCAACAGAAGTGAATTTGATTACATCGCCCAATTTGTAACGCCACAAACCTCCATTGGTTGTAATCACGAGTGCGTAATTTGTATACAATGACACCCCAGCTAGGGGAACAATATCATCATCTGTTCCGTCAACCGGAATGAATTCATAAAAAATACCATAATCCAACATCAATAACATCTCATCAGAATTATTCTGATCTTGAATCCCGAAAAAGCCTTCCGAAGCATTATACGTTTCGTAGTACTTAAGCTGAGAGCCAGGGAAAAAATTGTTGTATTGGTTTTGATACGGTTTAAAGCTAACCCCTCCATGAAAAAAAACTTCAAGGTTAGGCCAAACCTCCAAAATATTTTTCTTTTCGGTCTGCTCAAGAACCTTATTAAACAAGACCATCATCCAGGACGGAACTCCCGCAAAGCTTGTAACATTTTCGTTTATACTCTCATTTAAAATGGCATCCATTTTAGCTTCCCATTCGGGCATTAAAGAGACTTTATGAGATGGCGTACTGCTAATTTCTGCCCAAAAAGGCATGTTATCAATAATTATTGCCGACAAATCCCCAAAGTAACTGGTGCTGTTATCATAGATTTCTTGACTCCCTCCCAATCGTAGATTCTTGCCATTAAAGAGTTCAGATTCTGGATTATTATTAAAATAGAACGAAAGCATATCTTTTCCTGCTTTGTAATGACATTGCTCTAAAGCCTCAACACTTACCGGAATGAATTTACTTTTACTATCCGTAGTTCCGCTAGACTTTGCAAACCACTTTATGGGTGTAGGCCAAAATATATTGGCTTCTCCCCTTCTACTTCGATTGATGTCTGAAGCAATATCCTCGTACGCAACAAGAGGCACCCTGTTTTTGAAAACTTCGTAGTTGGTAATCGAACTGAATTGATAGCTCAATCCTATTTCAGTTTGCTCAGAAACACGGAGTAAATCCTGAAGAACTTCTTGTTGAACTTCATGGGGGTATTTTATAAAGAGTTCTATCTGATGGATTCTTTTTTTAAGAAACCAAGAGGCTATAGAATTGAATAAGGGGATTGCCATTTTATAAGTATCTTTATTTTATAAATATAAATCATTCTACCACATGTTTTCAGGCGTTCTTAAAAAAATGAATACAGAGTTCGGACCTTCGATTGGTTATTACCTCAATCTGAAAGATGACTTTATTGCCCTACATCAATTCATTGATCAATCCATTACACTTGAAATGACGGGCTATGAATGTCTAAATTGTTCGCGGACTGAGCCAATCTTCAGGCAAGGTTTTTGCAAAAAATGTTTTTTCGAAAGTCCAAACGCAGGCGACTGGATTATGCGTCCCGAATTGAGTACTGCACACTTGGACATTGAAGATCGCGATTTGGATTATGAGAAAAAAGTTCAACTGCAACCGCACATTGTGTATCTCGCGCTTTCTAGCCATCTAAAGGTCGGAGTTACCCGAAAAACACAAGTGCCAACCCGATGGATCGATCAGGGTGCGCATCAAGCTTTAGCCATCCTAGAAGTGCCTAATCGGTATTTGGCTGGTGTTGGTGAAGTTGCATTGAAGGATATTTATTCAGACAAAACGAATTGGCGAAAAATGTTACAAAACGAAGCAGAGCCAATCGATTGGGTTTCCGAAAGAAACAAGGCTATCGATCATCTCCCGAATGACCTAAAGCCTTATGTACTTCTTGAAAATAAAGAGCCTTTAGATATTGGATTTCCTGTAAATCGTTATCCTGAAAAGGTGAAAAGTTTGAACCTGATTAAAGAACAAAATTATACTGGAGTTTTGAAAGGCATCAAAGGACAATATCTCATTTTTGAAGATGATACTGTTTTTAATGTCCGGTCTAACGAAGGTTTGGTTATTAATTTAAAAGTAGCGTAACTAGTCAATGGTTTTAGTCGAAGTTGCTACCAAACGATTAATTTCATCCATTTCAGCAGCAGTCAAATGACGCCACTTCCCCTTATCAACGTCTAGAGAAACGTTCATAATTCGAGTTCGTTTCAAAGCTACAACACGATAATCCAAATACTCACACATCCTTCTAATCTGACGATTCAGACCTTGAGTCAATATTATTTTGAATTCTTTTTTATGGGTCTGTTTAACTTCACAGGGTCGTGTCACGGTATCTAGAATAGGAATTCCGCCGCCCATTTGCTTAATAAAATCATCTGTTATTGGTCGATTAACAGTAACAACATATTCCTTTTCGTGATGATTTCGAGCACGTAAAATCTTGTTGACAATGTCGCCATCGTTGGTCAAAAATATGAGGCCTTCACTAGGTTTATCCAAACGTCCGATTGGAAAAATTCGACTTGGAAAATTAATATAATCAATGATGTTGTCTTTTTCCACAGCTGTATCTGTAGTACAGACAATACCAACAGGCTTATTGAATGCTATATAAATCGCTTTTTCATTCCCAGGACGAACAACTTCTCCGTCTACATGAATTACATCTTCTGGAAGAACTTTTACACCCATACCGATCACCTCACCATTAACAGCAATTCGACCTTGATCGATCATTTTATCGGCAGCTCTTCTCGAGCAATAACCGATTTCACTGAGGTATTTATTTATTCGTACGGGATCACTCATAACGTTATGATTAGTTTTCTAATTGAATTTCTTCTCCAGCTTTTAGGTTGAAACGTTTTCTTATTAAATATACAAAGAGGTAGAGAAAAGGGGTGTCAATAGCAGCAATAAGAACTTTAAAAATAAAACCCGAAACTACTAAGCCTATGAACATGTTCCAAGGTAAAATTTGGAACACACAAAGTAAAAGAATTACGGTAAGAGTATCTAAGAACTGAGATGCAAAGGTTGAAAAATTATTTCGTAACCACAGCTGTTTTCCTTGGGTTTTCTTTTTCCAAAAATGATAGATGCGTATGTCTACAAACTGGGCACACAAGTATGCAATCATGGAAGCTAAAACCGCCAAAGGGGATAAAGAAAACACCTGAGAAAAAGTCTCGTCACCAATAGGCGATGAAGGGATTGCGGGGACAAAATCCGCTAGCAGCAAAATTCCGATGGAAAAAAACGAAGCAAAAATTCCAGCAACAACAACTTGATTTGCTTTTTTTTGACCAAAAATTTCTGAAATTAAATCGGTGATTAAAAAAGTAATCGGATAGGGCAAAATGCCCACGGACAATTCGAACAATGGAATTCCAAAAACGTTTGTATCTATGGGATACCAATAAAAAAACTTTTGAAAAATTAGATTAGAAACCACCAAAGAAGTGATGAAAAGGGCAGCTAAGTATAAAAAAATCTGATACGCAATTGCCTTATCTTTTTGGTTCATGTGTTATCTAATATCAAGTGAAAAAGGAATTCGAACTTGAATCCGTGGGGCTTGATTTTTCTCAGAAGTAGATGCTTCAATAAAAGCACTAAATTCTCTTGGAAGTGCTGATTTAATTTGAGTTTCAATTGCAGCAAAAGGGCTCATTAGAGCAAAAATATCATCAAAGTCTGTTTCGACTTTAGGATACGATGTCAAATTATATTCCTCTATTTCTGCAAGGACAGCAGCAGCTTCTATAGCCGCACCTAGACCTCCTAATTCGTCAACAAGTCCATTTTCTTTTGCTTGCAAACCGGTCCAAACTCTTCCTTGAGCAAGGGCTTCCACTTCCTCTAAAGATAAATTTCTTCCATCTGCAACACGACGCTTAAAGGTATCATAAACATGTTCTATACCTTCCAAAGCGCTTTTACGAAACCCAGGTGAGATTGGTTCAAACGGGCTGTAGCCAACTGCGTTTTTATGCGTCATTACATGCTCTGCTTTAATTCCAATATCGTCTGTAAAACCTTTGACGTTGGGTATGGTTGCAAACACTCCAATTGAACCTGTTATGGTCATTGGATCTGCAAATATTGTATCGGCATTACAGGCAATATAGTAGCCGCCAGAAGCTGCAACATTTCCCATTGAAACTACCAAGGGCTTTTTCTTTTTCGCTTCTTCTAATGCGTTCCATAAGATGTCAGAAATCATGGCACTCCCACCAGGAGAATTTACACGCAACACAATTGCTTTTACCCGCTTACTTTTAGCAGCTTCTTCTATTGCTTCTACAAAAACCTGATCGCCAATTTGAGTTTCATTTCCTTCTCCAAAAAGAATCGGGCCTTGAGCATAAATGATCGCTATTTTATCGCGAACTCCTTTTTTGTGTTCAGCGTTTCCTGCCAAAATATCATTATAATCTACCAGCTTGAGTTTATCCTTTTCTGATAAACCCAGTTTATTTTTCAATAGTTCAACATATTCACTCTTATAGGTGATTTGGTCTATCAGGCCTACCTTGAGGGCATTGCCAACAAGATTTGCCTTGAGGTCAGTAGCAATTGCATCAAGTTCAGTAACTGATATTTTGCGTGCTTCGGCAATTTCTGAACCGATAGTTTCCCAAAGAGAGGCAATTAAAGAACCGATTTGTTCTCGATTGGCTTCACTCATAGAGTTAGATAAATAGGGCTCTACTGCACTCTTATATTTACCATGACGAATTACTTCCATTTTAAAGCCGTACTCATCTTCAAAATCTTTGAAATATAAAACTTCTGATGCCAGTCCTTTGAGTTCAACGCCTCCGTTTGGATTAACAAAAATAGAATCCGCAACGGATGCCAAATAGTACCCTTTTTGAGTGAAAAAATCAGCATAAGCCGATACAAACTTCCCACTATCTTTAAAGGAAAGTAATGCATCTCGAAGTGTTTTGGTTTGCGCCCATCCGGCCACGAGATAATCACTTCGTAAATGAATTCCTTTGATTTTATCGTTTGTTTTAGCCAAATCAATCGCAGTAACAAGATCGATCAATTGAATGCTTTCTGCATCCAAGCCTAAACTGACCTGAAAGTCTTGACTTCCTGGAACATTGTCCATTATGGGTAAGTTTAATTTCAAAGAAAGAACACTGTTGTCTTGAATCATTGCAGCAGAACTGTCAGCCGAATTCACAACACTGGCGATTCCGGCGATTAACATAAATAAGATAATACCCCCTAAAAAAAGGGCAGTGAGCGTTCCTAAAACGGATGCGAAAAATGTACGTAAGAAATTCATTGGAGCTATTTTTTTTACAAATATAAGATAAACTGATAGATGAAGACAGAAGTGTTTATGTTTTTAAATTGCGAGTAACAACTTCATTTTTAGCACAAAACACTTATATTTACGATCTCCAAATCAAGAAAATATGAAAAAAACAGTACTCTTTTTAGGCGTATTTCTATTTTTAACACAGTGTAAAGTCAATCAATTTACAGGTAAAAAAACCTTGCAGATTTACGGAAATAAGACTGTGCTTCCACAAGCTTTTAAAGCATATGACGATTTCATCACTACCAATAAAGTTATCCGAAACACTACAGCGAGTGATCAAATACAACATGTTGGCAAGAAAATAACCCGTGCAGCAGAAGCTTATTTTGAGTACAAACAAAACCTTAGCTATCTCGATGATTATGCATGGGAATATAACTTAGTAGAAGATAAAGCAATCAATGCATGGTGTATGCCGGGTGGGAAAATAGTATTCTATACTGGAATTATGGATATTGCAAAGTCCGAAGCAGGTATTGCTGCCATAATGGGACACGAAGTTGCACACGCACTTGCAAATCATGGAGCCCAGCGTATGAGCGCAGGGACAATTCAACAAGGTCTGGGCATTTTGGGAGCAAAACTTCTAGAAAACGAGCCTGAAAAAAAGAGGGATTTGTTTCTAAAAGCATACGGAATCGGATCTAATGTAGCTGGGATTTTACCCTTCAGCAGAGGGCATGAAAACGAGGCTGACATCATCGGGATGCAACTGATGGCAATAGCGGGTTATGACCCTGCAGAGGCCGCTTCTTTATGGGAACGCATGCAAGCACAAAGCCCAAATTCTAAAACCCCACAAATTTTGAGTACGCACCCTTCTCATCAAACTCGAATTTCTAATTTACGCAAAAATGCTCCTCAGGCTTTAGCGCAAGCGCAACAAATTAAAGACTCCCTGAATCAATAAGTGATTCAAGAGTTGCACCCTTGCTTTTTTTTGTCTTTTTTTGACTCAAAAAAGAACCATGGTTTACATTGCGTTGGGCAGTAATATAGGAAACCGATTCGCTCTACTCCAAGAGGCAGTGTTCTGTATTGGTTCTCGAATTGGTACTATCTTATCAGTTTCTAAAGTTTACGAAACGCCCGCTTGGGGTTTTGAAAGCGAGGCGTTCTTAAATGCCTGTATTAAAATTGAAACAGAACAAACTGCATTAGATGTTCTCGATACTCTTTTAATCATTGAAAAAGAATTGGGAAGGGATCGCAATCTTAGTGAAGGCTATCAGGCACGACCAATCGATTTGGATATGCTGTTGTTTAATAATGAAATTATTTCACACGAACGTTTGCAGGTGCCGCATCCAAGAATGGAATTAAGACAATTTGTTTTGACTCCTTTAGCAGATATTGCCGCAAAAACGGTACACCCACAACTGAAGAAGAACATAGAAGAACTTCAACAAAAATGCGAAGACAATTCTGTTTTGAGTATTTGGAACGAACCGTTGAAGTTTTAAATCTATCGTATCTTCTGAAAAAAGTCCCAGGCTACCACACCAGCAGTTACAGCTATATTGAGAGAATGCTTTGCTCCTTCTTGAGGGATTTCGATTACACCATGCGATGCATCGATCACTTCCTGAGCCACGCCTTTAACTTCATTTCCCAAAACAAAGGCATGAGTTCGCTTGGGTTCCGGTTGAAAGTCATTCAAAAAAACAGCCTGTTCAGCTTGTTCAATAGACCAAACCGCAACATCCTCTTGTTTGAGTCGGAGAACCAAATCAAGGGTGTTTTCTACATACTCCCATGCAACAGATTCAGTTGCTCCGAGTGCCGTCTTTTGAATGTCCTTGTGAGGCGGTTGGGCCGTTATCCCACAGAGATAAATTTTTTGAAGTAAAAAAGCATCTGAAGTTCTAAAGACCGATCCAATATTATTTAAACTTCTGATATTGTCTAAGACTAAAATCAAGGGTGTTTTAGTTGCTGCTTGAGCTTCTTCTATGGACTTTCGACCGAGTTCTATGTTTTTTAATTTTCTATGTTTCACAGGTCAAAAATAAGGAAGTATTCATTAGCGTTTTATAAAATTCAAATAATGGTTACATTCGCATAAATCATAAAGAAAACATCCCTTGGCAAAATCAGCTAAAGAAACTCCCTTAATGAAGCAGTACAACCAAATCAAGGCGAAATATCCTGATGCCTTGTTGTTGTTTCGTGTAGGCGACTTTTATGAAACTTTTGGCTCAGACGCCATCAAAGCAGCAAAAATACTAGGTATTATACAAACCAAACGTGGCGCTGGAAGTAGTAGTGAAATAGAATTAGCTGGTTTTCCGCATCATTCCCTCAATACGTATTTACCAAAGTTGGTAAAGGCAGGATGCAGAGTCGCTATCTGTGATCAACTGGAAGATCCCAAAATGACCAAGACCATCGTAAAACGTGGTGTTACCGAATTGGTTACACCCGGAGTAGCTTTGAACGATGATGTATTAGAACAAAAAAAGAATAATTACCTCGCCGCCGTTCATCCCGGAAAAAACCATTGGGGTGTTTCTTTCCTCGATATTTCTACTGGAGATTTTATGACCAGCGAAGGGTCGGTTGATCATGTAGATCAGTTACTACAAAAATTCAACCCAAGCGAAGTATTGGTTTCTAAACCTAAGAAAGGTTTTTTTGCTGAGCATTTTGGAACACATCATGCTGCTTTTTATATGGAAGACTGGGTTTTTCAAACAGAATTCTGTACAGAGCTTTTGACACAACATTTTCAAACTAAATCTTTGAAAGGTTTTGGCGTCGAAGGTTTAGAATTAGGCACCATAACTGCAGGTGTAATTTTACACTACTTAGCAGAAACACAACACAAACAATTACAACATATTCACGCGGTACAAGCCATCAGTTCAGAAGACTATGTCGGAATCGATCGTTTTACTGCTCGAAATCTAGAACTTTTATATCCCAACTCAAGAGAGGGTGTTTCTTTAATCGATGTTATCGATTTCACTTCCACCGCCATGGGTGGGCGTATGCTCAGACACTGGGTAAGCTTCCCGCTAAAGTCAGTCCGTAAAATACAAGATCGACATCAGGCGATAGATGCCTTCATCAATCAAGAAAAAATAAAAGAAGAAGCTGTTTTACGTCTCAAGAATATTGGAGACATTGAACGCTTGATGTCTAAGATTGCAACCCAAAAAGTTGCTCCTAGAGAATTGATCCAATTAAAAAACTCCCTTCTGGAGCTCGTTCCATTGAAAGCAGCTTTAGTCGATTCTTCTGAAAAGGTTCTCCAGAGTCTTGGTTTAGGGCTTCACAATTGCGATGAGCTGATCGAGACCCTTCGATCTACACTAAGAGAAGAAGCTCCAGTAAGCACCACCAAAGGTGACTTTATAGCCGATGGGTTTTCGGAAGAATTGGATGAATTGAGGAATCTCCGTAAGTCTGGGAAAGATCATCTGGATCGAATGGTTGAGCAAGAAACAGAGCGTACAGGAATAAGCTCCTTGAAAATCGCTTTTAACAATGTTTTTGGGTATTATATTGAGGTTCGCAACACCCATAAAGACAAGGTGCCCGAAGAATGGATTCGGAAGCAAACCTTAGTAAATGCGGAGCGTTATATTACGGAAGAATTGAAAGATTATGAAGTCAAGATTCTTGGAGCACAGGATCGGATTCAGACCTTGGAACTTACTTATTATGCCGAGCTCCTTAAAAACATTCAGAATACACTGGGCGTATTAAAACAAAATGCAATTCAGATTGCAACTTTGGACTGTTTAGTAGGCTTTACGCTTCTAGCCCAAAAGCACAATTACAATTGTCCGCAGCTGATCGAAGGAACCGACTTGATTATTAAAGAAGGGCGTCACCCCGTTATTGAAAATCAATTGGCCGTAGGCGAATCCTATATCGCCAATGACGTATCCTTGAATCGAGAAGAGCAGCAAATCATTATGATTACCGGTCCCAATATGTCCGGGAAATCGGCTTTGTTACGTCAAACTGCCTTGATTGTTATCCTAGCGCAAATCGGAAGTTTTGTACCCGCTCAAGAGGTTTCTATGGGTATTGTGGACAAGATATTTACTCGTGTAGGGGCGAGTGATAATATATCCTTGGGCGAATCGACCTTTATGGTAGAAATGAACGAATCGGCTGCAATTTTAAATAATATTACCGAAAACAGTTTGGTTCTTTTAGATGAAATTGGGAGAGGTACTAGTACTTACGACGGTATATCAATTGCATGGGCTATTGCCGAATATCTGCATCAGCATCCGGCACAACCCAAGACGCTTTTCGCAACCCACTACCACGAATTGAATGAGATGACCCAAAGTTTTGAGCGCATCAAAAACTTTAATGTTTCGGTAAAAGAACTCAAAGACAGTGTACTCTTTTTACGGAAACTTGCTCCTGGCGGAAGTGCGCATAGTTTTGGAATCCATGTGGCTAAAATGGCCGGAATGCCAAAGACAGTATTGGCTACTGCAGAACGAAAGTTAAAGTTTCTGGAACAATCACACCAAGAAGAAGACCGAAAAGAAGCTTTAAAAAAGAGTACACAAGACCTCCAACTGAGTTTTATCAATTTAGACGATCCCCTCTTAGAAGCTCTGCGTGAGGAAATTAAAAACTTGGATATTGATACGCTAACACCCGTTGAAGCCTTGATGAAACTCAACGATATTAAGCGTCGTTTGAAGGGATAAATATTTTCATTTTTTCTAAATAAAAGCTTGAACTTTTCTTGAATTTTATATTACATTTGCACCTCTACTGCGAAAGTAGCTCAGGGGTAGAGCATCACCTTGCCAAGGTGGGGGTCGCGGGTTCAAATCCCGTCTTTCGCTCTACTATCAAAGTAAACGCTCGAGTGGTGGAATTGGTAGACACGTTGGACTTAAAATCCAATGACCATTGCGGTCGTGCGGGTTCAAGTCCCGCCTCGAGTACAAGAGCCCTTGTTAATCAATTGATTTTCAAGGGTTTTTTATTTAATACCCTTTTTTTTGTACGATTTATGTACGGTACAAGGGAGTTAATCAATGAAACCCCAAAAAAATAGAACCTAATGTAATCCCATATCATCACTGACCTAAGACAAGATAGCTGTGCTGTTGTTTTAGGGGATGTTTGTTTAGGAAATCTGTGGATACTTGAAGGGAAATAATCATCTCCGCTGTCCCATCCCTAAGGATTGGGACACTGGGACACAATAAAAGCCAAAAGTTTCCAAACATTCTTTGATTTCTAAACATGGTGTGGGGTTTTTAGAATCGTTTTCAGATTAGACACTAGTTCTTGTAGTTAGTATATAACCCCAAACCTTAGTATTTAAGACACTACAAACATCGCACCCTAATTATCCTATCTAATGTGATGACAGAAAAAGTATTAGAGATTTATAAAGTAGGTGGTTGTCCTTAGGTGTTGATTGGCATTGGGGGGGTGTAATCACTTGTGATAAGTATGTGATTAAAATTGTTTATGAAAAAACTTATTCGAGTAATATTATAGTTTGATATTCCAATAGAGTTATCTACTAAAACAATAAAAGGGTTATACTATTATAGAGTTTAGCCGTTTTACTATTTTTGAATATGTCAAAAAGAATTTTATATCCACTTTTTTTATTATTAATTCCATTAATTGGAATGGCAATCACTGATGAAATTAACTGGACTCTATTTGATTTCATTATAATGGGTTCTCTACTAATTTTCCTTAGTATTGGAATTAATTTTGTCAGTAATCGTACCAAGAATTTAAAAAATCGAGGTCTATATATTGGAATATTGGTTTTAATATTTACGTTTATATGGGCAGAATTGGCAGTAGGTATCTTTGGAATTCCATTTGCAGGTAGTTAAATAAAAAATCGATTCAGTGTCTGGCAAGGAGAAGTATTTAGCACTCCTGAAAAAAAAGAACGAATTTAATAACGTGCAAGAAGAAACCGAATAGTTCTCATCCTTAATACTCCTCTAAAAATCGCAGTATCTCTAGCTCAGACCAGTAGTATTTGCCTGTAGACACAAAACCCACATGTCCGCCATAGCGTGGCGTAATTAAGCTAAAATGGGGATTTTCTTGGGCTTCAGCATTCGGAAAACAAGACTCAGACAAAAAAGGATCGTCTAGGGCATTGATGAGCAACGTAGGTCGAGAGATCGATTTAAGAAAAGGCTTACTACTTGCTTTGGCATAATAATCTTGTGCGTCTTTAAAACCGTTTAAGGCTGCTGTAAAATACTCATCAAAATCAATGAGTTTTTTAACCTTTTTAAGCCGTTCAATGGGCACTTGATCGGGAAATTGCTGGTGTTTGAGGTGGACCTTGATCGATAGGGTACGTAAAAACCGCCAAGTGTACAAGCGATTCTCTAAGTCCTGTAGCTTAATGGACGAACCATGCAAGTCCACCGGGACAGAGATAGCTACACTGGCCTTTATTTTTGGATGCAAAGGATAAATCCCATCGCCATTGTATTTTAAGACTAGGTTTCCACCTAGACTAAAGCCCACTAAATACACTGCATTATAATCAGGGAGTACGGTGTTGATAACGGCGTGGAGATCCTCCGTTCGCCCACTGTGGTAGGTAATCAATTGGCGGTTAATTTCTCCGCTGCAAAAACGGTAGTTCATGGCCGCCACGGCATAGCCGTTTTTGGCCAACAAAGCCGCTGTAGCTTGAATGTATTTGGAATCACTACTGCCCTCTAGTCCATGGCAAAGGATAACGATTTTGTCACTCCCATTTTCGAGTAAGTCAATGTCTAAAAAATCATCATCTGGGGTTGTAATCCGTTTACGCTTAAACCGTAACGGCTTCGTTTTTCGAAACAAGGAGCTATACATCGTATTGATGTGCCCATTTTTAAAGAAAAAGGATGGCGTGTAGTCGTTTGCTGGCATGGATATGTAACGTTTGTTTTATGCCATCAAACCGAGTATAGGTCTTGGCTAAATCAATGTGTCAAATATAGCTATTATCGGAAATTAAGCAGCATAGAATTATAACCATCTTGAACCCCTTGAATGATTAAATTCTTATCCAATTTCAAAGATTCAATGTCATCTATTTCATTAAATTCTCGCATATTGGAATTTCCCCACAAACTGAACTCAATAATTATTGGCGTTAAACGAATCCCTTTTTCCGTTAACAAATAAATATTTTCTTTTTTGTTATCTGGTACTTTCGTTTTGAAAATCAGTTTATATGACTCTAACAATTTTAATCGTGAAGATAAAATGCTTGGTGCAATCTTTTCATCTGAAGCAGAAATTTCCTTGAAAGTCTTTTTGTGCTTAACAAGCATGTCTCTAATGATTAACAAAGACCATTTATCCCCTACAACATCTAATGTAGATGAGATTGGACAGCCAGAGCGAAATTCTTTTTTCATTTTTTTTACAAATTATTACTATTAATTCGAAAGCAATAATTATTTTTGCTTTCAATTCGATAGTAAAAATACAAAAATTAAATAGATATTATGATAGCAGGACATTTTACAACAGCATTAATTGCAAAACAAAAATTCCCAAAAGGAACGTTACTTTATTTTTTAATTATTTCTCAATTACAAGATTTTTTATGGTTTACCTTTCATTATTTGGGTCTTGAACCAACCAATCC
>Ga0075468_10000064_pt1 | contig 32334 bp, 38 predicted proteins | sample DEB08_DNA_12_FD_77578 | JGI IMG/M metagenome (GOLD analysis project Ga0075468, IMG submission 77578) | Aqueous microbial communities from the Delaware River and Bay under freshwater to marine salinity gradient to study organic matter... | ecosystem: Environmental > Aquatic > Marine > Coastal ...
CGAACCGCTTCTTCTACGCTCATGATTTCGCCTTGTGCGATTTGGCTTTGTGCGCTCGCCGTAGCTGACTTCGTTGCCGCTGCAATCTGCTCTGCCCGTACTGTTTTGTAGCCCTCGTACTTTGCGTTAGTCTCAGCGATTACTCTCTGCACGCCCGCTGCGTCCAGGTGAGGGTAGAGAGCCTTCACATTGGCAGGGGTTACGAAGTTATTAACCTTTGTTTCGTCTTTACTATTTACGACGGATGTAGCATCTGCCGATGCTTGCTGGTATTCCGCAGCCTGTAGGCTTGAGACGGTAGCATTCGCCTGTTGCGTCCAAGGTGCAAGTAAATCCTGCGCACCTTCTGACACCGTGGTCTGCCAAGCCTGTATGTCAGCGGGAGATGCTCCCGCCAATTTCCAGTTGTCGAACTTCGGCTGCATACGCTGGTTTACTATTTCTTGGGCTTTAGTGCGCCCAAACTGTTGTACGAGAGGTAGAGCCGCTTCCGGTAATACATCACCCGCTAGTTCCTTCACGGCAGAAAGAGCACCCTCTTCACCACCCGAGATGTAGGCGTTGCCGTAGACGCCGGCTAACTGGCCCGCGATCTTAATATTGTTTTGTAGCGCCGCTTGCTTGCGAGCCGTAGCCGCCGCAGAAAGCTGTTGCTGTCTACGAGCTACGTTTTTTTCCATAAGGTCACGGGACGGAAGTGCGTTCTTTAGAAAGTTACTGTTGCCGCCAAGGTTTTGGGAGAAGGTCGCCCGCTCATCGACGCTGGCATCCGGGTTGCTCTTTATAAAGTCAGCATAAAGCGCAGCGTTTTCCGCACGCCGAGATTTAAACTCATCGTTGCTTTGCTTTACGCCCGCATCAAACGCTCCGAAATTAAAAACCATATTACGAAGTCCCTACAAATAATTCATCTTGAAGTCGTTGTACCACTTCCCGGCTGATGATGCGTTGCTACTTGCCAGCGCATTAGCGTTAGTGGCAGCATTTGAAAGCGCTGAAAATGCGTTGGAGTTGTCGATGGAGTTCTGACCCTGTGCCGCATATGTGTACGGCGCCGTAGCAAGTTGCTGTACTTGCCCAATGTAGCTGTTGGCAAGTTTGTTTTCAGCCCCAACAGTAGAAAGACCGTTTAGATAATCCGAAATCGCGGTGTTATTCCGCATACCCTGCTCCGCCTTCAACTCATCAATAGCCATGCCACGTTGAGCGTTAATGTTTTGCGCATAGCCCGAGCCGTAAGTGCCAGCATTCAAGGTGTTGGTCAGCCCTTGGGTAGCGTACTGCATAGTATCCGACACAAGGTTACGTTGCATGTTACGCTCTGCATTGGTCATGTTTTGCTGGTTAGACGCAGCAGTCTGCAATCCTGAGATGTACTGCTGTGCGTCGCCGATAGCAGCTAACATATCCTCATTGGCCCGCTGAGACGCCATGTCTGTGAACTGACGTTCCATTTGAACACGCAGTGTAGAGTTTTCCATTCCCTCAGGAATGCGAGCATTAACGCGGGAGTATTGCTCATCCATAGCGCGAGCTGTGTTTGACTGCCGCATCCTCATGAACTTCTGCGTCAGCCCGTCTTGCATCCTTGCGAAGTCCAAAGTTTGCGGCGCTGAGTTCATGCCTATGGCGTCACGCCCGTAAACTGTATCTTCTGCGCCGCCGAGCCTTTGATCTGCGTACTCTCTAAAAGCGCCCTCGTAGCCCTTGAGACGCATCTCATCTATTTCAGTCATGTCTTCGACTGTAGCGACGTTAGCCGCTTCTTCAGCAGACCTTTGATCTGCAAAGTATTCCTTGAATGTATCAACTTTATCGGGAGTTACTTGCCCGAAAGAGCCGTATTCATCCAATAACCTACGAAGGTTACTTTCAAGCTGGGTGCCGCCCTCTGCATAGAGAGCTGCGATCTCATTATTCCTGTCAATCTCAGCCGCAGTTAATTCTGCGCTCGCGTCACTGGCGGCAGATGCAGCGTTATTGGACTGCACCGCCCCTCGGATTTTGAGAATGCCCTCTATAGCATCAAGAGGGTTATCAGTAATTGCGTCAATTATTGATGAAAAGCTCATAGCGGCTTCCTTATATTAAGCTACCAAAACCACCACGACGCTGCTTGCGATATGTTCCGATCCCGCCCTGGGCGTTGATCGGAACATTGACGTACCGGATTTCTCCGGTGTCGCGGTCCTTGACGGCCCTGCGTTGATAGACCCCATCTTGAGACATGGTTGAGATTGTGTTGCCAAAATATGTCGGGTTCATTGCAAACCCAAAAGCGTTTTGGAATGCAAGCGGATCGTAGTTGCTGTTATTATATTGCTGCATTGCGGTGTTGATCGCAGCAATTATCTCCTCACGGGACATGCCCGAAGTATCGTTAGTAGACGCGCCCGTAAGCTGTGCCAACTGAGAACGAAGGTTTGCAATCTCTTGCTCCAGTGATGAGATTTGACCATCTTGGTTTGTATCTACAAAGGCCGTGTCATTGGATGCCCCACCAGTGCTTGCATCTGTACCAGTACCAGTGCCAGTGCCAGTGCCAGTGCCAGTGCCCTCGTAGTCGATATTGACGCCTGCTGTGCCAATAACTGCGCCGCCAGCAAGAACATATGTTACGCCGTTGTAGGTGTACTCGCCTTCATAGAGGGTGCCATCCGCGTTGTAGATCAAGCCATCAGAGCCCGTGTAAGGCGTAGTGGTGGTTTCATCTACATCAGTCTCATCAGTGCCGCCCGTAATTACTTCGGTGACGACCTCGGCTTCTTCATTAGTTACAGTACCGTCGCCATCGCCCGACCCAGTACCAGTACCAGTACCAGTATTAGTGCCAGTACCAGTACCAGTATTTGTACCAGTATTTGTACCAGTATTCGTTCCTGTACCAGTGTTGGTGCCAGTACCCGTTCCTGTACCAGTGTTGGTGCCAGTACCCGTCTCTGTGCCAGTACCCGTCTCTGTGCCAGTGCCCGTACCGCCAACTTCTTGAGACATTACCGCCTCTTCGTCTGCATTTTTAGCGGCAGTGTAATCTGAGCCGTTGCTAAAAGTTTGGCCCTTATAGTAATAAGTTCCATCACGGTATCCGTTAAGCGGCACACCGTTCTGAAAGTATACGCCATCGTCGTAACCGCTAAAGTTTTCCTCGCCAGTCAAACTCAAGCTAAGAGAATTTGTATCAGCAGCAAGGTTTCCAGTATCCGCTTCCGCAGCGTCGTTGAAGTTGTTGCCCGAGTTCGTGGTTGTATAGTCTATGTTTTGGGTTAGATCGGACTGATCGTACTCACCCGCTCCTAGAATAGCATCCGGCCTTAAAAACACACTGTCTGTGTTAGTGTTTTGCAGTTGGCTCAAACCTTCATATACGCCTACATAGTCATTTTCAAAATTTTCCTCGGCAATACTATCGAGACCGTTTAAGTCATTGTCTATATAGTTGTATCCAGTAGAAGCTGGTACATTTACGGGACCAACCTCTATACCGCTATTTGAAACAATAGGATTAGCAGAAGAGTTTACTATCGCAGCTTCTACGAAGCTATTGCCTTCAACGCCGCCAGTATTGTCATCAGCCTGAGCTGCCGCTACATAATTGTTGCCAGAGCTCGTAGTGCTGTAATCTACAGCAGAGGTTGCGCCAGCAGCGCCGGCCCCACCCGTGTAGTATTCGTTTACTGCCGCTGCTACGTCTTGGCTTCCGAAACCTGATGTAGAGCCAGGAGCCGCTATAGCATCTAGCCCGCTTTGGTCAGCCTCGCCCGCCGCTTGCAACTTGGCGAAGTAATCGTCTACGCTGCCTGCGTTGGAATTGGACGCAACTGGAGTAGAGCCTACACCGCCAGCGTATGTGCTCGCGCCTTGTGCAGTATTGCTAAGGTTGAGGGTCGCGCCAGCCGCAATTTTGTTTGCGTCCGTAATATTGTTCTGCTCCATAATGGATTGAACGGATGTGTTATTGGCTTCCGCAATCTCTGAAAGAGTTTGGCCAGCCTCGACTGTAACGCTGTCGCTCGGCGTGGACTTAGAACCCCCGCCCTTACCGCCGCCGCTGTCGCTTTGCCCTGGTCCGAAGTCATCTACTGCCATGCTGGAGTTATTAGAGCTGCTATTGTTGCTAGAGCTGCTATTGTTGCTAGAGCTGCTATTGTTGCTAGAGCTGCTATTGTTGTTGTCGTCGTCGCGCCGCGCGGCGACAGCCGACATAGTGTCGAGCTTTGGATTAGCAGGGTCGCTGTAATCATTCTGAAAGACAGTTGCCGCTGGAGCTGGAGACGGCCCATCGTCATTTCCGCCGCCACCACCGCCGCCACCACCACCGCCACCGCCGTAGAGAATTTGAGGTTTAATTTTGCTCAAGCCGATCAGTTGTGCGAAAGTGTTCATGTGTTCAGACCCTTATTTGGATACCACCCTCGGCGGCTACCGTTTCCTCTCATTGCGTAGACTGTCTCGAACTCTGGATATGTCTCGTAAAAGAACTTTCTTATGTCCTTTGAAACAGCCAAAACGTCGTCTTTTCCACCGCGAGCAATCATGTCGATCACCCATAATTGATCGCCGCTTTCGCGGCTGAAGGCTTCGTCTCCCCACCAATCCATCGACTTAGCTTCGTCTTCTGTGAGGAAGCAGTAGGTCAACATTGCGTAGGGCTCGCCAGTCTCCCTGTAGTAAACGCGAAGTTTCCCGTTTTCATCCGCAGGGACGAGACGCCAGCCGATTACCTCTGATCGGTAATCTTTGTAGGTCTCATCCGTTGTCCAGATCGAAAGGGCATCGCGAAACTGAGACATGGCTAGTAGCCTAATTTCTTCTTCATTACCTCATCGACGTTGTAAAACTCGAGCATACCCGTTTTTGGATTGAACGAGCCAGCACCACCGATGTCTTGTAGCAACTTCATCGTGAATGGAGATGCGTGAACCATCATTGTATCGCCGTTGCGACCTTCTTCCGCGAGCTTGTCGCCGATGAGAGCTGCCTCTTTTCGGGCTTTTATGGATTTACCTGTGTTGGGCCCGAAGACCTCTGCTGAAAACGCCATGAAACTTCCTTCCAAGTTCTTGTTTGTAGCATAAAGCGATACCGCACTAGCGGTCGTCCCTTACGCCACTTGGTCCCTAATGCTTTGACTGATTTGCTCAGTAACCCCGTCAATGGAGTATGCCGTTGTGACTTCCTGACCGTCCCGAGTGCGTCGTTGAATTTCTCTGTCCAGTGATGCCAGTGATGCCATTGCAGAATTATGCTGCGGGCTACCCTGCTCATAATCTTGAAGCTCAATCATGAGCCGACTTCTCTCTATTTGTAGGCCAGGAGTTTGGTAGCCCTTGTATCTTTGATACGAAGCGACACGGCCCATGTAACCAGCGTCAATGGTAGTGTCATTCTCTACGCGAGCATACTCGAGCATTGCGCCCACGTCGTTCATCGCGTTCGTGTAACCGTCTTTATTTGCGTCGTAGGTAGCTTCAACAAGACCAGTTTGTTGGTCGCCGGCTACTAAGGCGACCTTATTATCCGCTGTCGTGAACATTGATACGTTGCCCTGCAACTTATCCATGATGTCCCTTGGCAGTTGTGATATTAACTGCTCAATCATATTTGAACCTTGCTCAGTCATCGCGTAGGCTCGAGAGTTTTCTGCTGAAGTCGTAATGTGAAATGGCTTTTCATTACCATTGTACGTTCCAACCTTCTGGCCCGTGCCATCAGTGTAGTCGTATTCAATCAAGCTGGAACCGTTTAGCCTCGAACTAAAATTGCTAACAGTGCTGTAGCCAAAATCTCCAGATAGCTCAGTAGCTTCAGACGCCGTGGTGTCAGTTGTATCAGTGGCGTCAGTGTCAACCTCGGCAACGGTAGAAGTGGAGGTGGAACTGCTTTTGCGATTATCGTCATCGTTGTCAGTTGGATGAGTATAGACGCTTCTAGTAGTAGAAGATGAGCTTCCACCACTGTCGTTGTTAAAACCGTCCGTCACAGAGTTATATACGTTGCCAATGATCTTCGACGTTATAAAAGCCGCTGGGTTAGTCACCATACCAATTACATTCAGTGCCGTAGAGAAAACATTCTCATGGTTTCCATTGACGGGCTGATTGTCGTCGTTGACCAACTGACCGTTGACATATTGCTTGCCATCATTGGGCGTCGATAAGTTAGCCGCATCCTGCCAAGACGTGTTATTGTTAATACGTTGGCCACTGGAATTTACGAGAACACCATTCTCGTAAACCATCCCGTCCCCAGGTGTTAGTAGGTTGGCAAATGTTTGGCGGATAGTGTTAGAACCGCTGTCATTGTTGCTGGAATTGCTCGAGCTGTTGTTGCTGCTCGAGCTATTATTGCTACTGGAAGTAGACGTATAGGTCTTCGTACTAGAGTTGTACTTTTGACCCTTTTCAGCATCTCGTTGCTTTGCAAGGTCATTGACCTCTTTAGTCCACTCTCCATCACTCTCCTTGAGCGCAGCATTGATCTTGTCCTGAGTGGTGTTGAACTCCTTCAAGCCCGTTTGAGGATTGACGGTGCCTGCACCGCCAATCCTTTCAAGGTACTCAACCTCTTCCGGCATAACGTGTATTAGCTGACTATCGCCGTTCCTGCCCATTTCGGACATATACTTGGCGATAGCTTTCATCTGCTGTGGGCTTAGGTCTTGTGACATTAGGTGCCCCTATCTTAGACGTTGGTGATAACCGCCGCGAGCGTTACCTCTACATCTGTGAGGGAGCTTGCGGATGTAACTTCGAAAGCCACCTCGCGGGAGGTAGTTGTTGCGTCGATAGCAATGGATGCAGAGAGGTTCTGCTCAGTAAGAGCCGAGCTGACTGGAATAACGTCACCAGCATTGATGCCGTTAATCTTCATCTGAATGTTCGCAGTGCCCGAAGTGCACTTAGCCGCGATAGCGTCAATCCTTACGTTCTGCTTAAACGCGCGCGTGATAGTGTAGGCGCCGTTACCGATAGAGCCCGTTTGCTTGAAGAAGAATGAACGAGTTGCGAAGGTGTCAGGTAACTGCGCGATTGGAAGCCGCCCGGTGCTATCGAGACCCGCTACGCCGTCGGCTGCTCCGATGTAAGTTTTTGGAACTACAGCAGTAAAGTCTACGTTAGCAAACTCGAGACCACCGCCCGTAGAGTTAATACGCAAAAACTGGAGGGCGTTCGTGGTTCCAAACGCGGGGATGCCTGTGTCAGGGGAAGTAAGGAGCCAACCCGTACCATTGTAGAATTTGAGAACATTGGGAGACGAAGCGGTATCTACCCAGAAGTCTCCTGCGTTTGCCGTCGTAGGCTCAGAAGCCGAAACGTAGACGCGGCCCCGGTTGGCGAGAAGTTCAGTTACACCTTCAACCTTAGCGCGTGGAATTTCAGCATCCTGTACGGCCATCTTTTGATAAGGAATAAGACCATCTGAGTTGGTGAACTTATCCTCCGTCATCAAACCAGATACCCGAACCTGAGAAGTGTCTTCGACAATGATGAATGTCACAAGATCATTCTCGACCAAAGCACTCGTAAACGTGATCGTCGAGTTGGCGGGCTGTTGAGTGTAATCGTTTGTACCGCCGGAGCGCTGCAATACACCGTTGCGGTAAACCAAAACTTTTTGGTCTTCATTGTGAACGAACGGGAACACCGCCTGAGATTGCCCTGCGGCTACGTCCTGTCTAGTGAACCCACTGTCGTTGGCACTTTGGACCTTGTATATTGTAACCAGATCATCGCCTTCAGTAGCATCGTTCAACGTCACAGTATTCGAAGTCGGATCGCTGGTGTAGTCTGCTGCCGCAAGCAACGCGCCGTTAAGATATACTACGATAGCGTCTGACGCCTCGTGTATGAAGTTAAAGGTCACTGCACCCGCTGAATAGGCAACGTCGCCGTTTTCATCAGCAGCACCGATAACTACATCTTGGCGGGCAGAGAACAGTGGGGCGCCGATTGTACCCACGTCGCTACCAGCCGCGCCTCGGATTTCAGCTACCGTCGCGAGAGATTTCCAGCCCTGCTCGGCTTCAGTGTACTCACCTACGCGGTACTGCAAGCCTTGAATTGGGTCGTTGCGCAATTCAACTGGAGCTTGGAGGACACCTTCGTTGTCGAATAGCTTACGCATCAACTCCGCGAGTGTACTGTCGCCCAACTCAGAAGAGTTAAGGTAACGAACAATGTTCTCGATGTCTGCGCCGATGTTGCCGCTGGACGTGTGGTTGCCGGGATATAGAACCTTTAGACGGGCCATTTTAGCGCTCCTTGTGCATTAGAAAAGCGAACGAGATGATAGTGACTTCGCTATCTACATCTTGTTCTTCTGTTCGGAAGCGAAGACGAACGCCACGAAACAGGTGATTGAATGGAAATGTGAAGTCGGATTTCAAAGGGGCATCGCCCCAATGGGGATCACCCGGCAGGCGATCCAAGTTTACTTCGATTGAACCCATAGGACGGTCATCTTCGTCAACTGCGTCGATGAAAAAACGTCCTTTACCCGTGGCTTGTAAAACTAGAGTGTGCGTCCTCTTTGTTCCGATAAAGTCACCAAGCCAAAGAACGGGGGTCTCCGCAACCATAGGTGATCGTCTGAGATCGGCGATGCCGGTTTCTTGTTGAAAGGCCCGTTCAGTAGCTTCGTAAACGCCATCGGCAGTGCCGAACATCAAGCGACCGCCCAGGAACGTGCCGCAGCGCGGCAAGAGAGTGTCACCAAGCTGGAAGTTACGCAACTCGTAGCCCGCTCGGAAGTTCATAGACAGACGAACAGTTTGAGTGCCGCCAGGTCTGGGGAAGAATATGTGGTAGACCAATGCGTCTGGGTCGTAGACCGCTGAGATCATACGAGGGTCGGGAGTGCTCTTGACCAACTCCTGATACAGCGTTTCGACCTCATCGGACAAAGACGCTTCAGCGATTGTAATACCGTTTTGTTCAGAGCGCATAATCGAGTGGATGCCGCGTCGGGAACAAAACAAAAGGTCTGAGCCTGCGTTGACGACTGTGTTGTGCCCGATGCAGCCGATGCGTAAGTTCGCCCTGCTATCTAGCTGCCACTGCTCGAAGTCGGGGTCGATGACGTAAACAAGCGTTTGGTCTTTGGTGAAAACCGCTAGACGGTTGGCCTCAAAAGTACCAAGGCCCGTGATCTCATCGGCAGTACCAATCAGGTTGGAAATGTCGATAAAGCTGGCGCGAGTGACTTCCTCGGTAGGAGCTTCTTCGTTTAAGAAAATATCCGGGTTATCTACGCGAGAAAACTCAATGGTCGTAGGCCGATCCTTAAAGCCAGCAACAGCTAGACGCCTCTGGATAGGGACGCCAAAGGAAGGCTTGATGGAGGCCGTAGACGTAGAGAACTCAAAGCCGTCGTAGCGGTACATCCTAGTGTCGTCTGAGAAAATGTGCACCTTGCCTTTGAAGTTCGTCATTGTGACGATTGCGTCCTTGGGGAAAGCCCCGTCTACTCGGTGTCCTCTATCTGAGGCAAGGTGCGTCTCCGCTGCATCTTCTTCCGCAAAGACAACGCCTTCACGGTTATAGAAACGCAACGCTTTCACAGGGAAGCGGTTGGAGCCACTGTGTAAGAAAAATTTAGGATCGCGAATAAGCTGGCCACGATAGTCAACGTAACAGTTGTCTAGGAGCCAGAAGTTCTGCTCCTTCTGACGCTCCATCGCCGTGATGTCACGCGAACGGTCAATGCCACGAAACCCGTAATAGGTCGTGGCCTGACTGTTTATCGCAATGGGAGCATACGTTAATCGTGCCATCAGATGTACCTTGGGTTGCTTCCGCCATCCATGACCTTAGCGAAGTAACGCTTATTGCCATCTAGCCTTGTGAGCAGGATGTCAGTCATCGTGGCCTGATACATCTGCAAGAACATGATGGCCTTCTCTGACCCCTGCTGAATAAGGTAATGAGACGTAAGGCCGTCAATCATAATCATATCAGGGATCGCACGAAACTCTGTTGGATCATTGTAGTAATCAATGTCTACTTTTCCATCGTGATAAGGGTGCTTACGCACGTCCTCAACCACACGGTTAGCAAGCTCTATCATCATCATCATAACCTCCCCATCCACACGGGAAGGAGAGAAGTTACCTGCGCGAACAAGAGCCGAGCGCACTAAGTCTTCAAGCGGGCTGAATTTCTCTCGGCCCGCCGCAAAAGGTTTTTGTACGCTCTTCTCAGCCATTATTCGTCCTCACAACAAATGACACGGCCCGACCAAATGTGGTGGTGCAGCTTCGCAAGGTCCGATACTTCACGCGGCACACGCCAGTGAACGTAGGAACGCTCCGCATCCCAGCGACCAGAGACACGGACATTATCTGTAATCCGCAAATCAAACGCTCCATTCTCAGGCTCGGCGGAAACATAGTAAACAAACTGTGACTTGTTATCGTTTTTAGGAGCCTTTTTCTGACGAGCCGTCTTAGATGGAGAAGGTTCTTTTGGAGCCTCTTCCTGTTCAAATGCTTCGTTTACATCTGGCGTAGATGGGTCGTCGGCCTGATAGTGGCCGGTTGCTGTGCGTGCGCGTTTGCGTGCCATTGAAGTCTCCTAAGTGGTTCTCACTATTTATGGGCGCAAAGAGCTCTACTGTCGTCCCACATAAAAAAGGGGCCACCGAAGCAGCCCCTCCTAAAACCTTGTGGATTATCGCTTAGGCAGCGACATCGTTCCAGTTTTTGATGTAGGCGTGTGTTTTGTCCTGCAACATTTCCAAACCACATTCGGTCAGGAACTCGTGCTTGACTGCATCCTCATCAGGAGACTGACGATCACGCAGTAGGGACGTATCGCGACCATCGAGGTAACGGTACTTGAGGTACGGGAAGTCGATGATGATCGCCGCATTCTCCATGCCCGGAACCTGACGGAACTGAGGATGCAAGTGCACCATCAAGTCACCCGCGAAGGTGTTGTAAGAAGTAAGGTTTACGCCGTAAGCCCCTTCTACAACTTGTGGAGCCCAACGGTCTTTGCCGAACTTCTGCAAGTGACCAGCAACTTTAGCGCCACAGAACATGATTTTCTGCTTGGAGCCGAATGCAAAGATGTCTTCAATCAGTGCACGGTCAAACTGATCCTCTGTCATAACGCCAGAAGCAGTAGAACGATCCAGCACGTTAGAGATCGAGTTCGTCAAGCCGCCTGTGAAGCGACGTGGCTGTGCCGAAGTGCCGTTGCTCTCATGCTTTTTACCAAAGAACATAGCACGTTCAATGTCTTGCATGTGGAGCTTGAGCGCCTTAGTGGCCATCTCGTCTTCTTTGTCGCCAGTGCGCAAGTTCGTAGCACGCAAAGTTTCTGTCACCTTAAAGGCAGTACGGAAAATTTGTGTGTAGTTCGTTGCTACTGTCGCATCGAAGCTGACGCCAGTTGGGCTTGATGCCCCTTCTTCAAAGGCCGAACCTGAGATGAAGAGAGCAGCGCCGTCTGCGATTGTGTGGCTTGTGCCACCAATGTTACGCTCAACAGTCAAGCCAGTGGACGTACTGTCAGCAGTAACTCGCATTACTTCGCCAGTCGCAGAGTTCACCAGGATAGTACCGGCAACCGCAAACAGGTTGTCGTTACCAGCGTCCGTAGTGATGGTGGTCGTAGAAGCCGAAGCCACTGCACCGTCTACGGTCAACTTCCGCTCGGGAAGTTCATCGCGGAAGTTTTTATACTCTGGATCATCAGTTGCTTCCGAGGAAGTCATTGATAACAATGCATTCAGCGGAGCATTGCCATTTGGCTCCAAGAGCGTAAAAAGCTCGCGATAATTCTTGGGGCGGAAGTCTACGTCGAACGTACCTGTGCCCCGCAAGCCTTGAATACCAGCCATGGGTATATCCTTTCAGCTATAGTTTCATTTGCGAGGGCCATCAGATTTCGGCTCGGATTGTCACGCAGCCGTATCCTTAGTCCCATGTTTTACCCGGTGTTAGAGGGCCGTAGCGCTCACCGCGTAAACCAAATATGCACGAGGGGCGCTGAGTGGTCGTCCCTCGTGCAGTTTTTTTTATCGAACGCCCGCTATGTTCTTGGACAAAGCCTGCGCACCCAAGCGAGATAAGGTCTCATCGCCACCTCGAGCACCCAGAGAAGAAGTCGGCCCGCCCGACTGGTTCTTGAGAAAGGCTTCTCGGCGAGAGGCCATATCCTGCAATCGAGTAAACTCTGGAGTGTTACGTTCGTTCTTGAAGTCGTTGATGACTTTTGACGCGAGAGAGGCATCAGCAAAGTCTTCGATGGTATAGCCGCGTTCGCCGGCATAGCTCATGAAGTTCTTGCCCTCCTCATCGGGAAGGCCAGCCTGTTGCTGTGCTCGGTCAAGGTTGTTTGCAATCGTTTGCTTGATAGCAGTATTGCGATCAACCTGTGCGCCTTGGGCTGCGTTCATGCCCTGCTGCGCGCCTTGCTGGCTCCGCTGTAGGATTTGGTTCATTGCGCCCATTTGCTGTTGGAGCTGTTGCTCCATGCGCTGAATGCGGTCCATGCCCTCACGATACCCAGGGGGTAACGAAATCGCGTTGTCGTCTTCGTACTTCGCAAACTCGTTCTCGATATTCGGCTGCATAGCAGTAGGGCTAGGCTGCTGAGGTTGCGCCACGCCTTTTTGCGCTGGGCGGTTCTGGCCAAGCTGTGCGTTCTTCGTAAACGCTTGCAACGACGCATTCATCAAGCTGGCAATCTGCTCCGGGCTCGCGCCAGATGTTTCCATCAGTTTTTCGGCGATGCTGCTGATAGGCTTCATCTGAGCATTTCGGTAGTTCAAGTCTTTGTACCGAGAGAACGTAGATGAAATTTGTTCTGGCGTTAATGCACGCTCTTCATCACCCATCTTAACTTTGTAAACAAGCGGGTCTTGCTGTACGCGGTCGCCCTCCGTTTTAGGGGAACCCTTTTGCTCTGCGGCTTCCTGTACTGTGGTGGGAGCCTCGGCGGGTGCTGCTGGGGCTTGAGGCGCTGGGGCACCAAGTTGCTTTGCAGCCATGCGTTGCAGTTGATCGTCCATGTTATTCTCCTTCTGTCCGGCCTTGGCGGGACGGTGCTTCTTCAAATGAAAGCTCACCCTCTAGTTTAAGGATGAGCCGAGAGGGTAAGTTGAGCATTTGCTCCGCCGCCCATATTGCGCCCCGATTGAAGTCCATCTCTTGCTGAGACATCTCCTTAGAGCGAGCCATCGACAAAGCTAACTGAAGGACTTCCTCCTTCATAACTTCGTTAAGCGTAGACCAACCGCTACTTTCGCTTAGAGCGATTAGGGTTTTAATCTGATTTTTGAGTGTCATGGTGAGGGGTGTTCTACTTTCTGAGGATTGGCTTTCCCGCCATTACTGTCGAGCAGCCTTTCTTTTTCAATGTAGCCTTAGCCATTACTTCTTTCCCTTCGCGGTTGTTGCTGCATTACCACTTCACCCTATCTGCCCAATAAGCCGCGCTCATCTTGCCCTTCTTGATGTTCGCCTCGTGGCGAGCCTTGAAGGAAGCACGACGCTTCTTCTGTGCTTCAGACGATGGAGATTTACCCGCGCCCTTCACACCCTGCTGGCCAAAGCGAATGATCTTCTCTTTGCCGCCCTCACAGGCTTTCACCATGTGAGACTTCTTGGGGTGTGACGGAGTACGCCGTGGCTTATTGCACGGCATATCCTTTTTGGAGGCGGGCTTCTTAGCCAATGCCGTTCGCCTCTTTAATGCGAGCGACGATACTGGATGAATGTTCGCGAGTGATAACGAAACCCATGTTTTCGTTGAGCGCTACCTTGGTGCCAATTTCATGGTGCATACCATTCTCGTCTGGAGTATCCAACGGTTGCGACATCGTGAACATTACACGGGAAGCATCAAAGAAATGATCGCTCCCATGTTCGTCAGTGTAAGGAATGAACTTCATCGTTATTTTTACTCCGTTGTTGAATTTAATTCGGCAGCATCAACAGCAGCCTGTTCCGTCGGGGATAACGTCATAGGGGGAAGATCGGACAGATCGTCAGAAACGGGGTCTGGAATGGTGGATGGGTAATCGCGTAATGATTGACGATATGTCACCCAATCGGCCCTCTCCGATGCAAGCGCAGAAAAAGACGCAGCGCTTTCAACCATGCGCAACATTTCGATGTCGCTGCGGGACAACTTATCATCGCGCGCAATCCGAATGCTCTCCATTAAAACTTCTCGATTGACTGCCATTATACTGTCCCCGCTACTTTCATATCTGGGCGCTCTGATGCGTAATTGTATGGGAAGCAACGCTGTGTGCCATCAACGCCGCGCCCCCAGATAATGCGAACGCCGCCCGGTGCGCCGTGACCGCCGCCCCAGCTCGTGCCAGAGCCGCCGCCGCCGCCGCCGTGAACGCCGCCCGGAGTGCTTCGCTGGCCTGTGAACTCGCCTTGTGTGTTGCCTTGGTTGTTTTCGCCGTAGCTTCCACGCGAACCGCCTGAACCGCCACCGCCACCACCACGGTAGCTGGATGACCCCTCAGGAAAAGAAGTCCAAGAGCTCTTGTCGCCTCCGTGTCCAGAGCCGGCTTGAGTGGATGTAGATGGCGATCCGGTTGTTTGGCTGCCGGAATACCCCTGACCGTCTAGCCCAACGCCGCCACCGGCGCTTGAGCCGTAAGTGGATGAGTGATACCATCCGCCGCCGCCGCCGCCCCACTGACCGTTTTGTGAATTGTAAGCGCTGCCGCTGGCTCCGCGATAACCGCCAGCACCACCGCCAGAATATCCGCCAGTGTACTGACCTGTGCCACCACCGAAAAAGTGGCCCTCAATCGTACTGCCATAGTTAGAGTTTACACCCCAACCCCCACCATCTTGGCTGGAGTTTGCGTTGTAACGAGGTGTCCAGTCTGTAATACCAGAAATAGTAGCGCCGCCAGTGTAAGACGTGCTCTGGCCATTAGGGTTGCTATTCGTGTGGCCGTGCCAGCCACCGCCTTGCCCGTAAAGCAAGCAGTCGCCAGTTGTAACATCACGGACCCATGATGGCCCTCCGCCATATTGACCGTTGTTAGGTTCACTGTAGCGACCCAATCCGACACAGATGTTGAACTCCTGACCGGGGGTCACATCGACGCCATTGAGCCATGCGAGGCCGCCACCGCCACCACCATCAGCCGACCAATTATACTGACCTGAACCGCCGGCGCCAACAGCAACCATAGAAATCGAAGTAACGCCGTTCGGGACAACCCAGCGGAATTGGGCATAAGCGTGGTTAACTCCACTCGACCACATCTGGGTCGAACTACTAGTAAAGCCCATTATTCCGTTCTTAGTGTAAGCGTTCGAAATGTCGCCGTAAACTGAACTATTGATATATGAGTTCATGTTGTTTCTGAACATACAACCATATCCGTCATTTAATAAATATGGAGATGTATCCTGCCTATTGGTTGTGTAACGACGTAGTGCCCCCGTTGATTTCTTGGGATTGCATTGAGCTTCACTGGTAGCGACCGTGGTATAATTGGTACTGCCGGTTAAGTTCACGCTTGCATTAGCAGGCCCTAAATAGCGAGCGCCGTATGCGTCTCCATACGCAACGCTTCCTGTAAAGGTCTGAGAGACGACCCCGTATTCGCCCAGGTCAACATTGACTGTAAGGCTATGGGTCGTTGCTGCCGCCGTGATGTCGCCTATACTCGCGATGTAAACGCGGCCAGTGTCGCTTTCGATGATCGGGGTCACGCCAGCGGCGAAGCCGCTTACGTTAGAAAGGGTATATGTAGCCCCTGAGTAAGTAGTCGTTGGCCCCGCAAAAAGAGTAAACTCTTCAGCCGTATTTCGGATAAACCGAGAGGGAAAGGCATTTGGCGACTGATCCCAAACTGGAGTAGTTCCAGCAGGCAGAACCTTTAAGACGTAGGTGATTTCGACCTGTTCCGCATCAGTCCCTCTCGGGTAGTTCGCTTTAATCTTAAACGTATTAGTGCCCACAGCAGAAGGAGTTCCGTAGAACCGAGCTTCGCCCGTGTCCGTATCGGTACTGTCCACGTTAGTTGTCCAACTGACACCCGCAGGGAGAGCAGTGTCGCCATTCGTGAACTCATAGGTGAAAGAGCCAGTCTCAGTTTCGAACGCATTGTCAAAGTAGATGTACTGGTCCTTGGTCGGGATCGAGGTGCCAGCATCAAGCACGACCGTTACGGTATCACCGCTCGATACGAAGCCGCCGTGGTTCGCGTTTGAGCGATCCGGGTGGCCCCTGATGATCTTAACAAGGTCGCCAGCAGAACTGGTGGCCCCAGAGCCACCACCGAAGGTGTACTCTGAGCCGCTGATTTTCTTTGGTCTACGGATGCGTGCCATGTGTGCTTATTCCTCGATACCGTGAACTCGGACTACGATTTGGTCCTCGCTCGTTGTTACGATGACCTGCTCACCTTCGGAGGCCATAATCGCTGTGCGCTCAAGAATTTCGCCCCCAGAGATTTCAGCAACCTCGTACTTGTCTACGAGAGGAAGTGCGTAGAAGCGCTTCTCACGCATGAAGGCGTTACCGTCGAAGGTCAGGTCATACCGGCGATCTGCATCGCCGTTGTCGGCGTTGTAGATATTGACCGTTGAGAGCGCTGTCTGTGTATCGTGTGGCGCAACTGTGTCCTCGTTCACGATGGAAATCGCATAGCCCATGTTGGTGTGGTTCGGGCAATAGAAGTACAGCGTGTCAGGCGCAGAGGCAGGAACCGTCCATTCAATGATGCGAGCTTGGCCATCGTATGTGGCGTGGTCGCTTACCCAGGTGGCATTCGTCGCAGTCGTAACCGCGAACGGTGCCGTAGCTGTAGGGTCGCCCATCATGAAGGTCATGCCTGTAGAGTAAGGCGTACCGTTTGAGTGCGGCCCACCAGATACTTCAGAGAGCTGAAGCGGGTGGCTGTTGTTAGTAGTGGCAAGCTGATGAAGGCGGTATGTGCGACCGCGAACAAATGTGAGCTCGGTCACGTTTGTTGTAAGGTCGTCGTTCACAAACTTGTTCTGACCGTCGATGCTCGCAACTGCGATGCCGACTGGTTGCGCGGCGTAGCTCTTTGAGGTGCCCCAAGTCAGCCCGAGGTCTGAAGTGTTGTATTTTTCCCCACCTGAGACAACGATCACGAAGTTCGAACCCTCTGCTCGGATGTCCACAACGTCGTCGTAAGTCACACCAGTTGGGAAATCGAAGACGCTGTAGCCAGTAACAGGGAATGGAGCCGCAGCAGTGTAATCTGTGTAGGCTACTTTGTTTCCGCTATAGGCAATGTATAGCTTGCCTTCGTTCGCAGTGGAGCCCTCGATTGCAGCAGCTCCGATCATGTAACCAGAGATGCCAGTGGGAGGAGACATCGTGTTCGACTGGAACTCAGCCTGCGTTTGCGGCGTGTCATCGTTGGAGATGTAGTTGAAGCCCGTCGTCGTGCCGATAATGAAACGCTCTTCTGCGGTCTTGACGCCAGCAATCTTGCTGATCGCGCCCAAGCCCCATGTGAAGGCCGAGCCGTAGGTGGCTGCTGTAGAGCGGTAGTCTGCAATAGAGTTTACAACAGAACCCGCACCGCCTGGAACACCTTGAACATAAGAGAGCGCAAACGCGCCTTCTTGGTTCGTCGCCCAAAGGATGTTGTCCGTTGCAGTCTGGCCGTAGGTAGTAGCCGCTGTAGTGGCGGCTCCGCCAGAGAAGTAGTTGTCAAATGTATATACGCCGCCGTCAGGAGCGGAGCGAACGTAGAGCTCACCACCATTATAAAACGGGAGAGGGTTGCCAACTGCCGATGGGTCACTAACCAAGAAGAAGTTGCCGTCAGCATTCGCTGTTTGCAAGGTTTCAATCTTTTTAGAGGCGATTGGGTTCGAAGCAGTGTTAGCAGCCGGCGGATCAACAGGAGTGGTCTTGAGCGCAGTCATCATCTTGGATGTGCTTTTGCCGATCAAGTCCAGTGTGTTGTCGGTATCAGCGTCAACCCATGCCTTGTTATAGTTCAGAGGGGAGAGGTAATCCTCAAAGTCCCGCGTCTGATATTCTTTGTCCGAAACGTACACGTTTACAGTCGCGGCGTTGGTGCCGTTATTCAGTACGTTCAAGTTAAATGTCGAAGTTCGAGCGGCTGGGACTGTATAAACAACCTCAGTATCACGCGCGTTTACGACCTTTTTTCCTAATAATCCGTTTGCCATGTTGTCCTCTTAACTTTGCGACAGGAAGAAGACCTTGGACGGAGACATCTGGTAGGCATTAAGCGCCGACTGGATGCTTGTCTGAAGGCCGTTGAGAGCGTTTTGCTCAGTTACAGACGCGGCTTGTACAGCCGAGACCTGAGTTGCACCCTCCTGCGTAACTTCCGCAGTTCTATTGGCGCTCTCTGCCTGGATGGCAGAAATTTGTGCAGTACCTTCAGCGGATACAGCCGACAGATTGGCGTTCCCGTTGAAGATTTCTATCATTCTCGTGAGGTACACGAGATCAGCGTTGGGTGTCGCAGCGTCTAGGTTCTGGAGCCGGGTAGATAGCTCGTTGGCTAAGGACTGCTGGTCACTTACTGAAACATTTGGCATTAGAGGCTACTCCCGTTGAATAGTTCGCCATGGATTTGCGCGATGAGGATGCCCTGCGCAATCGTGGTTGGTGTCGTCTGGAACGCTTGGTTCGCGTAAGTCTGGGCGTTGTCGCGAGCAATCTGCGCTGCCGCAAGAGCGGCTTGAGCCGCGTCACGAGCACCTTCCGCATCAACCTCAGATGCAGCAGCCGCAGTCGCGGATGCTTCTGCGTCAGAACGCTTTGCCTCCATGTCGGCGAGAGCAGTGGCCTTGAATGACGCTAGGTCAACGAAAAGATCAGTGAAGGAAGCAATCTCTTGGTACTCGGCGTCGGTGCCAATGCGCAGCTCAAGAGTTTGAGTTGCGGCAACTTCGCCCGCTGCTGGAGTGTTTACATAGCGAAACTCGAACGTGTCGATGTCACCAGTGGCCTCATCGAACAACTTGCCCATGAGTTGAGCAAGCGTAAGGTTGCCCATCTCCGCATCTTCAAGATAGGTATCAAGAAGATGTAGCCCCGTGTTGGCGGAGCGGAAGTTTAACTGCTCTGAAGGGACGCGGGTGCGTGCCATCGGTTACTCCTCGTTTGCCAGTTGACGTAGCTTCGCAACCCGAGATGAGGACATCTGAAGAAGCTCCTCTACGTCATTAACGCGGGCGGTAAGCTGGCCAACATCGCCTTGAGAACCTTCGCGTATGCCCAACAATGCACTGCGGATCGCTGTCATGTCGTCCCGAATTGGTTTTAATTCTTCATTGATGCGAGCGTTGACGTATTCGCGGATCACGCTGTCAACTTGTGATGCCCATACTCGGCTGTTCGCGTTCATCGCTTGTCTCCTATCGGAACGAGGTTGCCCTTCTGGACCTCTCTCTCAATTTGCTGTTGGGGCTGTACGGATGCGCCGCGAGCTTTCTCCATCAGCATCATCTGTTGAGAAGGCGTCGGACCTTCGGCCTGTTGCTCCTTGCCGATCTTAAACTGGTCAAGGTCGCTAACACCCATGGAACGAATGGCCTCTTCAACGATCTTGCCCGAGTTGTATTCCATCGCCATGCCAGTTTCGTTAAGTGTTTTCAGCATGTTGATCCATGTCTCGGCATTGCGAGTGGGCTCAAGGGGCAGGGTTCCGTCTACGACAAGGTAGTCAATGTCGCCCTGGATTTCAGATATGTTGAAGTCGAGATAGCCGTCCTCAACCATCGAAGCGACAGCAGATGCGCTATCACTGTCACTGATACGGATAGAACCTTCCTTCGAGAAGAAGTCTTGGATGTTCGATGTCATCATCCGAACCATCGGGCGAACCGATGTGGCACTGATAATGCGGGAAAGAACGCCGAGACGTTGAGAACCAAGCTGTGTCAATCGCTGGATTTCCGTAGCAGTACGAACACCGCCCTCGGCAGTAGGCATACCCTGCTGGGCGTCGGAAGCAGCACTAAGCCTTTGCTTTAATTCGGACATGGCGCCGATGTCGTTCCAGTGGCCCCTGGTCACATCAGGTACGTTGGCTATGAATACGCCCTTGCCAGGTTCAACTCCAGGCATCGTTCGAACAATGCCGTGAGGGTTGCGGTCAATAAGATCATTGATCGCGATCTGGGTAGGATCAGCAAAGATCAAGTTGGTAAGGCTCGCTTGAACATTGTCGATGCGAGAGCGCAATAGCCATGTAGAAATATCGTGCAGCGGGAGTAGCAAGTCGTAGAGAGACTGGCCGTAGGTCTTGTGAGCGTCGTGGTAGAGGCCGCCGATCACCGTAGGGAACTGTCGCCCGTAGGGATTGAGCTGCGCCCGGATAACTACGCCTTCGTCAAGAATGGTTACGACCATGTAAAGGTGATCGAGCTGCGGTAGGTTTACCTCGTAGCCGGCCAAACGTATCCAGCACTCGTCTACGATGCGGCTGTCACCCAGCGTGAAGAACGAGCCGCCATTCTCGCGGCGGTTCCTCTCGGCAGGGTCAATGCTTAGTCCTCTTCCGGCCTCGGCGTGCCAGCGGTGTCCGTCCCAGCCACCAGCCGGAGGTGTGAGCCGGTTGCGGAGGGCTGGGTACTTGGCGAGCTTGGGGTATAAGCCTGTCTGGAGGAGAGCGTCATAAGATGAGAAATCAGAGAAGATGATGTACTGCATCCGCTCCCAATCTCCCCACTGGACGCGGGGGTCGTGGAATACGCGGCGCGGGTCGAAGTTGGTGATTTCGTTTGATCGGGTGTTTGCGTTCCATGTGACTTTGGTGGGCGCATACCCGTATCGGATACAGTCCAAAAGATGTTGGGCAATTCGGGCCTCCCCTGCCGTCCGGCGCATTTGCTGGTGGAGAAGGCGCTCAATGATCGCGGAAGACTTCCGAGACTTTCGGTTGAGACCTTCAAGTTGGAACATAGGATTGCGGCCCGTAAGAGCAGCCATCAAATATGTAAGAACAGTGTCGGCGATGGCGCGAGTATCCGCGATGACCGCCTTCTCCTTGAAAGATGTAGCGTCCGGGCGAACATAAACGTCGTGGGCGCGGTCGGCCTGCTTCCAATGGTCGTAGCGTCGAGAGATGCGGTCGTAAGACATCTGCATCGCAGACTTGACGTATTGGACAAGACGCTGCTCCTGCTCATCCGATAGGAGACTTGCAATGTCTTCGTAGCTCGTTAGAGCGTCAGCGTGCTCCGAAAGATCAACGACAATGCCGTCGTTCAATGGAGTGAACTCTGCGCGATAATTTGTAAAGTTAGAGGCCATGTTTTCTACTTACTCTTATCTATTGAGGCCCGTCGTCCTCACTCCCCCCAACCGCGCCACTGCGAGCCGGAAACATTCAAGTCCGACTTTGCGATAAACAAAGATGACTTGTCGTCCGTGCTGAACGGAGGAGGGACGTAATACGAACCCGTTGTGGGAGTGCGGGCCAGTACGTCGAGACCCATGGATAAGGCGTCCACCATGTCGTCGTGCTTGCCGGAGGGGAAAGTCTGGCACTCATCCATAAAAGGGTCGAGCCATGGAGCAACCTCGGGCAAGAATACGCGGCCACCCTCGATGAGAGGCAGCACAGCGTTGAGACGGGACACCTTGTCAGAAGCAACCCGGTAAGGAATGACAGAGACGCCACTCTCACGCTTGAGCTCTTGGATCAGAGATTGCCCAGAGGCCTTGTCCTCGACGTAGATGCCGCGAAGACCCCGACCGCGCCACTCATTGTTAAGCACAATCATCCGACGCTTGAGGTCAGGGAACTCAAAGCGGTCGCGGATGGCATCTACGAGGTAAATGTCGCCGTTGCTGTCGAGGCCCATGACCATCATTACGCTGTAGTCGCTGTTCTGCTTGGCCTTGAACGCCGTGTCGGCGGCAATGATGAGGGATGTGAACCGCTCAGGCTTCATATCGGGCGGATAAGTTCGCCACCAGTTAGACTTAATTAAGTTTCCGCCCTGGATGAAAGGCGATTGCTGGTAAAGACTGGCAAACTCGCGAGGGTTAAGGCGTTCGCGGCGCTCTAACTCCTCAAGGGGGAAACGCTCGGGCCAAAGGGCCGTGCGCTCCGTCTTGTAAATGAAACGCTTGCGCTTGGTTATCTTGGACGCCTCGTTCGGTGGGAGGTAGTCAGGGTGATCCGCAGCCAAATAAGAGCGTGAAATCGGCTCTCCGCGCTTCTCAGATACAGCAGGGAAGTTGATGTGTATCCAGCGACCTTCCTTCCAATCCTCCGTCTCCATAAGACGGCCCGCAGGGTCGTCGGGATGCCAGCGCGTTAGGATTACGATTTGGGCCGGCGGTACGTTGTCGATGTCGGGTTGAAGGCGGGTGGATAGAGCGGAGACGTAGTAGTTCCAAATCTTGTTGCGCTGGGTTGCGCTCTCAGCTTCCTCGCGTGACTTGAGGGGATCGTCAAGGAGTAGGAGATTGGCGGCGCGGCCCGAAGTCGTACCACCTACGCCGATGAAGTAGGCAGCGCCCGATGCTGTGGTGCGCCACTGGTCTACGGCGCGGCTGTCCTGGCTCATCTCAAAGTCAGGGAAGACCTGCTTGGTGATCGGCTCGTTGGCAAGGTCTCTGACTTGGCGCCCGAAGTCGGTGGCGAGCTGGGAGTTGTAGGATGTGGACATGATATAGCGCGAGGGCTTCTTCGCCATGAAGTAGGCGGGGAATATGACAGAGCCGTAAGTGGACTTGCCGTGGCGAGGCGGCATCGTGATGAGAATGTTTCGGACAGGAATTTCCTTCTTGCCCTCACACTCAGATGGAGTGAGGCCGAAGTGGGACGTGAGCGTGTTCTTCTCCAGCCTGTCGAGCGCGTCGATCATCTTGAGGTGAAAGTCGGGGAGCTCCCAGGTGGGGAAGGCAGCTTTGACAAAGCCGAGGAAGCTATCCTCTGCGGCCTTTAGCTTTAGGAGATGGCGGGCAGCTTTCTGGGGCGTGAGCGTCATTGATCCTCCTCCTCTGTAGCTTCACCTTCGATGATGTCGCCCATTGTGGAAGCGATAGCCTCTAGCTGGGCGCGGGATAGCTTCTCTGGTGCGTCGGAAATGGTGTGTTCGTGCTGGGTGAAAGATGCTGTGAGGTCAGGCATTACCTTATTCAGCATTGTGGAGAAGACACGGGCCTGTGTGGGCGACCATTGCTTGCGGCCCATGACTACTGAGTGGGCTTCGTCTACCTGATCGTCAACATGCTCGAATAAACGGCGGCGAAGCTGCGAAACCTGTAGGGGCGTGAGCTTGGATGCCTCTGGGTTTTGCTGCCATTTAGGGTTTTTGCGCTTTCTTGGCGTGCTCATTGATTTTGATCCTGACGTTTTCAAATTTGCTCAGATTTCTCGGGTGGCCCGAGATGGCGATTGGCGAAAATGCACTTCGCGGGTCGGGGGGTGGCCCCCCCTATCTCTCTTTTTGTCCCGTTTTCGTCACCGTTTCGCGCAATGTGTTGTTTTTTCGTAGATTTTTGTCCCGTATGAAGGGGCTGATTGGGTTCCCGTAGGCGCGTAGACGTTTCGGAAAGCCCTGATTTCGGCTCTGAAAATTGGGTTCGCTCGTGTCATGCCCTCACAATACGCGGGCGTGTCGCGTCGCGTCGTCCCGTGCGCCAGCGCAACAGAAGTAAACTTCTAGGATCAAGTTGGGGTGTCGGCATCGAGCTGACCATCCCCCGAATGTCTCGGAGGATGTGACCGTGCATGACCTGCACACATGAAAGGACGACATCATGACCAAATTTGACGCACACACATACGCATCTGGCCTCACCGTAGCAAACTTCATCGCCGCCATCGACGCAGGCGAGATCACGCAGACACAAGGCCTCGCCGTTTGCGAAGCAAAAACCTCACGCGCCAACATTCGCAAGGGAGCACTCGCACGATGGACACGCGTGGCCGAAGGCCTCAAGGCCAAGAGCATCGACAAAGATTACGCCTTCACAGGCAAGCGTGCAGACGAGCCGAAGGCCGACGCCAAGGCCGCAGTCAAGGCCGTCAAGGCGCACGTTGCCAAGCGCGAAGTCGTCTTGCCCGTCGAGCGCATGAACGCACTCGTGTCCAAGCGCATCATGTCCAAGGCCGAGCGTGCCGAGCTGTCCGACCTGATCGCAGCCTACGTCACACGCTAACGCACCCGAGAGCACACAACAGGAGCCGCCCCGATTGAGGGCGGTTTTTTTGTGCGCTTTTGCACAGCATGAGGAGGATAAACCATGCAACCACGTCAAACACACGCAAACACAGCCCGCCACGACGATCCCTGCGATAGCTGGCAGGCGATAGGCACGTTCATCCGTGCAGAGGCCGAACGCCTCGAGGCCGTAGCCCAGCAGCGCGAGCAAGACCTGCGCGATTTCTGCGGCGACGACGACCAGTTCGTCATGACGTTCACACGCTTTGGAGGTTGAGCACATGGCATACGCATCAATCCAATCACGTCGTCAACTCGAGCTTCGCGTCGAGATCACCCGCATCATCGCAACTACGTTGGCCGGCTGCTTCGCCGGCCTTCTCATCGCATGGCTTGGCATCAACTGGATCACAGGCTGCGGTGAAGTCACCCGTACCGTGGACGGCACATACCTCAAAGGCGAGTGCGTCCTCGTGCCGTGGGTCAACCCTGACCTCTACGACCACTACGTCGAATAACCCAACCCAAACATAGGAGAACCTAACCATGAAAAACTCAATCGAAGCATACACACGCGTCATCGAAGCCCGAGCGAGCTTCTACATTCGCAAGGCCGGTGGCTCCACAGAAAACCACGAGCGCAACTACCCGGTCGCTATCGCGCTTTGCCGCGTCGTCGGCGACTTCACCGGCGAGGATCGCTGGGATGTCTACGACCGCCTAATGCACAAGATGAACGCAGCCGCAGTAGCACAGGAGGACGCAGCATGAAGGTCACGGTCAAAGTGCGCCACGTCTACGGCAAGCCACTCATCTACCCGATCTGCGAGACTGCGCACCACTTTGCCGACATCGCGGGAACCAAAACAATATCAACGCTCGTGCTCAAGACCATCGAACAGATGGGATTTGATGTGCGCTATGAAGCGGAGACCATCACATGACAGATACATGCGACGATTGCGGTGACAGCACCGCATGGGGCAGCGGTAAATTCGTGAACCGCATACCCGCAACTAATGGTTGGCTATGCGCCGACTGTCAGGCAATCGAGTGCGACAACTGCGATGCGCCCACGATTGAGTGGGATCACCCGCAGCACGACGACACGCAGATATGGTGCGTCGATTGCTTGGACAAACACAACCCAAAATAAAATCCTCCCGCGCCCCTGCGCGACAAAGACCAAAGGTCATTAGGATAAAAAGAGATTGAGGCCGTCGGTTAATTCCGGCGGTCTTTTTAGTGCTGTTCTGGCACAACCTTGACACATCTTTCGTTGTGTCTTATACGCAACCTGACGATAGGAGTTATCATATGTCAGTTATCACAATTCAAAACATCATCGACAACAACTCAACCAAAGACGCACAGCGCATCTTGCGCAAGGTCATCGAGGCGCAGTTGCGCAACTGTGACACCTCTGCCCTCGTAGAAGCTGCCCGCAACAGCGAGCTAATCAACGGCGGTGCACCCGGATCAAAGAAGATCGCGAGCGTTACGTTCAACCAAATCCTTGACCGCATGACGACCGATGCGCTGGTAATGTTTATCAACATGGAGGCCACCAATTCGTGCTCTGGTTTGGAATTTACTCAGACCTGTTTCGAGGCAGCGGATGAATACGCAGACAACAAAGAGACGTGGCCCTATTTCAGACAATCCAGAGCACTCACTCAGACAGACCTAGACATCACACAGTATGTCAACGTCGATCCAGTAGCGGAGCCGACACCACCCGCATCGAGCCATGGCGTAGCGTTCAACGACGACATGCTCAACATCGCCAATATGGCAATGGACAAGGCAACCTTTGGCAAGGTGACGAACATCGCCACGGTGCTCGAGGAGCTGGAGGAGCTGCGCAATCGCCCAGCTACGACGGCAGTAGCACCGCAGCCAGTGCAAGCGAGCGGTGACATTCCAGACGGCAAGCCAGTGCGGATGAATGCGCAGGACGTGTTTAACCTCAAGGACAAGCTGCTCGACTTCGAGATCACCGCATACGATTGGGATGGCATCAACCCGCTTGTGCCCAGCATCATGCAGTATTTCAAGTTCGACATAGATGCGCTGGCGGATTTGCTGTGGGCTCGTGAGAAGAACAAGAACGCATGGCTGGTTGGTCACACAGGTACAGGTAAATCTACTCTCGTAGAACAAGTATGTGCCTACACCCGCACCATGTTCCAGCGCGTCAACTTCGACAGTGACATCACCCGTCTTGAGTTCGTGGGCAAGGTCGATGTGACGACGGACGACGATGGCAACCAAGTGACCACGTTTACGGATGGCATATTGCCCACTGCAATGCAGATGCCTTGCGTCCTGATGCTCGATGAAGCGGATGCGATCCGAGGCGACATTGCATATGTGTTGCAGCCCGTGCTCGAGGGCAAGTCTCTGCGTCTGCTCGAGGATGCAGGTCGTATGGTTCACCCGCACCCAGAGTTCACGATTGTAGCTACGGCTAACACGGCAGGGTCAGGCGATACGACTGGTATGTATAGCGCTGCCGTCAAGATGCAGTCAGCAGCAGCAATGAACCGATACAACGTATTCATCAACGTGGACTACATGGCGGTCGATGATGAAATGCAGGTCATCAAGTCGATGGTGCCCACGTTGAGCAAGACTATCGAGCAAAAGCTGGGGTCGTTCATCACCTACTACCGCAACGCGATCCGCATCGGTGAAGTGACCAAGCCCATATCACCACGAAACACCATCACGATTGCTCAGTATGCGAACGATTTCGAGGATCGTTTGGGCCATGCGGCTGCGTTCCAACGTGCACTCGAGCGCAACCTCTTCAACGCGATGGATGAAGGCGAACGTGCCATCGCAATCGGTATCGCAGACCGCAACAGCTAATCAATCACATTCACAGGAGATACTTATGTTTAAGAACAACAACCCACATGCTCTACAGAAAGAGCTCGACGGACTGAGCAAGGTCATGGGTCGTAGCGATGTGCGCACCACCTTCCAGGGCGACGGCGCTTACACCGACGGCAAGACCATCAACATCCCAGCGATGAAGCTGGACGCACAGCTAACCGACAAGGAGATGGAAGCCCTGCGGGGCTACCACATCCACGAGGTCGCCCACGTTACCGATACAGACAGCGATCTATGGCAGAGCAAGCGCACCACCAAGCGCAAGCGTCACACATGGAACGCCATGGAGGACGTTTTCATCGAGCGTAAGGCGCAGGGGAAATTCAGCGGCGCCCGTAAGAGCTTGCAGTCAACCGTCGATACAGTGCTCGAGCGTGAGAATGCAATCGACCGTGAGACAGTCGAGGCTGGCGGCGATCCATATGAGAACTGGCCCGATCAGATAGACTACGCTGCGTTGCAGTTAGCCCGTCAACGTATGGGCTACGACAGCCCAGCGCTCGACGAGTATGTGAACAACCTGCCCAAAGAGCTACGCAAGGAAGCCGAGAAGTTTGTGGACGCAGCCTTAGAAGCCGACAGCACAGAGGAGACGTTCAAGCTGGCCGGCAAGATTGCATCCCGCATGAAGAAGCTGGGTCAACAATTCAGCAACGACGATGACGAGCAGCAGCAGCAACAGCAACAGCAGAAAGCTCAATCTGGGGGCGATGAGGAAGGTCAGCAAGGCGACGATGGCAGTGGGTCAGGCGACGATGGCGACAAGGGCGATGGCAAGGGCTCAGGCAATGGGCCCAAGGGAGACGATGACAGCAAGCCCGCGACCAGCGGTGCTGACCGTATGGAAAGGGCTGGCGACGTAGCGTCTCAAATCGCAGGTGCCCACAAGTATGACGACAACAACCGCATGGAGCGCAGGACTGCGCTCACGTTCAAGAGCTACGAGGACTACTTCGAGTACCTCAGAATTGAGTGCGAGAAAAGCCCGCTGGTAGGCGACAAGGTTTTCAAAGCGTTTAGCTACTACGCATTCCCAGAACGCAGTAGAAAGTACGCAGACCTTCTCGAGCGTCTCGCCGAGGATACGACAGCGCGATCATCTGGGGCACGGCTTGCCCGCTTGTTGCTTGCCCGTGAGGAGAAGCGCATCATCGGTGGTCAGTTGGCTGGTCGTGTTGACAGGCGTAGGCTGGCGCAGTTGGTTGCCGGTCAACGCAATGTCTTCACCCACCAAGAGGCGATGCGTACCGACGACACCATCGTGACGGTGGCCGTAGATGCAAGTGCATCCATGAGGCAGGGGCTTACCCGCAAGGCAACGGCGGCGCTTAACGAGTGCTTGGGTCGAGCGAATTGTACCTACGAGATACTCACTTGGACAGGTTACAGCAACTCGCCGTATGATTTCACTTGGGGATGCAAGGGGCTACAGAAAGGCGAGGCGCCATTCAATACGAACGGATTGGTCGAGGTTAAGACAGCGGCCCAGCGCAGCGCAGACCCAAAGGTTCGCTGCAACATCGCCAACATGCTCAGTCAGCAGGGCGTTACGCCGACGTTGGCTTGCCTGACTGGCGTTGCCCATCGAGTTATAAATCATAGCGAAGCACGTCGCATTGTGCTGATGCTTACTGACGGATTGCCCAACGGTGGACGTGAGGAAATAGCAGAGGTCAAGGATACCGCCGGCAAAATGCGCGAGGCGGGCATCGAATTGATCGGCATCGGTATCGACTGTGATGAAACATACGTCAAGCGTATGTTCGGAGACAGCAACACCGTCATGTGCGATACGCACCAGCTTGCAACCACCATGTTCAAGCAGCTCGAGACCCTGTTGGTCGGACGTGCGCATGAAGCTGCCTAAGTTCGACCCACACATGAAGCCCACAGTGCGACAGGATTGGGTGCGTCTGCATGAGTACAGACGCAGCCCGTTCTGGTGGTACGTCGGATGCGTCGTTCGCATAAAGCGCATCAAGCACAAGGACGTGGACAAGATCAAAGAAGTCTGCCGCGCCCTTGATGAACAGTTCCCACAACTAAGCGAAAGGAAGTGACGATGGCAATCGGAGCAGCAGTCATATGCTTGGCACTCAACATATATTTTGAAGCAAGATCGGAGGAACCAATGGGGCAGTTGGCCGTAGCAGAGGTGACGCTTAACCGCGTTACGAGCAGCCGTTACCCGGACACTGTGTGCGAGGTAGTTTGGCAGAGAAAGCAATTTTCGTGGACGCACGACGGAAAGAGCGACGTGCCCAAGGATGCAAGGGCTTGGGACATGGCGGTGAGAGCAGCGAAGCTGGCGATGAAACACAGAGACGTGGTGATCGTAGGCAATGAGGTCACACATTATCACGCCGATTACGTCAAACCATATTGGACGACGGCATATGAGCGCGTCGCCAAGGTGGGCACACATATTTTTTATAAAGCGAAAGGATGAGCGCGATGGAAATCGAAACAGGCAAAGAGATTAGGAAGTATTTGAAACGTGTGGCGACCAAGGTGGACAACATGCGGCTCGAGTTCAAAGCAACAGGACACCCGCGCAAGCACAGCATGGATGAAATTTTATACCTGATCGAGAAGGTCGAGCAACTTACGAAGGGAGCGGCGAAGAGATGAGAACAGAGGAGCAGTTGGGGCAAGAGATGCTTGCTTATGAAAGAAAGATGGCGAGGCTGGGCCGTAGGCCGGTGTTGCCCGTAGATGTGAGAGCACCCACCCGAGTTGAGCGCGGCGTACCTAGTGCCATAGAGGCGGCACAATCAATCAGGTCCACGAGATACAGTATGTTTCAGCAGATACTCGATGTGTTTGCAGACCTTGAAGCGTTGAACGCATCCCAAATTGCAGATCGCATGGGATGCAGCGCTCAAAAGCTCAACACCTATATACGACTGATGAACGAGCAAGACTACCTGCACAAGATCGAAACCCGAGGTGATCGCAAGATCGTCTACGCATACATAAAGACGGGGAAGGAGTTCAAAGGTGAGCAATGACTACGAGGATAGGTTCGCGAAAGCTCTGAAGGCATCCTATAGGATCGGTATAATTACAAGCGCAGCAATTTATAAGGTGCCGCTTTGTGAATTTTACCCAGCGATAAGGGATCGTGCGGGGCGCGATGATGCGTTCGAAACTGTGGCGCAATTTGGTAGCGCTTCAACCAATAAACAACCTGTTTAAAGTAACGCCCCGCCCACAATTTATACATGGGCGGGGGTTATGATGCAATAAATTCACGAGGAAAATATGGAAGAAGCAGAGATTAAATATCTGCGAAAGCGCCTCTACGTCACGGACAAAGCGCCCGGTATCACGATAGATAGCGAGGGCTATGTCCGTGTCGGACTTAGTTCCAACATGAGCGACAGCGACATGGTAATCCTGGCCCTGACCCTTGCATTGAAGAACAAGGATTGGAAGCAAGCGATGCTGGATCGCATGAAGGAAAAGATGGCCGGAGCTACGACGCCTACGTCGAGGATCGAGCGGGCGTTTGACCTGCTGAAACCACCCGTGTGATGTCGCCGCGTGTGATGCCGATGTCTCGTAGTTCACGGTCGGTCATGTGACGTAGATGGTCACGCGCAATCACCTGATTTGCATAGCTCTGCCGAGCTTCGATCATGTTGGTGAAAAGTTTTCTGAACATAGTTATACCCCATTCGTTTCTGAGTGGGGTATAACTTGTAATTGAATGGATTAGGTTTGCTAAATCGGACTACCCGCTATGCTTGGTTAGGCCCACGCATGAAGTCTTTTTCTGGATGCAATATGTAATATTCGCAGAACCACTTTGTATTTTCTTCTACACCCTGAGAGACAGACACGTTCCACAAGGCCGAGGACGAGACGCACTGGTCGAGATACTCTGCCACCGCAAGATGCTGGTTTGCCTGATCGCCTTCGCTTGTAATTCCAAGCGCTTCAAGAATGTCGATAGGGCCGAACATTGGAGTGTCTTCTGACACCGTAGACACAGCTTCCCATTTTGCGTCGTCACTAAGGTCTTCGAAAGGTGTGGGAGCTTCCACCTTAATCACCTCTTCAGTGACGTGTGTTGTCACCGTAGACGAAGACGAACCGTTCACGTCTTTCACGTCGATGATTATGTAAGGGGCGCTGTCGTTGTAGGTCTTGAAGTTTTTACGCGCAGAAATGTCTATACATTGACCGACACGCAAGTTGTAGGCCTTCGCAACCTTGGCGGGGATATATACGTCACCCAGATTTGTTACGCCGAACGCGGCCCCTGTCGCAATTACGTTAGTGATTACTGCTGCACCTTCAAAATAGATAGGTTGATTATCCATAGTTGTATTCCTTGTGTGTGCCAGCCTACGCCTAATGGTTGGCAAGTTATGTCTAAGGGCAAGCGCCCGTTGAGAGATGGAAGACAACTAAAGGAATACTAATCTGGCTTCTTGCACCCTTAGGAGGGGGCTGCTCTATCCAGTTGAGCCACTGAGCCATTTGTTTATCGCGCTGTAGTAACAAGATAATTTATTAGTTGTGTTTAGTTGTCTTCCTTAGTTATGTACCCGTCCCAGCCGAGGACGGACAGCATCAGGCCATCATCTGAATGGCTTTGAGATGGTCGTCGTATGTGGTGTTCATGTACCGCATCACCATCTTTAAATCGGTATGACCCAGAAGGTCAGCGATTACTTTTGCGGGTGCTCCGTTACGCGCGAGTGTTGTCGCAAACGTGTGGCGCAGCCCATACATACCCACGGTCATGCCAGGATATGCTTTGGCTCGAGCCGCCTTCCAATGAGAGGGCAGGTCGTAGCTGTTCTTTATCACCCGCCCATTGACCGTAAAAACATGGCCGATGGGAGGTGGCACTGAGTAAGGTATAGCTTCCTTTGCTTTCGGATGGAGAGGAATGACACGTTCTCTTACCTTGCCAGTCCTACCCTTTATTGAGCGAAGGATAACCTTGCTGTTGGCGTAGTCAACATCATCGTAGGTGAGATTGAGAGCTTCCACTGGACGACAACCAGTGTATCGAAGGAACGTCGCAATGCGATGAACATCGTTCTGAAGGTGAGAGAAGATCGTATCCATCTCTACGTCAGTCAAGGTTTCATGCTTAGGATTATCCTCTGGTGGCTTGTCCACCTTGATGTACTCACGTTCACCGCGTGCTGCTGCGAAGTTTAATATGGATTGTAGAGTGTTCAGCTCGCGACGTATCGTTGAGTTCGAGTTACCTTTCTGAAGGTGGTACTCCTCAATGTAATCGTCTACGTCGCCTTCAGTTATGAACTTAACCTGCATTG
>Ga0075468_10000067_pt1 | contig 31906 bp, 36 predicted proteins | sample DEB08_DNA_12_FD_77578 | JGI IMG/M metagenome (GOLD analysis project Ga0075468, IMG submission 77578) | Aqueous microbial communities from the Delaware River and Bay under freshwater to marine salinity gradient to study organic matter... | ecosystem: Environmental > Aquatic > Marine > Coastal ...
GAAGAACTGCTCATATATGTTCTCCATATAATCAGGTGTTAGGCCAAAAAAAGTCCGTGGTGAGCGGAACCTCCAATTCGTCCTCATAATCACACTCTGAGCATTCAAAGTGCTGGTTTAGGTCGACATTGGGGCTGCTGGCCTTATATGCGCTACGAAGGTGCCTGGCATCCATGGAGGGGATGTTTTCAACAAGGTAGTTGATTGCCTGTGCGGTCATGTTACCATTGACTCCGACAATCATGTTGACTAGCTGGCGTGTTATATTACGCTCTAAATCGTTCTTGCTCTTGCGATCATGCTCGATACCATCAAGAAGTCTCTTCTCATCGGCGCCATTGAGCAACTTAAAGGTGACATCCAAGCCTGTTTTAGGAAGCTTGGTGACAAACGTGCCATCGTTGTTATTGGCTGTAACGTATGCCGCGGCATTTTCGCCGTTATAGACGTTTGCCTTGTTGAGATCAAAACCATACTCTTGTGCTGTACCGCATGCTGGACATGTAACCTTGGTATTGTACTCATTACCATAAGCGGAGATTCTGGCCGCAATAATAATTGCGTTTCTGTCTCCCACAAGAATAGAATCCGGATTAATTGCCTTATTCACGATTAAACTAGAAAGCACGCGATCAATCGCGACACCCTTCTTTAGGAGAGTTCGTGAAGTAAGCATATCTTCTTCTTTTGCGGTCATTTGCTTAATTTCGATTACATCTTTTTGATGCAAAGGGTGAGCCGCATGATAGTGGACGCCAGCCGAGGGCAAGTCCACAAATTCAGTTGGAACAATGAATGAAAAATCATTTGATTCCGTGTTTTGGGTTAATTGTGGTGAAGGGGCCGCATCCATATTTTGAGGGCCCCCCACTCTATCACTGTTTCTTGACAATATACACCTCTTTAAGTTATTGCAATAGAAATATTATAGCACGTTTGAGTGCGTTTTGTACTACGATTGGAAGAAAGTTTGGCTTTCGTTACCGCCGGTGGCGCGTGATGGACCACCCATGGTCTGCAAGCGGGCCCAGTCATAACGAAGTTCTAAGGAAAGCTCAACCAAGTCATCTGTTCCGTAAGCGAGATCGCCGTACTTCACATCTGAGATGAATGCATTCCAAAGAGTCCATTTCTCAATCTCGTTGCCATCACCGTCAATCTGTGAGATATAGACAGCCCCGAGGGCGCCGGCTGCTCTCGACTTGGACATAGAGCCAAGGGAGTTGGGGTTAGATGGAGGAGTATAGCCAGAAAGGTTGACGATGTCCGAAAGAGTTGCGGTCATGTCAGGATCACGTGGATCAACCAACGTTACAGTGATTGGATTCCAAGTCACAGCGCCAGGGTAGTAGAAAGTGTGATTCAGATACTGATGTTCTGCTGTATTGATAGTGAACGAAGGTTTGTTCACTGTTTTGGCGTACCACATAAGTGCTCCGCCCTGGGGGGCACTAATGCCCGTAAATTCGACCTTGAATCTAAACTGACGTTTAGGATCTTTTAGTTGTGTGCTCTCGGCAAAGTTGTCTGACCAAAATGGTGCCATTTTAAAGTACTCCTGTGTTCTTTTTTAAATAGTGTTTAGTTTTTTTTTAATCATCAAATGATGCGCCGGTTGAAGCAATAACGAAGTCAATCGCAATATATTCGATTGAGCGCGCTGGCTTCACCATGATTTTCGCATACATGATGTTTTGATCTACTAGATCGGGGGTGGTTGTTGACTCATCAAGAATCAACTTGTAGTCAGAGATACCGAAGTTACTCTTAACATTTGCAAGGAAGGGCTCAACAAGACCTGTAAAGCGGTTCCAAGTAGTCTGTACATTCTGTTCGAAGAGAATCTTGGTAGAGATTACTGAAATCTGCTTCTTCAAGTAGATGACAAGTCGTCTTACGTTAATTCTATCAAGCGCGGATTGACGCTCTTGAAGTGTCTTCTGTCCGAACACCACGATTCCGGTTGATGGGAATGAGGCGATTGGGTTAATAGACGCTTCGTAAAGAAGGTCGCGCTCTTTCGATGTAAGTTTTTCTGTTACTGCGCTGATTGGGATACCAGCAGCACCTTCTGAGAGACCGCCGCGGTTGAAGCCGGCTGGTGCAAACCAAAGCTGTGCTTTACGCTCAGAACTGGCCAGCACACCAAGCATTGCTGCGGATGGTGGAAGCCATACTGCGGCGCCCGTGTTCTCATCGCGAGTCTGGACCCATGGGTAGAATGTTGCACCGTATGAAGAGTCGATTCTTCGATCCTTCAAAGATGTTGCAGCACCCTGTGGGGTTGTTCCAATTCGACTAGCCTTATCAGAGTAGTATGCTTCCGCGGTTGGGAGATATACATTTGGAAGGTCGATAAGAGCCATCGCGTCTGCGCGGTCTTCACATACACTAATCATATGCTGTGTAAGCGATGCGTTTGTTAAGCCCGGTGCAGCCATCAGGTTCATATCCACTGATTCTGGATCGCCAACTGTGTCGATTGCGCGTTTAAGCGTGTAGTAAGCAGAACTGTTACGCTCTGTTGCTGCGGCCGACATGCCATTGTTATAGAGTGGATCGGGAAGCTTGATGTTGAATCCGTCGAATCCACCGAACAGTGGTGCAGTGAAGCTGTTGTATCCGAGGTCAAGCAGGGCCTTGTAGCCGTTAACTGCGGTGTACGAATCTCCAGCGCCGCGGGATCCCGATCTGTAGAACATGTTGTTGCTACTATCAGGACTCACCAAGTTGTCAAGAGAGAAGATATACGAGAAACCGTCGATTCCAGTAATTCCGCCAGTAGAAGGATCTGACTGAAGGGCGCTTTGTGCCGAAAGCAGGCGTTGTACGCCTGGAGTGCTCGGATCAAAGCGGTTAGAACCAGAGCCGCGCGTTGGAGAGAATCCAAAGTATGCCTTTGAGGGGTCGCTGATTCCGCCATCGGAAGCAGAGAGCCTAAGGCTAACGCTAGGCATGACTAGGTCCATTTGTATGTCCGGTTGGGCCCTCACAGAGCCCTCTGTGATGAGGCCGGCGCCGAAGCCGCCACTGAGGGCGAATGTACCTCCCCAGTTAAGAGTTTCACCCTCGATACCAAGAGAAGATCCCGTCGCCAGGGTCACAAAGATGTTATGATCGGCAGGACCCAAGCGTCTTTCCTCCGAGTCGGCGGTGGCCGTGGGGGTTGTGCTCCCAGTAGCGCTGATGATGATTTTGTTAGCGTCTTTGTATTTTGGTGGGCCGTAGTAACCGAATGGAAGCAATGTTTCCATGCCGGACGCGCCGGCTTCGATATCGCCATTCATGTCGACATATACATACTTGGATTGGTTAGGGTATTCACCATATAATTTAAGGCGTTTTTCCGTTTCGTCCCATTCTTGATATTGATCTCCAACTTTCCGTGAAAGGAAGTTAGGAGAAGTAGGATCAAGGCTGCATTCGTCGAATCTTTCAAGAACCTGAACAGCATTGTCTGAATCATCGATACGACGGATTAACACCGAGAATGTTCCGTAGTCGGTTGTGCTAGTGTTGGACTGGCGAATGTTGGAGATCGAAATTTTAACGTTATCGCTCAACCATGCGCCATGGCCGCGGCCGATTAATCGGAACAGCTTAGTTGCATCGCGTTGGATGCTGAACTCATCATAGAGGCCTGTATCTTGTGCGACGAACCAGCCGGCTTTCGCTTCATTGGCCGATACACCGCTCATATTTGCAGGAGAAGTGGTTTTGGAACCAGACAGGTGAAGCCCCACAATAACGCCAGCAAGGGGAGACGATACGCCGGTACCCTTGTCGCTCAGAAAGTCGCGAGTCTCTTGTTCATAGGACTCACCAAGCCAGTAATCTTTCTCTGCAGATGTTGGATAGAAGTTACCCGAAACAAATAGTTGAGGATTAGTGTTGAACACCTTGCGGATGAACTTGTTACTGTTGTCATCGAGGCTGAAGTCGAAGAGTGTCTTGGTGCCATCGCCTGCGGTGTGAGCAGCCTTAAAGACACCGTTAGTATCAGAAAGAATCACTGCACCGACGCCTTCAGCGTTTTGGCGGCCGGCCAAGGCGCCAGAACCGATAAGAGTTCCTGAAAGGGCCATTAGTCCTGCTTCCAGATACCAAACTGCAGCTAAACTGCCCGTTGGGCCGGTTACTGTGTCCATTGATGCGCTAGCGTTATAGCTCGCTGAAGGTATAACATACAAACCAAATGCTCCACCACCATGAGTGTTGTCTAACAGTAGCTCTGTTCTCCAGCCGGCCTGCTCTCCGAAGTGCGGAGCATTGACGTCGTCAGCATTAGGATGCTGGTGACCAAGTGTACGGATATATGTGGCGGGGGCCACGCCGGGTGCTAAGAACGCCTTGGCGCCATAGAGACCATAGATGGGGGACTGGGTTGAGAGCCCGTTACGGTAAACATCTCCACCGGCTCCACCGGGGACTGTTTCACCGAACATAGCTACAAAGTCGGAATAGGCCTCAGCCTTAACTGGCTGCATCGCCAAGCCTTTTGGCGCTCGGCCGATAATAACCGGTCCGATAGTATCGGGGGTTCTGGGTATAAAGGAGTTATCAATCTCGTTGATAAAAACTCCGGGGGAAACAAACTTAAATTTCTTTACTGACATGATTTCGCAATCCTCGTTTTATTAATTGTCTAAAAGACATCACAATCATTACCTAAATAGTATTTTGGATTTCAAAAGGATGAAGACAATGTAGAAAATAAGTGTTAGTTCCTGAATTAGTCCTCTAAAAACGAGGGCTCCCCAGGAATTACAGCGGATTCTCTAGGGAAAGTAACTTCTACTACACTTTCTTCTACAGTCACTATTGGCCGATCATCATTCTCGCCTTCTCCAATAAGATAACCCAAAACACGTAAATTAATTGACGTTTCGAACATTCGCAAGTCCTCCGATAGGTCCGACATGTTGTTATTGTGCGCAAAGTCTTGGTCAAGGAATGCTTCATAGATGTGACCGTTTCTTCTTAACAAGAAAGAGTTAATCTGACCAGTGCGTGTCATAAATGGCTGAATAAGGCTATTCATCTGTTCCTGATATTCAGTCTTGATGACAATTTTGTATTCTACATTGACATATACGGGTATTGGGATGGAAAGAGTCTGAATTACAACCTGTTTGTTGATTCTCGGAAAATAGTTTTGAAGTTTTCCTCCATTATTTGTCCTCGTCCCTGTTGCAACTGCAAAATTTCTTGTTTTGTCTTGTTTTATCTTTCTTGCAATAACCATGCGGCCGGCGCGGCCATTGTGGTTTTTTGAAAAGGTGTGTGCCTGGAAGCTGCCTTTGCGAGATGGATCTTTGACAATGTTAACTCGTTCAATGCTGACAATAGGCAGGATTAGAGAGCCATCTGCGTCTCTAAGCTCTTTGCGGCTCTTTATCTGATATGCCCTTTCGGGAGTCTGCCAAAAAACCGGAACTTCGGTGTATCCGTGATTTGTTCGTGCGCTTAGATCAAGGTCTTCCTTGATCCATGAAGTAATCGCATAATCTATTGTCTCGATTGTCGAAGACAACATTCCTACCTCTTCTAAGGTGGTGCTGGTTGCCCCGGGGGGTAGCTGTGCGAAATCAAAATCATCAGGTAGCATCGAATAATCCTCTTCTTGCTCGTCGGCATGTGCCGGCTATCTCAAAACTGTGGTCTACTTGGCCGAAAAGTTTCCTCGGCTCAGACAACTTAACTATCTCGTAATAGATTTTACCGTAAAGAATAAAATCGCCCTCGCGGACATAAAGGTCCTGATCTTCGGTTAATCTTCTTTTATGGAAAAGTACCGTTATTGTAGAATCGGAGTCAACACCAACATTAGGCAAATATGACGTTGCTTCTTCGTTAAAGTCGATTAAAGCGTATATACGTACCGGTGGCAGATAAGTCTTTGCAATTGCCTCACCGTACAAGCCATGAAAGTTGGTAGCCTCAAGATCAACTGGATAGTAGAGTATTTGTTGACCAATGACCTTCTCAATAAGTTCATCATTGACTTGTTTTACTAAGTCTCGCTCTTTTTTGCCTAAAAAGAGGGGAGGTGGCGGTGCTGCTGGTCTTTCCCATTCGTCTGACATCTATATCACCCCACAAAAATCGGTAGAGGAGAGTTTTTGAATAGATTTTGTGTTGCGTCTGCAGTTTCAGAATCGTATTTGACAAGCTCTTTGTATTCAGTCTCTTTGAGCATCTCCATTAGTTTGTCTTTAAGTTGCTGTTGTTCATCTTTGGCTTGTGAAAGCAATTCGCTGTGATTGAGGGTTACGCTTTCTCCCGGAATCGGAATGGTGGTAAACTTTCCTCGAATCTGCCCAAGCATTTCTTTACACAATGCTAAGCAGTATTTTCTAATCCACTGCTTACCAATCGCATTGATGTTGCCATACGGTATATTATCGAAAGGCAATGTGTTCATATTGTTGACGCCCTCTACTCCGTCTCTATATTCCGAATTTGAGGTAAACGTGTCTAAATCTTCCACGTAAAAGCGAACCCACATGCTTTCGATAGAAGTGAAGTCGAAGTGGCCTGGCTCCGGGTATACTCGAAGCTTATTATCGATCAACTCATAAGAATAGTGCGAAGTTCTTGTGTAGAGGCTGTCTTCGTACATAACCGCCTGCATTTTGTTTTGCCAGGTTGGAATCATTTCAAAAGTAGAGTCGTCTGAGTATTGTCCATAAGTTGACATGTTGCCAACAACACCGATTCCTCCATAGTATCCAAAAAACCGCCACATTGCGCGTGGAGACCTATAGAAAACCTTTGTTATAATAACTCTCTTGCCATCGACCTTTCCAGAAAAAGGAACAGCATTACCTTGGTCGTCAAGGCCGGTCGAAGAGGCAGTTTCAATTATTTCTTGTAAATCGTAATCTTGTTTTTTCGGCGTAGGAGTAAACGACGCTGAATATTGTGGTATAGTGCCGCCATAACCACCCATTGCAGCCATCGAATCCCCAACTTTTTTAGCGTAAGATGCTTGAAATCGTGGATAACGCAAATTGCCGCTTACGGGGCCGGTTAAAATAGTGCCATCATGATCGAACGTTCCCGTGGTGTTACCCAGGGCCGTCGATAATACATTTTTACCTTGGTGTAGATTAATAATGTATGAATACTCTAATACCGCTTCTTCATACGCTGCATATACATTGGAAGTGGTGAGTTCGATGTCAACAACATCGCCACCAAGTTTCTTATAGGTATATGCTACCTGATCTACAGCGCCACTTTTAAAGTTAGCCGATCCTGTGTATATTCCAAAGGGTACCGCGCTAGCGACGTCGTCGAACGACCCTGTTGATGTTAAGACGATTGCGCTTGTCGTCGATAGTGGACTTAAGTTTGTAGGCACACATTTATCCTCCTATACGATAAATAGTTTTATGAAGCACAAACTACGCTGCTTCTAGCACTTTATTATTATCGATCGCAAAATCTCAAAATTTTAAGGGGAAAAAAATTGCAGAGATCGGCAATTTCAACAAAAACCCCCCATCCAAAAAGGAAAGGGGGATTTAAAAGCTTGATGCTGTTCGCTACCACACGTCCTATGTGTGAGCAGTTTGAACCAAAGCGTAGTGCAGGACGATGGCCTCGCTCAGAGAGCCGGCCGAGATGTTTGTTACTGTGATCTTGAAGCTACCGGCAGCGTGGCCTGTCGCATCTACAGAATATTTTCCAATTGTTCCACCACTGTGATGGTTGACAATACAAACGTCAGTCGCTCTGGCAAAGGTTGCACATGTCACCTGGAAGGTCACGATCGCATCCGAAGCAAGGGCTGCGTTATGCATTGTAATCTTTCCAACTGGCTTATCGAGAACAACAGTAGTTGATTTGCTCGTACCTTGCGTGACTGCACCACCGTTGTCTAGCTTCAGTGTACCTGTCGTACCGACAATGTTACCAGCAGTGGCTGTAACAGTCGTATCTGATGTCAGGGAGTTAACCGTAACATCCGAACCTTCGAGATCAATCTCGCGGTCCAACTCTTCCATTAATTTTTCTAGTCTTCCTAATCCAACTCTAGCCATTTTAATAACCTCCTATTTCTTTAATGTTATAATAAATGTTTTAAATAATCGATTGGAAGTTCTCCAATTCATATATAAGTAGTTTGTAATAAACGAAAGCCCCCTTCCGAAGAAGGAGGCTTTACATTTTTTTTGCTTTTACGCTAGGCTATAACGTTAAGCGGACTCTCCGATCATGCCACGTACGATAACGAGACCGTACATATCAGGACGCACCATCTTCTTGGCGTAACGAGTCATCACGCCCTTACGAGGTACGAAGTCCTCTGGTCCAAAGATGGTTGGAGTGGTCTGCAGGGGCACGTAAGGTGCATACACATATCCGCTTTCAAGGAAAGAGGAACCACGACGACCAACAAGGATCAGGTTACGCATGAAGTAAGGATCGACATATACGTCGAACTTCTTGGTGAGAGCACCAACCTTCACAGCACCGATATCGCCGCGCTCATCGTCAGCAGTGACGTTAGCACGGAAGCCAGCGGTGAACTCAAGGATGTTGGCAACTTCAGGGCCTACGACCACGAAGTTAGCACCACCACGCAGAGTCTTGCGGTGAATGTTAGCAGAAACATCGTTGATTGTCTCAACGAGAGTCTCATACCACTCAGAAACGGTACCAGTAAAGTCTGGAGCCGCTGAGGTTGAAACGAGTTCTGCACCCGTGTCACGGTTGACAAAGAGACCTGGAGCACGAGACCAGTACTTAGTACCAGCGGTAGCGCCACGTACAAGATCCTCAAGGATCTCGCGGTCAATCTCAAGAGCGATTTGCTCAGAGAGAATGCTAGTCAACTCAACCTCTGCATCAAGGTTGTGGTAGGCGTTAAGGTCTTGACCTAACTCCGGAGTCCACTTAGCCTTGAGCTTCTTGGTTACAGCCGTCACAGCCACGGAATCGACCTTAATGTCGATCTCTGGGATGTTCTGATTGTTCTCCAAGCCCCATGGGGAAGCACCGACGACAGAGCCGAGGGCGTCACTTGACTCCAAATTGTCCTTGATTGGATAAGTGAAGCTGATTGCAGAAGCAGTCATCAAGCCATGAAGGTGTGCGTTGGTGATCGCACCGTCATACGAAGCGAAAACAACGTATGCGACAGAATCAGAGGAACCGCTGTATCGTGTGAGACGACGCAACTGAACCGAGCCACCGGTTTGACCGAGGGCACCAGAGTGGAACAGCCTTCCGTGTGAACCAGAAGTTGTAGAAACCGCTGTGACTGCTACAAGATCCTCCGAGTTCCAGTTAGTGAGGCCCGAGGTATCAATGGTACCAATAGCAACATTTGCTGTACCAGACTGAGACTCAAGCTCAGCATCGAACTCCGTAAGGAGAGGGATGCTACCTGCTGAAGAACTATAGGTACTTGCTGTTAGGAAAGTAATAGTTCTGTCAACAGATGCTGTTGGGGAAGAGTAACCGTTGTTGAGGTTACGGGGTCCACGTTCTGCTTGAGCACCGGAGATGTCAACACCGCCAGTGATCTGAGAACCGACCTTATCACCACCATAGATGGATGGCTCTGCGCCATCTGAACCTGTAGTGTATCCCAAACGAGCAAGACCTGCTCCCTGTTTGGAAAAAGTAAAGTCAAGGAAGAAAATCAGACCTGAGGGTAAGCTCATGGGCTGAACAGAGACAAGATCGTTTGCGATCAAGCCTGCGAATACACGACGTACGATGGGGAACGCGACGGCTGCAAAGCCCTCAACATCGCCACCGGCCATTGTGCTGCTCTCGCGAAGCAGTTCTTTTGCTTGGTTTTCAAGCAGGCGCGCCATTGTTTGACGCTTGGAATCTTTTGTAAGACCCTCAAGCAGACCGGTCTTCTCCCACTTGGAAAGAAGAGCATGGCTCTCGGCGCGCATATCACGATTGACAACTCCTTCGGTCAATCTTTCGATAATACTAGACATTTTAAATCACCTCCTTTTTTTTATAAATTATGATTATTTTATTCCAGCTAAACGACGCATCCTATCGGAGAATACATCGTTGGGTTTTGACGACTCTTGACGAGTCGCGCGGATAACAGAGGCCTTATGACCGATTGCTTCGCTAAGTGATTGTGGGCGTCGTTGTGGCTTCGCCTCCACTGTGCTCTGAAGCGTCTCAAAAATGGTTTTGGCTTCTGCGACCGAACCGGCGGTGGAAATCGCTTCGACAATCTTTTCTTTTTGTCGCTCATTAAGGGAGGTATTTCTTAAAACACGGTTCGTGTATAATAAACGTGCATTGGAGAGATTAACCTCATAAAGGTTTTCTTTAATCTCACTTACTGCTTGCTTATATTTATCTAGCTGCTCTTTCAATGTAATATTTTCATTTTCAAGTGCAACATTTGATTCGTTTAATTCTGATTCTGGAAGATCCGACTCCTCTTCTTCAAGGGTGGCATCGGCGTCTTCCTTAGTGGAAGCGGCGCCGGCAAGTTCTCTCTCTTGTTCGTGCTTCAATTGTGAAGCAGGGCGGCCGGCCCAACCGGACAAGGTAGCGCCGGTATCGACTTCTAGTTTTTCCATGACTGCGTCAACAAGAGCATCAATCTTGTCTGATTCATCTTCATCAAGATTGGCGAGACCTGCCATGGCCTTGTTGTCGGCTTCTTCTTCATCAGCAGAAGGATCGACGTCAACAGAGACGTCCTCTTCTTCATCTAAAATATTAATAATGTCTTCTTCGTTGATCTCGATGTCTTCCTCTTCAAGAGAGTTCGCAAGTTGGGCGACTGCCTCTTGAAGGGCGCCAAGATCAATATTGACTTCTACTTCTTCGCCAGAATTTGGCAAAGAAGAAAGGTTGGTTCCGTCATTGTTAGAGAGATTGTCAGTAGCAGCAAGTGGCACTTCGTCTTCTGTGACCTCTTCGGCATCTTCGGCATCTTCGGCCAAAGCATCAACAGGTTCTGCGGGCATTTCAGGCATTTCTAACTCAGGTGCGTCGGCGTCAAGTCCGCCGCCGAGTTCCAGTGCTCCTTCTTCTTGTTCAAGCAAATGGCTCAAGACTTTCTTTACTTCGTCAGAATACTTATCTATTATCGCGCCTTCAGCATTCTTTAAAGCGCTATCCCTAAGCGCTTTGGCATCTACAATTGCTTCGTTTAAAAGACTGGACATGAATTCTCTCCTTAATTGACAATAATTCAAAATAAATAGTATTATTCAAGACCAAAGGCCCTTTTTATCCTATTAATCTATACTAAAACTTTTTATAAATTTATCTTTAAAGCGGCAGATATTTGTTAACCGCTATATGATTTATGTTTTCTGTACCAGAATCAAAGACGAGATTTTCTACACCGGAACTCCATGTAGTGCCATCGTCGGTGCTATACGAGATGTCGCCGCCATTGTGTACAACTACCCAATTGCCGTTCCCGTCGCCGGCGATTCCGTTGGCACTGCCGTATGGTAAAACATTTACCATGTACGAGCCATTAGCACAAGAATCAACACTACGCCAAATGTCATTAGAGTTTACCACGATTACAGTAGAAAGTCCGGATGAAGCCGTGGACACGCAGGCTGCAATATGTGGGCCAGTTGCGGCGCCGCCTACTAGAGTGTCTGCGGTATCCGTCCAACTGCCAGAACTTGCAGCATCGGCAAATGTCACTACGTCTCCAGAGCCAACGTTGGTGCACCATACGAACCACCGGGCATTTGAGTAAGTCGGCTGGTAACAAACGCGAGAATCATTAAAATCTTTTAACAAATACCAGCTATCACCATGATTGCTGCTGGCATACAATCTGTCCTGTTGTGCGAAGATCCAGTTATTTCCACCGTCGCTAGCAATTCCGAAAGAATTGGTAGTTGTAATTCCTGTCAGCGAGCTTACATCTACGGTTCCCCATGTTGCTCCGTCACTTGAAGTCAACACAGTTTGTGGTGCCGACATTTGGCCGGCACCGATCCACTTGTCGTTAGACCATGCCAAGCTGTATATTTTTCCAGAGCTAATGTTGATGTCCGTCCACGAACCATCAGTTTCTGGATCGTCAGAATAGCGTAATTCCCTGTTGCCACTGGTGGAGGTGGAGACCCATCGCGGGCTGCCGCCCGGGCCGTCCTTGCCATATGCAATGTAAGTATAGTCGGTCGAGGTATCCGGATCTCGGTACCCTGCCCAGCCTGTAATGGCATCGCCGGCGGTTACTTCAACGTGACCATAGCCGCCATCTTTGGCCGCGGCAATCCAAAGGTTGTCGCCACCGCCGCTAGCAGGTGTCGCAGAACCATTAATGTTATTAATACTGCCTTTAGCTATCCCATTAACGCTAGTAACTCCTGCTGCAGCAACACCATTTAGCTTGCTCCACGACACTATGTCACCACCAAATAGTCCGGACTAGGATTAAAGTATATTACATTTCCGGTGGTAGTGCATGTGCCCAAAACGCGGACTATTTCGGTAGATCCCGATGGGCGCATGGTTGTAATGTAGCCCGGGGCCGATACATACAGAGTTGTACCAGCAACAAAGGTTCCACTAAGATATGAGTGCGCATCAAAGAATCCACGTATAAGCATTCCGTTCACCGCTGGGTTAGAACCTAGAGCGATTCCCAACATTCCTAGGCCGCCTGAGGCCTCACCAACGCCTGCCGCTTGTTCCCATGAAGATCCACTGTGTAGATAATACAACTTGCCCGTTGTCAAGGTTCCTGTTCCAAATTTGACCACCTCTCCTCCACCAGTGTCGTTAGCCAAAGCCGTGGGGTTATGGTGTATATCAAGAGCGGTTTTGGCGCTAGGGATTCCAACACTTATGGCACCAGACACGCTTAGTGTCGCACCCATCGTAGCAAAAGCATCGATGTGGAGACCATTCGAGCCGGAGATTAGGCCGGTCGAAAGAACACCAGCAGAGGAAACGGAACCACTAGCGTTAATATTGCCGCCGAAGCTTGAGTGGCCTACATTGTGGAAGGTTGAAGATCCAGAATATAGCCCAACATTTGTAATATTATTTGCGGTCAATGATTCCATGATCGTAGAGCCTGAGACGTTCAAGTTATTTCCTAAAATAGTAGCCCCTACGTTTTGCAGTGTACCCGAACCAGAGATATTCCCTACAACACTAAAGGCTTCTGGTGGTGCATTCGTATTAATTCCAACTTTATTCTCGCTACCGTCTACAAATAGCATGTGTGTATTGTTATCAGACTCGACACGGAAATCAACTAGTGAGTCAGCGCCCTGGTTTACTACCACTTCTGGTACCGCGCCATCGATTCGGAAGCCTTCTTTGATTGTTCCGTTGTCATTGGTTTTGAACACAACATGTTTATTACTTGTGTTGTTTTGCACAATAATATTATTAGATGAGTTGTATCCTAAGAACCCTAAGCCTGTGCCAACACTGTTGCTGAAAAATATCCTTGGCTCAGCTTGTTGCATAATAATATTGCCAGAGACGAAGGTTTCCCCACTTGCACTTACATAAAACGCTACGCCGCGAGAAGTTCCGGCAGCCGAGATTAGCTTACTTGTGTCTGAACCACTAATATTCAATTTTGCATCAAGGTGCATCCCACCTACGAGTACCTTGCCGGAACCGGTTGCCGCCAATAGGATTTCATTGCTTGGGGTTTTGACCAAGAGGGGAACACTGGTGTCTGTAGTGGTGGAGATCTTAACTGCAACTCCTGTACCGACTTCTTCGTGACCTACCTGTAGCGTTCCATTGGTCAGACTATATAAGCCCATCGAGCCGGTTAATGATGGCGCTGTTATAGCACCGGTAACCGACAATGTGCTCCCAAGGGTGGTAGCACCCACAGCTTGAAGCGTACTGGATGCAGAGATCGTAGTGGCAGTTACTGCGCCGAGAGTACTGGAGCCACTTACCTTAAGATAGCCAGAGGTCTCGACGCCGGTTGTCAACTGAGCAGTCGTTCCCGAAAGCGATGTGGGTAGCGCGCCGTTGGAGGCCGCTGTCAGGCGACCTTGAGCGTCGACAGTAATATTCGCACTATTGTATGAACCCGCACTTACCGAGGTATTATCCAAAGCAATACTAACGGTATCAGTAACAGCAGCCGTAGATGTAAGCCCAGTACCGCCGGCGATTGTCAGTGTGTTGCCGTTTTCAATAGTTTGAGACGAGCCACCATCGCCGGCCAAACTGAACGAGGTGAACAAGCCGGTAATACCGGCGCCGGAGCCATGGAAAGTTGTGGCGTGAATTGCGCCGGTAACCGCAACATCACCCGATCCCGAGATAGAACCCACTGAACGTATAACAGATGAGGCAGAGAGGTCTGTTGTAAAAATTCCAGCAGAAGTAACTGAGCTAGTTGTGGACAGTGGGCCGCTGAACGTTGCCGCTCCAACATTGTGAAAGGTAGAAGATCCAGAATAAGTGGTGGCGCCTATTGTAGTTGCAGTTACTGCACCAAGAGTGCTGGAACCACTTACTTTAAGGTACCCAGAGGTCTCCAGGCCGGTCACGCTATATACGCGTGCCGAGCCAGATGTGGATATTGCACCCACAGATGTGAGACCCGAACCATCTCCATAAAAAGCGGTGGCATGGACGGCGCCCGAAAGAGCGGCATCGCCGGACCCCGAAATAGAGCCAACATTCCTAAAGATTCCAGAGGCTGACAATTCTGTATTGACAACCGATACACGTGGTGCGCCGCCGGTCCTCAGTATAATCTGATCATTCTCGAAATCGATCTGAACGTCGTTCGGATCTCCTTCGTATTGAATGTCGCCGGTATGTTGCGAACCTTTTTGTGAGTTATATGCCATTTATTATTTCCTTTTTTATAATAAGTATATTATTCTTGTGTCAAGTGCCCTTGGCGCCAATAATCCACCAACTATTTCCGTCAGACTGGACTGCACGCAAAGCATAGTTAGTCTTGAGTACTATCTGTTCGGTCAAGTCAATCGTCCCTTCTTGTACTTTCAGGACAACTGGGTAAGAGTTAAGTTTGTATTTGTTCGTGCACGCTTTTTTAATATTAAGCATGCGACCTGGGTGGTTGCAGGCTGGTGGTAACATGACAGTCACGGGACTATCTACGGTGTCACACAGCAAAGTGTAATCTTCGCTTTGTACTTCATACATTCGGGTGCTAATTGTTTTTATGCTGTTTATTACGGCGCCATCGCAACGCAAGTCTCCTTCTACGTGAAGGGTTGCGGCAGCTATTTTGCCATCAATGTTTAAGGTGTTTTTATCCGTGTTATACGAAAACTTAGAAGACGAGTTGAAGCCAGATTTTCCCTTCAACTGTACTTCGTTTGTAGTACCAGCGGCATGGGAAACCTTATTCTTAATGTAGCCTTCATAAAAATTACTTAACGTGGTGTGAGCCACAGAGGATCTTGAAGTATCAGAAACAAGCAACAAGTCATTGTCACTTAAATTTTGACCAGCCGCGGTTATTGTCTCTGTCTTGGTTGGATCAACAACAAGGTGACTATCTTTTATACACAATGCCCCATTTTTCGCTAGCGAGACTCCAACGGCGTTGTCTTCGATTGAAAGACCAGCGTGGGCTTTTACTTGCAGGGTGCCGCGAACTGAATGTATGCCATGGCTGTGTTCTATGGAATCTGCCGATATTTTCTCTTTAAATTTATTGGTCGGTATTTCCGTGAGGCCGGCCCCAGAACCAACAAACGCGTCGGCTGTTATGTTTTTAGTCTTCAGAGTCTCTCCATCAAACGTAAGATTATAGTTTGCGTTAACCTTACCTTCTTCAGCAAGAGACAGAACTGAATTTTTACTGCCTCCTACAATTTCTTTTATTGCTAAATCTTTTATTGTAGCGCAAGGACTCTCTGCGTCAGTGTCATAAAAAACGCTGGCGCTAATGGTGTTTTTAAACACTTTAATCCCTGAGATTTCTTGGTCCGCGTGCTGATCAACCGATCCTTCTACGATACCCTTTAAAACATTGTAGGCCATTTTGTTTCCCCATCTTCAATAAATAGATTATTTTTAGTTATTAAGCATAAAAAAGAGGATGCCCCCATAAAGGGGGCACCCAAGGTATAGAAAAACCTCTAAGATTATATAATCCTAGAAGATTAGCCATGCGTTGCTACCAACATAGATCATGTTGATCGCGGCGCCCGGTGATTCAAGATCGATAGTGTCAGCACCATCGATTGCATGAGAACCGGCCTTAGAGATAATGAGGCGGTTGCCACCAAGATCCTGAGGAGCCTTAACGCGAACGACATCACCAGCACTCGGAGAGGCTGGAAGAGTCCATGTGCGGTCAGCAGTTAGAGTAGCACTACCAAAGTTGAAGCCTTCAGTGAGAGTTGCATTAGCATCTCCACGTGCTGCAGGTGTTGCAGCAGATTCAACTGTGAGTACGCCACCAGAAGCCGAGAGACCTGGGCCTGCCATAGCAGTAACAAGGTCAGCAATGCTTTCTTTACGCGTGAAGTTGCTATCGCTAGCGTCGACGATAGCAATGCTATCAGCAGCGACATCAACAGCAGCAGCACTTAACTCGAAGACGTCAAGGGCGAGAACGCCAGAGACAGCAGCAAGTCCGTCACCACCGATACCAGTCACAAGGTCAACAATGCTTTCTTTGCGAGTAACGTTACCGTCAGCATCCACGAAAGGGAAGCTATCGGCAGCAACGTTAATTGTTGCAGCAGTAAGCTCGTTGAGGTCGAGGGCCATAACACCAGAAGCAGCCGAGAGACCAACACCAGCAAGACCAGTAGCAGCATCATCGTTCAACATGGCATCAGTAACTTTAGTAGCACCGATTGAAAGAACACCTGCAGCCAATGTAGCGTCACCACTCATTGAAACATATGCAAGGTCTGTACCATCAGATTGCAAGAATTGGTGTGCAGAACCAACGGCAAGCGCTGCAGGGTCAGCAGAAGAATCGCCGAAGATAATAGCACCACGATTCAGAGATGCCATCTTGGCAAGAGTAACACCGTTGTCTTTAAGACGAAGAGCATCAGAGTTAATCTCGATACCAGAATCGTCGACACCAACAGCCATTACGCCGCTAGAAGCAACAAGACCGCTACCAGCAAGACCAGTAGCAACATCATCGTTCATCATAGCGTCGGTAAGACCGGCTGCTTTGACACGAATTGCATCACCATTGGTTTCGATAGAAGAGTCATCAACGTTGACAGAAAGGATACCCGAAGAGAATCCAAGGCCATCACCAGCAGCAGTTGCCATCAAGTTTGAAGCAAATACGCCAGCAGCGTAAGAAGAACTAATGGTTTGACCCATCGATGCACTAAAGTGAGCACGAACCTCAGTAGCGCTAGGACCAGTGTAAGTGAATACACCAGTGCCGTTGTTGTAGGCTAAAGAACCGTCACCACCAGCGTCTGTTACAGACAAGTGTGCGCGGGCTTCAGCAGAGCTTGGACCCGTGTAGGTGAGAACACCAGTGCTAGCGTTGTAAGCCATAGAGCCGTCACCGCCTGCATCGGTTACACTGATAAGACCGCGAGCAGAACCCGAGAAAAGTGTCTCATCCATTGTGAATGCACCTGAACTACCATTGTAAGCGATAAAACGATCAGCTTCCATGGAGATAGCACCGCGTGCACGTGCGTCGGTGTAGTAAAGGTTAGAACCTTCGGAAAGATCGCCAGTATCGAATTCGGTTAAGCTTTGAACTTTAGCAGTCATGATACCAGTTGCTTTGCTGTACGAAGCACTGATTGAGGTTGTTGAAGAAGCGCTTAAGTGTTGGCGAGCTTCTGCAGCACTTGGTCCAGTGTAGGTGAATACACCGGTACCGTTGTTGTAGGCTAAGGAGCCGTCACCGCCGGCGTCTGTTACGGACACGTGGGCACGGGCTTCTGCAGCCGATGGACCGGTGTAAGTGATAACACCGGTGCTGTTGTTGTATGCTAGTGAGCCATCGCCACCAGCGTCTGTTACAGAGACGGATGCGCGAGCGCGAGCGTCAGTGTAATAAAGTCGAGTGCCCTCAGCGATATCCGCTGTGTCGACATTGACCATAGCTGTTGCTGGGTTGATGATCTGACCGTCTAAGGTAGAACCAGAAACTGCTCGAAGAGCGGAGATAACTTGAGTACCACCGATTTTGAGGGCGCCGCCGGCACCTTCATCATCGAGAATATTAAGATCCCCTTCCTGTGTAAGGGCGCCGGACATGATCGCGGAGCCGAATTGAAATTTGTAAGCCATTTATAAAATCCTCCAATAAATGTTGTTACGAGGATCAGCCGTAGGTATACACAAATGTATATGCGTACAGCGAAACCCTCGGTAATAAGTAGTGGCCTAGGGTCGAAGAATTTTTATCCAATAAAGTATTTATCAGAGCCGTTACAATAAAGCTGAATCGATGCATAAGGTGACTCCAAAACAATCGAATTTTGATTGTCGATTGTTTGCGAACCATGTGCGGTAATTGTTATATTGTTTGAGTGAGCGGCTCCACCTTCGTCTTTTACAACGTAGGTCTGACCGTTGCCCATGAGGGCTGCGTCGGGCAATGTTAGGACTACTGGATTGCTGACTGTTCCGACTCCAACATAGTAATCAGTTACCGAAACGGTGATGGAAGAATCCGTGTATCTTCTATTGAGAGTTAGCCCGCCGCCAACCGACAAAACATCGTTCTGAAATGTTAGGTTTGAGGATCCAGTTAAGTCGGAGTCGGTTGGATCATGAAATTGAATTGAGTTTACCGGGCCCTCGGCGACAACATGATCTGCTTTCACATTTGTTAAGTTGCTTCCGTCTCCATAAAAAGTTGACGCCGATACAAATGTTGATGCAGACAAGGCGCCGGTGACAACCAGTGTCTTGTTCATCATTATTTTATGATCTGCAGAGCTAATCGAACAGTTAGGACCCAGGTGAACCGAACCAGTCCCAACAAAAACCTCAGCCCATCTTTGGGTCTCTGAGCCTAATGAGAATGCGGCGCTTCCAGAGGGGTATATGGAGCCTGTGATGGTGAGACCAGTACTACTAGAGAGATTTATCGGCCCGTACAGTGTAGTGCCCGCTGAGACCGTTAAATCGCCTGTAACGTCCAGGGACGTACCATCAAACGTTAAGTTACTCTCGCAAGTTAGTGTGTTTGCGTCACCACCTACGTTTGTTACAAGCGAATTATTCGTAGCGTTTGAAACACGAGGAATGTTAATGACATCAGCAGCATCAGAGGTGCTTAAATTGCCAGAAAGGATGGTCGATTGGACCATATCTAGTCTAGGTCGAAGCTCTGCAGGCAAGAACACAGTGCCAGACATCTGATTGAATGCCATTATAAAACTCCTCTAAGTTTAATTAGAAGACGAACCAGTTAGTTCCGTTTGAATACAAACTAATTGCTGGCGATGAGCCAGTTAGTGTGTAGAACGCAGCACTATCAAATGTATATGTATCATCTACAGAGCGAGTTATTATAATGGAGGAGCCGCCGCGAGCAGCGAGTTCGTCTTTAATTACGAGTATGGCGCCAGCAGCGAAAGTCGCTGGACTTGGCACAGTTATTCTTACGGGGTCTGTGCCACCCGTGAATGGAGTGGCAACACCTAGAATGTAATCAGAGGTTGACGCAGTTTGATGGCTTCCGCTAATCTGAAGGTAACCTCCGCCAAAACCCTTAACAAAAGTTTGCTTACTGTAGGAGCTTGCTGAAAGGACCGGCGTTGTGCCGGACCAGATCTCTAAGCTACCGGTCCTAGAGTGGATATCGTCGATGGTGTTACCAAAGAACGTGGAACCCGTTGCGTCAATGATGGAGATGTCTTCATAATTAAAAACACTGGCGCTAAGAGTGCCAGTTATAACCATGTTGCCAGATAAAACTAGCGTTGAAGAACCTACATGCTCACCATAAGATGCGGTATAGTATACCAATTGGCTGGAGCCGGTGGTGTGTCCACCACCGCCGCTAATAAATTGAAGTGATCCAGTCGGACCTGCGGCTGCGCCGTCTGAACCAGCGTCATCACAATCAATATATGCCCAGCCAAAATTCGCCATGGGCCTATCCTACTCCTGCTGAACCTGACCAGTTAGGACCTGTTGCGGTGGCTGTACGGATTGTTGCGATGGAGGTTAATCCGGCAACGACATCAACATTTGTGGAACCAGATATCCAAATAGATGACACCTTTAGCTCCAAAATACCGCTAGTAGCGTCATTAGACGTACTACCGAACGCTTCAGTGACCGAACCACTAACTGACTGCACTGTAAAGTAGTTGTTCGAACCGGTCATTCCAGAAAGAGTAAACGCAACTTTGCACTTGTTCCCTATATCATTGTTAATGACCTTGAACCAGCGTGTCACGTAGGGGAAAACCACCTCATATCCGCCAGGTCGGTTGCCATGTAGTGCGACAATACTGCCGCTGGCGAATGGCCGGCCGCTTACTTGATAGGCGCCGACTGAATTTAATCCTTGTCCTGTCTCCCAACTTCCCATTACAAAAACTCCTTAAAAATTTGATTTACAATATAAATAGTCACTTATTTTTTCTAGCGCGCCTTTGTTGTGCTCTAATACGTTTTTGTTCTTCACGATATTTAGCGCGTTGCGCTCTCTCTCTCTTCTCTCTTTTCTTTATTGAAGGCTTTTTATAGTGAGAGCGCTCTCTAACTTCTTCTACAATTCTTTCTTTTTTGGTTTTCTTTATAAACCTTCTGATCATTCTTTCAGCCGATTCTCTTGAATGATTCGGCTTGATAATTACATTTGCTTTCTTCTTCATGTTGTTCCTATTTTATTGCCTGCCAAATCTGTGACGAGTCGCCAAGAATTGAACTGATGTCTACTCCGGGATCCCTGGGGTCCCCAAGATCAACACTGCCGGCCTTTGATTCGCCGCTGGCCGCCGAGCTAAGTGGTTCTGTTCCTTCGAACAGATCGACACCGTTGTATGCATCGCGGTTAACCGCATCCATCATCTTACGTCGGTGTTCCTGTATCGCAATATTGCTCTTTTTAGTTTTCTTTTGACGTCTAGTGGGGGGAGTTTCAGCTTCTACAATTGTCTGTGGGCCAACTCCCTTGACAACCTCGGATACAATATTGGACAAAAGGCCCTCTTCTAGAAGAACCTCATGAATACACTCTTTAACCAACGGTTTGATTACCTTCTTTAGGTCACTCTTGTTCATCTAAGACCTCATTCAATAAACGATTGATGCGATCGGCCTTTGTAAAAACCTGCGACACATCTAAGTCTTTTGCCTCTCTCATCATAAACGCGCCGGGCGTCGAAGGCTCCGAGACCATGTCAAAACATATTAACTGGAAATCATCTTCAACCATGGTTTGTCCGGACTGCTCGCTTACTGAGCCCATACCCCTGGAGGAGACGCCTACCGTAACCCCTCCGTTAACCAGTTCTTTGAGAATCTTGCCCGATGGGGTCTCAAGGATTTTCATTTTTCCCATAACCTTTTGGCCATCCATCCAGATCTCAGTGACCATGTGGGAGGCGTTCTTAAGGTTAATAACTGAATCATCCGGATGATCGAGTTCTCCAAGGGCGCGGTTTTCTTGTACAAGTTTTTGGTAGTTCTTAACTTCTCTGACCATTGTTTTGTGTGGATACACTCGACCATTACCATTCTGGGTTTCAGTCATTTGCATGATGCCAGATAAAATCATACCGCCATCTGCGACGTAACGCTTCTCTTCCTCGGTCAAAAGGTCCTGGCAAACGCCGCCTTCGCACAGTGCGTAATACTCTCTTAATAGCTTCTTACCCATAGTTAACTTCCCTTACAACAGTGTCTGACTGGTTGTAGCATCCACTTTGCTGTCCAAATGTTTGTGTTCATGTTTTATCCCCTCGTCTCCGAATACCATGTTTAATATATAAGATGTTCCAGATGAAACACCTCCCAATAAAAGGAGGTTAACAATAGAAACGTCAAAACTAAATAGTTCTGTAAATGGAGAAAGTAGCATTAAAAACCATCCTACATGAAACCCCATGCACATTGGACATTTAAAAAGTTCTCCAGCTTTTCCTTTCTGCGGCCTTATTCTGTTGAATAGTTTACCATACACAATGATTTGTGTTAAACCATATGCGCACAATATAAATGTTAGTAGTTCCATTTCTTCTCCGTTACGGCTCCTTCGGTTCCGGCGCCTATGACACCGAGGACTGACTCAAGGTCAGTCTTGCCGGTAGCTTTTAAAATTGTTGACAGCATGCCACCGTCATCAGGATCCATGCCGCCGGCACTCGTTAGTTTGAAGGCGATAAGACCCAAAGCCAACAGCGGTGGTGCCACCTTCATTATTTTTCGGGCGGCTTCAGTGTTCAATAAATTCTGGGCGCCAAGGTACCCCTGAGCCGAGAGCTTGAGGAAGTCGTCGGATAGCCCCTCCTCCACATCGGTAGGAACGTCATCAGCCTCTTGTGCAAGTTCCTTGAGTGCATCAACCACCTGCAGCACTTCGGGATCGGCCGCTAGCGCATTTAAAATTGCTTGCAGTCTTTTTCTATCCTTAACGCGCGAGACATCGTCTGCCAACTCTTCCACCGCTGCAGGATCATCTTTAAGTTGTGCCAGAGTATCCTCTTCGAAAATGAGATAGCTGTCCCATCTTTCTAATATCAATTTCATGTCAGGCATCTTTGATCCTTAAACTGTGTACATGTAGCCAATCGAATAGGCACTTCTTACATGACCAGGGCGAATAGAGCCCTTCTCTACTTCCTGCGGAACTTCTCCAAGCTCAGTTGAATCTGCCTTATCTGGGTGTACCAACTCATCGTCGGCCATCGAGATGATTGCTTCCGTCTGTTCAAAGTATGGACGCTCTTCATCAATAAAGTTTGAGATGTTGATTAAAGCCATCTTAGCAGAACTGGCTTCTTCTAATGTCGATTGTTCTAGGGTACCTTCAATAGAGCCGTAAAAAGCTCCAGCTTGGATACTCTCAGCAACAATGATGCCTTTTTTACGGAGATGTGCAAACAACCTATTCTGGGCGCCGTACACTAAATCAGTCATGGTATCCTTCGGAAAGACTACTACTTTATTTTTTGCTGGGGATAACACAATATCAATATCGCCATGATCAAAGATCATAAGATCACCGCTCATGGACTTACGAAGATCAAGTTCTAATCTTACTTTTTTTGCATTAGCTTCTTTGCCAATTTTAATTATTATTGCCATGGCTCAATTCCTTTGCTAGTTCTTGTGTCTTTAAAACAGTGAGTAAGATGTTATCATTAATCTCTGTTTTAGCATATGTGTCAAGTTTCTCAACGATGAGGCCGGCCTTAGACTTCATACTTTCATCTGTACCGAAGTCATCTCCCTTGGAGGCCTCGACTAGTACGGCTCTCAATCGGGCGATCTCTTCATTCAAGTAAGTCTTCAGTTCTACTGCGTTATCTGCAAACGAAGTGATGTAGTGAGAAAGCAATTGTTTTTGTTCTTCAGAGAGGGCTTTCGAGTATTTTTCGTTAAACTTCTCCGTGAAGGTATCGAGGACTAGGTTGTCCATAAATGCTTGCGGTTGTTGTGGCTCTGTCGACTTGCTCATGTTTTCAACAATTGAGTTCTCCAGCATTACCCTGCTCTTGGGGGGCAGCTTCGTAGAGAAAATCTGGTCAATCGTGGCTAATGTTTTGTAATTTGGCACAAAATTGTTAAACACTGTGGGTTCTAAATCTTTATTGATGTCATTAATAAGTTCAGTTTGCTGTTTGAAAAGCCCATGTGGGTCTATTAATCTTGAGGCCTGTTTGGCTTCTTTTAAAATGCGCTCACTAAACTTTAATGAAATATCTTGATTCTCGTATAAAGCTTTATAGCACTCTAGGTGCTTATTCAATTCGGTTCCCGACTTGAAGTGTGTTCTTACGATTTTAATTACTGCATCCTTCCTCTGCTCGTCTCCTTTTAAGATAGCAGCGGTTGCTTCTCTCATTAAGGTTTCGAAAACAAAGGCTGTGTTTCTCTTTTTGTTGTGTTTAATCTTCATTTTTTTGCTCCGTTAATGATTTATCTTTTTTATCTAGGATTTCAACAAGTTGACGAACCGATTGATTTACTTCAAGAATTTGTTTTTCTTGATTCCGGTCTTTCAAAGAATAAGTAGGCTCCTGTTCTTCATAAAAGCCTGTTCCCTGGGATGTTTCTACAACACCCCTGCCCAAAGCACTTAGGGCATCGCGGCCTGGTAGCGTGGTTCGGGGAGTAATCTCGGTGCTACCCATGCTCTTTAAATTGCGAGTACGGGCGCCTTGTGGCCGAGAATCTGTCTTGGTGGGAGTATATACTTTGCCTTTGGCGCCAGGGGTTATTCTAGGTTTCATTTTTTCTCCTGGTGTTAATCTTTTGGATGGGCGGCTTCCCGGGGGTATTGCGAGAAGTGGGGAGTCGTCGCCGGCGGGGGCATCGTCAGGGGCATCGGCGTCCAAGCCGCCAACATCTGCTGCTGGTACCTCTTCTGCTCCAGGATCTGCCTCAAGTTCTCCACCAAGGTCGCCTCCCATGTCACCACCAAGTGCACTGCCGGCTTCACCGGCTGCAGCGGCCTCTGCCACTTGTTGAAGCGCAGCGTCATGTTTCCTATCATAGTACATTTCTCGTTGATTACGAGTAAACTCTTCGTGGGACAGGCCGAAAATGTTGTCAGAAACCCAACGGCGAGAGAAAAAGCCCTCGGTAGCCGAAGCGGCGATATCGAACTTGGATTTCCAGTGCTCAATTTCTTGAAGCTCTGCTATCTTCGAGGGATTGTTTAACGACAGTTTAAACGCCAGCAGATCATCGCCGCGGAAGCCCAAAGTATAAAGATGGATAATACCAATCTTTTCTAGTTCTGATATTACAACCCTTTGCAGCCTTTGGATGGTTCTTGAGAAACGGATATCCTTTTGTGCTAATGTGGTTTTATCTTCGGTGGCGCCCTCACCCATTGTAAGGTAGGATTGAGGTACCTTCAGAGCAGAAAATAACTTGTCTCGAAGATATTTAACGTCGTCGATTGCCGTAATGTTGGTGGCGCCGGCCAGTGTTTGAATATCTGTTGCCGAGCCGGCGCGCGTGGGAATGAAGTAATCTTCCTCGATTGACATTGGGTATACCTTAAATCAACTCGACCCGTGCTGGCATCAACTACTGAATTTCTTTTTAACTGAGTAACGATCTTCTGCATGTATTGCTCTACATCTTGTGGAGGCACAGCACCAACATCAATCTTGAACACACGACGCTCTGAGGAGCGTACGACGCGATAAGCCATCATGGCATCCTCCATCAACGTTAGCTGGCGCCAGATGCGTCGGGCGGGCTCTAAAATAGATGTTCCGTATGGAGCATACTTATCGTTGCCAAGCACGCGGAAGTGTGCAATCTGCCAGTTTTCAAAAGTGACTCCTGCAGAGTTCCATTGATATTGAAGATAGTTAGGATTAGTGGTGTCTTGGCCCTCAAGTCTTTCAATTTCTGGTGATGGTAGCGCGATAACAGATTGAACGCCGTATTTGTCGTCGATGTCTAGATACAGGAAAAAGTCTCCGTACTTGCACATTGTGCGCGACCAACCAAAAAGGTTGTATTGAACGTTCAAAATGTTCTCATAAAGAATTCCCAACACTGCTTTTATCTCTTCGTTGGCGCATTTGATATTTAACATTGGCCGCAGGTCAGAATAAGTGGTCATCTCATCAGCATAAATATCAAGAGACGATGCAATCTCTGGCATGTACTCCATCTGGTCGAAGTCAATATAACGCTCAGCGCGTTGTTGATTCTGAATAGCATTCGTTGAAATTTGATCTAACGGATTGTATAGAGATTTCTTAAACTGCTGACCAGAGGCTGATTTAAATCTGCTAGAGAACTTATCTAGGTGCTGGCGCCTAATGCGGCGGCCGGACTGTGATCTATAATTAATTATAGGGCCCGAGAACAATCTAGTTAAAGATTTGAATAAGTCCGATTGTTGATTCTTGGGGTTGTGTGTAGGTTTGCTGGCCATTTATTTTCTCACTTTATAATCCATTGGTATTGTTTATATAATTTATCTGCTTCACTCATTTTATCAAAGATATTGTCTTTTTTGTAGCCGTGTTGTCCATTTATTTGTGTGTTCATTGTAGTTTTGCTGGTTACTATGGCATTTACAAATGCCTTTTGATAGTTTAAATCTCTTGCGCTTGATTGAATCGCCGTATCTCTAACCCAACAAGCGATTGCTAATGCCATGATCAGATCATCATGGTATCCTTTCATTGCTTGGGGTCTACCATTCCTCCAAATAAATGTTTTCATTTCATTAATTGTGCGAGATGAATATATGGTAATTAGTTTATTTCTGATAAACTCTTCTAATTTCGCAATGATAAGTGGTCTTGTTTTCATCGACGTGGTAAATCCGGGTACCGCGGAGTTAATTGCTTCGGCTTGATGTTGCTCGATATATTCATGTGTCGACTTAATTGAATGATATACATTTGGATATTCATATTCCATAAGTTTAGTTAACACAGAGTATCCAACATTATTGTTTTCCACTACCAACATAGCACTGCCAAACTCTCGGCCGATTTGGTTTAGCATCCCAGCATACATATCCAAAGAAGGCTTTCCTTGATATTCTCCAACTACCTCAAGTGTTTCTAGCTTGATAATTTGGAAGGTTGAGTAGTCGGCCCCATCGCCGCGAGCGACATCGGCGACCATTAGATAGTTGCACGTGGGATCAAAGTCTTCCCATATCCAAAAGTTTCTATCAAAGCCAGTCCTGTGTTTGGGCTCTCTCATTGTGGCGTGTAAATATTCCATGCATTCTGGATCAATAACAGTCTCACCAGAGGTATTGAAGTTACATTCTAGCTCTTGAGCGATTTGTCGCTTGGACATATTTCTAGTTTCTTTCTTATACCACTCTGCATCTCTGTCGGGGTGCACATCCCATGGCAAAGTTGTTAGGTTGAAGTTATTTGCGTCAGCGTCAGCGTCAGTACAGGTTTTATGAAACCAATTACCAACACCGTTCGGAGTAGACAGCGCGATGCATCGACCACCGGTTGATAGTGTGGGATACAGACCAGTCCACAGTTCTTCTAGTCCCTCAATATGGGCTGCCTCATCAAGGACCAAGAGAGACAGTGCTTCAGAGCGGCCGGCGTCCCCAGAGGTAGAAGCTGCTTTAATCGACGAACCATTCGACAACTCGAAAGAAGTTCGGTTATCTACTGTAATGGTGGCAATCTTTAACCAGTCGGGGATATTCCGCATGATGTTCTTGACTTTCTTAACCAAGTTACCAGCAGTGGCAAACTTAGTTGCCATGACAAGGATTGCCTTGTCACGGTGAAAGAGCATCAGCCAAACAATGTAGCCGGCTGTAATCGTAGAGATTCCTAGCTGGCGCGCTTTTAGAATAACGTTAAAGCGGTAGTCATTAAAGTCTTTTAAAAGTGTATCTTGAAAATCGTATGTGTCAAAAAGAATTAACCCGTGCATCGGGTGAGATATACGGGCGTAGGTTTTAAGGAAATAAACCGGGTCTTTACCGCACCGGAGCATTTCCTTAACTTGTTGTTTCTTGTCTAACTTGAAACTCATACATTTTTCAGTGCTGCTATTACCTCTTCACGATTGGCAAGGCTGTCTTCGGCATCTAGAACTATAATGTCTTCAATTCCATCTTTTTCTGCCATTGCAATTAAATCGACGTCTGGCATTTTTTCGAAGCCGTGGGGATCCAAAACATTGTACATTTCATCTTCTCCGCCCATATCATGGTAATGACCTTCTTCTAATACTTTTCGAATAAGTTGCTTAATTTCTCTAAACCCAACGGTTGGGCGCCCTTCGGATCCGGGTGAATAAATAGACTCCGGCTCTTCTTCCGCAGGGCCCATCTCTATTCCCGGAATCTGAGCGAACACTGCTTGGAATAAGTCAGATACTTCTTCTGGCGGCAAACCTTGTACCAGCGCTGCAATTTGATCTTCCAGGCTCGACACTTCAGCCTCTTCCTCCGTATCATATGCACCTTCTTCGTCAGGCACATCGTCATACTGAGGCATGTTATCTGTGGGGAATTTCTCTGTTTCAGCGCCGTGAATATCAACGGGAGGTACTTGGGGCGCAGCAGGCGTACTTTTACCGCTTGTTCCATAGTCGTCTAGCCAGTCCGGTCTTGGGCCCTTCTTTTGTATCCAAGCCATAAACTCTTCATATCTTTCTTGACTCAATGCCTCAAGCTGCAGGCCCTCTTCTTTCATATATTCTTCAAGTACGATACGCCGAAGATTATCTTTGGAGATATTCATTTTTTAGGTGCTTCCTTGTCTTTCTTTCTGTCGTCATTGTCTGGGCGTTTTCCACCATCGCCGTTCCATCCACCTTGGGACACGAAGTCTTGCCAGTATTCGGTTGGTGGCTTGTTACCACTGTTGTCGTCATTCATCTCTTCAGACAAACCTCCGACCTTGAAGTGCTTTTTAGCGACAACCCAAGAACGGATTCTGGATGTGCTCTCTACTCGCATATCGGTTTCGCCTTCGACCGTTAGGGTCACTGAATCTCCAGTAATTTTTTTGTACTCTTTCTTAAGAAAAGATGTAATATCAGATAACTTTTGTTCGATCTCGCTTTCGAATCCATTTGCGTGTACTTCTTTTAGCCTAACTTCCGACATGTAAGAAAGACACATCATGTTGCCATAAAATTTAACGTTAAATCCATCCAAGACTCTCTTGTCAAGGATCGGATCACCGTCTTCGCGAGCGAGGCCGGCAGTGATTGGATCCCCACTTTCGTCAAGCGCTCCGTCGTATGCGTTTGCTGCGGCCTGCGACAGACCTTGTACTATTTCGTAAACTGTTGCCATTATTGTGGTGCTCCTTGTGCTGGTTTTTGTTTAATTGATTTGTGTAATATTGCAATTACTCGGTTGAGAAGCGCACGATGCGTCATTAGATCGACGCCTTCGGCTGCAGCCAAATCCGATATAAAAGTTTCGAACTGATCCACAATATTTCTTTCTTGTGAAGTATATTCTTTGTCTTGCTTGGTGCTTTTAATTCGGGCGCGGGCACCAGCTTGTCTTTGGGCAGTGGACATTGTGCCTGTCTTAAGGCCGGTGTCGTCGTCTTCTGCTTCTTGGATAGACTCTCTTATGATGTCTTTAAGTATTTCTTTGTTTAACTTCATCTGGTCTCCATCCTTCTATCCACCTCTCTTCTCTCCCAAAAACATAAGTATCATAGCAAAGGCTACAGCATTTAAATTTAATGAGGCAGACGTCGTCCCTAGATTTCTTTGGAAAAGTTCCGCAGACAGGACAGCACTTTAGAGATTCTCTATTAAGTAGTTTTTTTGTAACCTTTATACCATTTATATCGATTTTCTCTTGCTGCTCTTCGTTTCTCTTTACCTTGTCATAGAACTCTTTCATTTGCTGCAGGTATACTTTTTCCCTGTCTTCGTTCCAATTGGCATTTGGGTTTTGGATTGCGTCGGTGCCATACTTTTCGCCAATGGCTTTTTCAATTGCGGCAATTTGATTGGGGTCTTTATCTTTCATCTATAGCTCTATATACGCCATATGAGGCCGCAGTACCAATGAGGATCCCACCAGCAAAATACAACCATTTGTGACGGGGTGAAGTTTTTTTTAGCGCATCGGATAAAAGATTAATCTCTTTATCCTTTTGCATTATAAACAAATCGTACTCATTTGTTAAGGCTTTGTGTTCGATTCTTAAGTTTTCTAACTTAAAGTCGTATTCTTCTTTTTGAATCTTTAGTTGATAATCCATCTTTATATCACATGAATACTTGTATATGTCGTAACCTGCTAATATTTTAGCCATGGCCTTCTCGTCAAAAAGCACTCCGGCGAATGGTGCTGGAGCTTTATATTCTAAGATAGTAAACTTAGCTGCTTCTGTGGCGTTAGCTGCTAGACTAAGTATTAATAGAAGATTAAGGAGCATATTGAATACCAAACCTCTTTTCTATATCTATAATCAACTGTTCTCTGTCTTGGTTAAACTTGTTTCTATATTGACCCTTCTTGTCTTCTCTTAACTGCTCGATCATTTCAAGGGCATCTTCATACTCCTCTTCAATGGCAGCAATAGACTCCATGTGTTCTTCCATCAATTTTTGCTTTTCGCGAATCTCTTGCTTGTGGATTTCTTTTAACCCATCAATCTGTGCCTTGTGGGAGTCTGCTTGCGTCTCATATGCCTTTTGCATTAGCGCATAATCACGTTGGTTTTTCATCGCTATAACAGCAAAAAGCAATACGATCAGTATTGCCTTCCAATTCTTGAGTGCAAATTCTAGTATCTGCTTCTTAATCATTATACCCCTTCAGCCTTGCAATACCATCAATAATTGTTTGACCACCAATATAGATGGCCGATATGATTACCCAATCATCACTGGTTACATGTCCCGTGAATGTGAGGGCTGTTGCGGTTACCCAAACCATTAGCTTTCTTGAAGTTAGTTTGGCCAACCAGCCATCTATGAAGGCTTGTGCTTTTGCCATCATCGGGTCCTCGCCGACATCATTCTAAAACTTTCCTTGCAACTTTGCACGAAGAAAAGGGTTAGCTTCTACAAAATCATTTATAGATGCTTTAATCTCTTCTTGGTTTTTAGGACCGGTGTACCATTCCTCAAAAAGAACTATTGCGTTAGTACTCTCAAGCCAGTGTTGCTTGACTCCCACATCACGACATATCTCGGCAAACAAATCTCCGCAGGGTTCTTTCTCGACTTCGACTGGCGTTGGTGCACAGCAGTCGGTATCGAGTGATTTAGAAAACCAAGATTTAAATGAATTCCATAAACTCATTTGCTTAATCCTTTTTACTCATTTTGAGTTCTTTATAATACATAACTAATGCCGGCAGTACGACTGCTGGCGCCAGATTCATTGCGACTTGCTTAAAAGCCTCTACTGCTATCTGAATGTTTTCGGGCGTGATGTTTTCAAGCCCCTCTTCTAAACCCAAACCTTGGCGCACATTAGCCGCAGACGCGTCTTTTAGATATGCGGCCATGAAAGATAGCGCCTCAGCGTCTTCTTCGTCACCAGTGTCGAGACCAAGTATCATCCGCATAAGTTCTTTACGAACTTGTTCGGGCTCTTTTGCAATGCCTGCTTGGGACAGCTTCTGAGACGCTTGATCTCCGAGGGCCTCATCCATCTCTTCTTTACTTTCTTTTTTACCCTTATTGTATCCTCGCATATATTCGGCGCCTCTCAAACGTGGGGGGTCCCCAGCCTTGCCTGCGGCAAGTCCCTCTCTATATGCGCCGGCCATTCCGCTAGCCTCAGCGTCGTGTTCGCTTCTTGCAGATTCTTTAAGAATATCTGTCTTCTCATCCATAAAGTAACGAGGGTCAAATCTTCTTGTGTTTTTTCTTATAGCCATTATATTATTCCTTTCATGTTGTTAGTCCATTCATGCTTAGTATTCTTTCATATCACTTCTGACATCGCTATCGATCCGTGCCAAATCTGCAATCTCTTGATGTAGTGGCATCACAGTTTCAAAACTACCGGGCTTCGCATGAAGCGCAGTCTCAATAAGATTCCAAGCCATGCTACCAACATCTTCTCCAAACACATCTATGACCGTCTGGCGGGATTGACCCATGGCCATTTCATATGATTGTTGATCGTCGGCGCGCTCTGGGCTTTTCTGAAGAAAGGTATCTTCAATTTCTTCTTTAATAATCTGTTTAAGCTGTGATTTGTTGATTTTCATTTCATTATTCCTTTTAAGTTGCTAATCCATTCATACTTAGTATCGCAATCAATCCAGGCACATTCTTTCGGACGTAAACGCCAGAGAACAATGTCTCGCATCGGCCGCCGACATAA
>Ga0075468_10000073_pt1 | contig 29765 bp, 60 predicted proteins | sample DEB08_DNA_12_FD_77578 | JGI IMG/M metagenome (GOLD analysis project Ga0075468, IMG submission 77578) | Aqueous microbial communities from the Delaware River and Bay under freshwater to marine salinity gradient to study organic matter... | ecosystem: Environmental > Aquatic > Marine > Coastal ...
GTTTGGAAGAACATATTAAGCGCTTCCTGCGGGTTGTAGTTTGTTCCGTTGCCTAAGTCAATTTCAGCAAGTCCATCAGCGTCAAGGTAAACCCCATCGGGTACCATGCGTGATAAAACCTGCTGTAGTTTTAAATGCGTTAATTGTATCGTGTCAGCAAAACCAGTGATTCTGCTAACTATAGATTCAATTCTTCCGTTGTACATTCTAGGCGCTACAATAGAGTAATTCATTTTTACCTTATTGAAGTCGCTCTTAGAACGCATCATGTTTTCTGCCCGCTCCCACTTTAGTAGGATGTCAGTACCTAGAATCATAACACCTTCATACACGCACTCAACTGACCGCTGTAGCTTTGAGTAACCACCTTCTTTATCTTCTGGTGGATTAAAAGTGTCAGGTTTTTCTATGGCTTTATAGCCGCCAGTAGAAGTTTCTTTAACCTTGTAAACATTGTTCATAAAGGTCTTGTAGTTAAAATACAAAACCTGAACCTTGTTTATATCGTTGACCTCTGTCCTGTAGGTTCTATTGCCGTACCTTTTAGACGCAGAGCTTTGGATTTTCTCTAGATCGTCAAGCGTGAGATGCTCAAACTCTCTGGCAAGCTCGTTAATGGGTATAGTCTTTACTTCACCTACGTAGTATACGTCTTCGAAATAAGGTGATTCAGTTCTAGAGTAAACTATATTAGCTGGGTCAACGTAATCTATAGTAACACCTTCACTCCAGTTAAAACTAGTTTTTACACAACCAAGTCCTAGCACCGTAAGATCGTAAACAAGTCTACGTCTAATCAAGTCGTAGTCATTACCGTCTAGAAGCACGTTTATAGCTTGCTCTTCGGCAATCTCCACAGCTTGCTTATAGTTTAGCTGCATATGGAGAGAAAGCTCCTCCTCGGTCTCCGGAAGCTCCTCTGCGTTAGTCTCAGATAAATCTATATTAAATAAAGCCTTTGAGTTGTCGTTAAACTGCTTCGACTTCATGTCACGGACTATAGCGTCCATGTACTCAGTACGCTTGCTAACTCCGTATTGATCTTGCGAATAAGCTTTTATACTGAACATACGGTCAGATAGACCGTTAGTAACAATATCAACAAACTTAGGTATAATAGGTACAGGCTTCCAGTCTAGGTTCAAATAAGATAGATCACCGTTTATAGAGAGCTCATCTTTATACTTCTGTATAGACTGCTCTCCTCTAGCGTATAATCTAAGGCTGTGAAACTTATTCTTGTTATCATCAAACTTACTACCTCCAGCATCGTGAAACCACTCTTGCTCTACGGCTCTAGCAACCTTCAACCCATACTCTGGGCTCATTTTTTCTAGGTCACTTACAACCTGAGACGGGAAATTAACATATGCAACGTTAGCCATGTTTATTTAATTATTTCGGATGCAAATCCTTTGTTGTTGTATTTTGCTATATTCAAGTTGAGCGAAGGTTTATGCTTTTCAGCGTGTGGAGTGTATAGGTGTCTATTACAAGCCATGATAGCCAGGCCTGAACTTATAGCCGCGTCAAATTTAGTTCTTTTGTTTATATCAAAACCAGCCCAGTCGTTCAGTGTTTCTTGAAAGTAAACTGTCCCGTAGTTGCCGTCACCTAGATGACCAACATGGGATTGTATATACATTTCAATCGCTGCCGCGTGGGCTTGTTTGATGTCTTCACTGGAGTTTGGTATACCACCTACTTCTTTCTCAGCAACAGAAAGCTTATTCCAAACCTTGTCTGGTCTGTTCATGCTATAGCCTCTGTATCCTCTTCGCTTTAGGTAGTAAAGCAGTCTTGGTTTGTTGTTCTCTGCAAGTAGAGGCATTCCGTAAAACACCAATGCCATAAGCACGTCTTCAAAAAATATCTCAGCAGTTTGGGGTCTTGCTACATACTCTAAGAAAAACGAGCTAGGCGGCGCGTCCTCCATGGAAAACTTAGTTAATCCATGAAGTGCTCCTTTTGAACCCTTTCCATCTACAGTTCCAGATATGTCGTAACTGTCACAACCAAAAGCACCTACGTGCTCGTTGCCAGGGAATTTTACCCCGTTTTTAACAATCGACTTGTTCTGTAGACTTATTGGCGGAACCCAGCTTATATTAAATCTTCCGTTAGGATCAGGGTAGAAGATTACTTTAGAATCTTTTACACCGTTCTCCCATTGAAAGCTACCTTTAGTGGTATGTGCGCTGTGACGGCTGCCCTCGTTATAATCTATTTGCTCGTAAATCTTTACTAGGTTGAATATACTATTCTTAGCCTCATCTCTAAAAGCGTGTTCTACGGTTCTAGGGAATTGTCTATAAAATTCGTTTAATCCATCCTGGTCATCTTTTAAACCATGGGCTTCGTTTTCCCAATGATCTATAACACCTATGTCTATTAGTTCACCATCTGGTGACAGTCTTTCTCCATCGTCTGGAGTATTAAATACAGGAAATCCGAATCTGTCAATAAATCCCTCATAGTTCCATTCCATTGGGATAAAGAGAGAATAAAGCCCAGACTTCGTCTGTCCATTTCTATTTCTCTTTGAAACATTTGAATCATTGTACAGTTTCTTAAAGTTGTTACCGCCTTTGTCTAAAGCGTTTGAGGTAGACCCCATCAAGCACTTTCCTATAATTCTACTTCCTAACCTAAGACAAGTTTTAGTTACTCGCCAGTTGTTGAGTATGTTGTCAGGTCTTTCCCACTTACCACTTTCATCATGTACTAGCAGGTTAAGCTTTTCACCGTCATAACTGTTGTCGCCTGTGTTCTTCCAGTCAATCGTAGTGTCAAGTCCTACTAGTTCCTCAAGCTTTTCATTGCTCTGTATCTTCCTTCTAGTAAACTTACTAGCAGGTACTCTATAAGCAAGTTCAGACTTAGGTCTGTCCATACCATCTTGTATAGGCTTGAAGAAAAACGGGTAGTTCATTGATATAGGAACTATCTTATCCGTAAACATTTTCTTTGCGTCTCCACCTGATTTAGACAACACTCCATATCTACTATCACTCGATATGGTCGCTAAGTTAACTGTTTCAGCTGAACTCATAAAAGAAAAACCAGATCTTCTATTCTTTAGATAGCACATGCCGTAGCATCTTTTATCTGCTTTACACGCTTCCCAGAATATAAAAAATAACCTGTTTGACTCTCTGAAGTCTGCGGCACCTACGTCAATCTTGCTCCACTGGAGGTACATGTAGTGACTTCCAGTTATGTACGTTGGCTCTCCATCGTTCACGAACCAGAATCCTTCTTCTCTCCGAATAAACTCTTCGTCTATATAATCGTACCATCTTTCTTTAAGTTCTTCAGGGTAGGCTTTCCAGTCAAATATATTTTTAAGCTTGCCTAGTTCTTTAGGAACTTCTTGTTTAACCCATTGGTTAGCCCGGTTTTCAATCGTAGTGCTTTTTTTCGGTAAAGCTATTTTCAAGCCTTGTATTTCGTACACGTCCCCGATTTGACCGGTCTTAGAGATAACTATAACGTCATGCTCTTTATTATAACCATAGTCCCACTTTTTCGACTTGTTGAGTCTACTTATAGCGTTACTTTTTATAGGATGTATTACCTTAAGTAGCTCTTGCTGATACTTCATCTAGATCTACCTTCGGCAAAACCTTTAAAAGTAGCTTCTTTACTAGACTCGCTTAGCACGCTGTCTAAAAGGTTCTGCTCTTCTTGAATTCTAGTGAGTATTTCAAACGCGTCGAATATAGCAAGCTTTTTAGTAGCAGCAGCGTTTTTAAGTCTATCAGCTGATATATCGTCATCAGAATCTATAATAGGTTCTTTAGCGACTTTAATCAACTCATCAACTGCTACTTGCCCAGCTTGGATTATACTCTTCTTCGTTTCCTTGATATTCATATTTAATTGTAATAAATTTAGACAGCACCCTATACATCCTTTGGCCTTCAACGATAAACTCAAACTCGCTGCTCGGCGTAAAGCCAACTAAGCTGCCCTCTTCTACTGTGCCGTCAGAGTACTTGACTATACCAACAAGCGGCATCTCTTCTAAGTCCTCTACTTCAAACCCTTCTATAGCAGACTGGTGCTTTATAGGTTGTACGAAGCAGTAGCCGTTTATGCTCTTCCAGTTATCGTTAGACTTGTACAGGTATAGCTGATCCGGAGATACTAAGTATTTTCCTTCTTCTAGAAAAGCCCTGCTGTTCTTCTCACGGCCTTTTACATCGTGCCATCGCCTAAAAACGTTATGGTGGACAAGTACCGTGTCACCGTCTTTTATATCTGTGTTAGATATCTTAGGCGTGGTTAAAACAACAGCCTCTCTATTTATATACTGGTGGTTGAATATCTCTGAGTTTATAATCAACTCATGTTCATCCACTTTTTTAACGTTGTTATATCTCTCACCTTTAGGTGATACAACAAAATTATATATTGATCTCATTAATATTCCAGGTTGTATTCAACTGAAATTGCCATGTTTTTATTAAAGTCCTTCCAAGGTATCACAGCGTTGCCTTTTCTTATGTAAATAGAGTACTTGTCTTCTTCCTCTAGTATATCACAAATAGTATGACCGCCATAAACCTCCTGACCCACAGCGTAATGCATGGAGTCAGTTTTGTAGTCTTTACCTATCGTTATCTTCCTTATTAGATGGCTCATCTTCACCGTAGTTTATAACACCGGTTTGGATGTCTATATTGTTTGTACCGTAGGTTTCTTGAAGGTTTTTCTGCATCATAATAAGCTGCTCATTAACTTGGAACACGGACTGTACAGCTACGTGTTTTTGAAGTTCTAACTGAACAATATCGTTTCGGTGCTTGTTTATGTTTGCTACCGCTTGCTGCATATTCTGCAGTTCCTCTTTAGTGATCTCGGTTGGCTTGAGATCAACTACTTTGTTTTTTGATTTTCCCATGATTTAATTAAATTAACGCCCTTGCCCTCGGTATTTTTTCTTGTATAAGGGAGAAGACTTTTGGTTTGATTGTTTTGTTTTCGCGTGAACCCCAGGTCTATTGATACTTTTTGATTCGTACGTATTTACGGCTTTATTAGCCATGATTAAATTGTATTAAATTGTTGTTAATTGTTTTTAATATCCAAAGTAGAATATTACTCCACCAGCTGTGGTGGTTGGAGGCGTAAAACTATCCCACCTTCCATATATTGTTAGTCCAGCTGGGAATGAAGTAGCAGCATCTGATTCCGCAGCACCACCACCGTTGCCAGCAACAGCGGCTGTATGACTAAAATAAGCGGCATCAGGATTATCCGTAGAAGCTACCAGTGTAGACAATACTGTTGCTTCTAAAAAAGTTATAGCTATTATTTTTTTTCCAGTTGGAGGAGTAACTTCAACAGCCTCGTCGCTAAAACCACTACCAAACTGTCCTAATTGATCTGTTCCTATGTTAAATCCCATAATTTATTTTTTTACTTTTTCTAGTGATCTTCCGCCAAAATATGCACCGATCACGGTTATTAACACTAATTGAAGAAGGTCTACGTATGAGTCCTTCACGTTGAAATTTATTGTCCCTGCATCAATGAATATCAATAACATCGTGCATACTATCAAGAATATAAGAACCATAGGCCTTACGTTCTTTGAAAGCCAAGAGTCAGATCTTAAGTCCGCCTCCCATCGAGAAGTGATGTTCTTTTCCATCTCTATCTCGTAATTCGCTACAAGCTCTTTTACCTTGCGTTCGGCTTCAAGTTTCTCGTCCTTCGATGTAGTTAAGTTATCTAGCACTCCACCGACGTTTTTTATAAGGTCGGCAGCTCCACCAGAAAGTACTTTACTAAGTATACCCATTATTTACCTCTGTTTTTTCTCGCTTTTTCTTTAGCGTTGTGATCTCGCAGTTCTTGTCTCTTCTTTGCTTTCTCAGCAGAGGAAAGGTTTGCCATAGCTCTTGAATCTTGTTTTTCAGCCTTGTCGCTAAGCTTTTTCGCTTTACCGGTGTTACCCCTTGCGCTTGCTTTAAGGGATCTTCTTGCTAGGTTAGCCGCTTTATTGTCCGCAGCGTAACCGGCTTCCCCGTCAACTCGGCGCGTTACAGCTGCTACTCTACCGAATTTCTTGTTTTTGATTCTCTCTCCTCGATCTTTCATAGGAGACTCCGCTTTTGAAGCATGAACCGCTTTACGCTGGGCATCGCTTGCATATTTTTTCATAGGAGATTCTGGCGCCGCTTCGATCTTGGCTTTTAGTTCCTCTGGTAAGTTATGCTGCTTACCTACTAACGCTTTTGTCATTGGGCTTTTGCCCCTCATTTTAAATGCCATGTTAATTCTTTTTTGCAAATTTTTCTACACCACTAATACCAAACGAACCTAAAACCACCCAAACAAACGAATTGTAAACAAAGTCGTTAATTACTAGATCCTTACCTATTGCTCCAGAAACAGTGTCTGCAATCATTACCAGAACCATTATTGCAAAGGCTACAAATCCAACTATTGCTTTTTCGTTCCATTCGTTCGAGTCTTTAAATATATCAAACATCGCTCTCGTTTTTAACAGCTCGTTTTTCCCAAGGGAATACGTTGTCTCCTTCTGGGTACCACTTACCGTTGTATTTAATCTCACCGTCTTTACGAGGGTAAGTTTTTTTACCATCTCTAACAAAATCGTCACCGTATGCTATTTTACCGCTCTTCATCTCAGAGGCATGTAAGCTTTCATGCGCTATAACTCTTTTTTCTAGAGCGCTGCCCTTAGGCACGGACTTATCTATATGTATGCTTCCATCCATATTAGCCTCACCCATTATGCCTGATTCAAGGTTTTTTCTAAATATAGGCGTATCCTTGGAATTCCTATTCTGGCGTTTCTCTCTACCAAGTTTAAAACCCATATTATCTATCTTTATCTCGTATCATATCATCTACAGACTTGCTATAGACTTTATCTGAATACGATTTGTTTTTATAAAAAACACTCCTGTCAGAGGTTGGTATATCCTCTTCACCTAGCAAGATACGGTATATCCTACTTACTAGCTGGGAGCATTGGAATGAAGTCTTGTATACAGAGTACTTTATACTCTTACCGTTTCTTTGCCTCCAAGTCTCTATCCATCCAGCTGATCGTAGCTTCTCCCACCTTCTCTTATCCCAAGAGTACGTGTAAGCGCCCTCGATAAATTCGTTGCGGGTAAATCTACCCTTATGATCTAGGTATATCAATAACTCTAGATCGGCATCGGTTAACCCATAAGTCTTACAGGCCCACTTACGCGTGAGCCTGTAGTACTTAAGGATATTCAATTCACGCAGATCCTGCGCGGTTAGTCTCATGTGTTATGAGTCTATAGTTATAGCTAGAGCGGATATCGCTGGCATACCGGCCGCGTACACACTCTCTGTGAGGTCAGCGACTGTGTGCATGATGCCTCCGTGAGGGTGTGCGTTTAGCAAGCTTGAGACAGCTTCTGCTATCTCCTTGCATTTATGCCCGTTGATATCAGCTTGGTCATCTGCTACCGTTGCTGAGTTCAAATGCGTTAGCACAACTTTATCCAGGCCATCTCCCACGCCGGTTTGGCCTTCAAAGTATAACGTTGTAGTTGTAGCTGACGTTGGGTCTACACCTATGAATCTTGAGGCTGGCCACATAGCAGAATCGCCTGTTGCGTCTGCTCCATCGCCATCTGAGAAGTATAAATAATTTTCCATGTTATTATTTTTTTATGTTAATTATTAAGCGATTGCGCATCCAGTTACATTTCCCAAGAATGCCTTGTGGTATACAGCTGTTTTAGTTCCATACTGAGCTGGATCATAAGAAGTGCCCGCACCACCAGTAGCTGTAGTAAGCTCTTTAGCAGTTGTCACTTCAGCATCAGCAACCACGATAACCCCAGCGTTTGCTTTATTAGGATTAGAGTTCATTATAGACGCTAATGCGGCCATAACCTGCTTATGTGTATCCGTCGCTATAGTTAGGGTTACGACATTAACTGTGTCGGTTGCCACCACGTCTTCAAATGACAGCGTTAAAGCGTTGTCACCTGTTGGGTTAGCCCCTAAGTAAGAGCTAGCCGGAACGCAGATAGCCTCTGTCGTTGTAGCCACTTCTGCTTCCGCGAAGTAAAGGTAAGGGCCTTTCGCCCTAATTGATTGTTGTGCCATTTTAAAATTTTTTAATTAGTTGTTTGTTTAAATGTTCTCCGTTTAAGGTTTGAGGTTCAAGGTTTAGGTCTAATATATATATCACACGTTTAGTGAGGTAGTTACTCCACTAAAACAACGTCTCTTGCTCGAATCACTTGGTATACTGTATCTGCCCAAGTTATACCGTGTCCAGCATGTTTGTCGTAATATATAACATCTTTATCTTGTAGGCCTTCAACTAAGTTTCCAGTAGAAACTATAGTAGCCTTTACGTACCTATTGTCACTGTCTAGATCTTCTGTTAGAATTAAGCCTCCAACCTTTTTAGGTCCGACTTTCTCTATATCTACTACAATGTAGTCATTAATTGCTTTCATCTGCTCTAGCGTTTGAGATTACACAATCAGCGGATATAATGGTAGACACTACAGAGCAAGCGTTTTTCAAAGCGGACTTAGTAACTAGAACTGGATCAATTATACCAGCTTCTACCATGTTTACAAATTCGCCTGAAACTACGTCCATACCCTCGCCTTCTTCTAACGTTATGTTGCAGATAAGCCCAGCGTTGTCTAGTATGACCTTGTAAGGAGCTCTTATGGCTCCAAACAGTATCTCTTCTCCCACCCCTTGGGGTGAAATTTTTTCAGAAGCGTTTAATAGCGCTACACCACCGCCAGGTACAATACCTTCTTTTAATGCTGCTTTAGTTGCGTATATAGCGTCTTCAGCTCTATCTTTCTTTTCTTTAAGCTCTACCTTAGAGTTTGCGCCTACCTTGACAATAGCCACAGAACCTGATAAAGTAGCAACCCGCTCTTCTAGCTTCTTTTTAATAAAGCTATTCTTCTCTTCTTGAATCTTTTTAACTACAGAGTCAATCCTTTCCTCGATATCCTCTGTCATGCCTTCTAGCGTTATAACAGTATCACTTGCCGATGTTACAGCATACTGTGCTTCACCTAGGTATTCTGGCGTTATCATGTCTAGATCATCTCCTAGTGCTTCGTTTATAACTGTAGCGCCAGTGAGAACTGCAATATCTTCTGTAGCGTCGTTTTTAGTGGGTCCAAAGCCAGGTAGATCAATAATGTTTACCTTAATGTTTCCTTTAACCTTGTTCATCATAAGAGCCGCTTTCACTTGCTGCGCTACAGGAGCGATAATCAGCAGCGCGCGGCCCTTCTTAATAACATGTTCTAGAACACCTTGAATCTTCCTCACGTTAGGTATCTCACTAGAAACAACTAGAACTAGAGGATTGTCTAGCTCTACTGTATTCTTCTCGGTATTAGTTATAAAGTGCTCGGACGTAATCCCACACTCTATTTTAACTCCATCTACTAGTTCAACGTACGTATCCTCTGTCTCGCTAGACTCCATAAGCACGACACCACCTTTACCTACTTTTTCGTAAGCTTCCGCGATAGTTGTTCCCAGGCTAATGTCATTGTTGCAGCTAATAGAACTAACGTTGAATAGCATATCACCCTCAACTTTAGTAGCAATTTGTTCGAGATACTTATTGATCTTTCCCAAGCCAGAAGCAATCCCGCTTTTAACGTCTCTAATAGATGCATTTTTATAGTTGTCTTTGTTTACCTCATTTAACAACGCCTCGGCAAGAACCGTAGCGGTTGTAGTTCCATCACCAGCTTCACGCACTGTGTTGCTGGCGGCTTCTTTTATAAGTGTAGCACCTATGTTTTCAACGGGATCGTATAAGACTACGCTTTGGGCAACGGTTACTCCGTCTTTTGTGATCACCGGTTTACCGCGTCCATCTTCATATATGACGCACTTTCCAGAAGCGCCAAGTGTGGATTTTACGGCTTTGGCCAGCTTGTGAACGCCGGTCATTATTTTATGCTTAGCTCCCTGACCAAAGTCTAATTGCTTGATCAGTTCGCTAGGAATGTTATACTCCATATTATATTAAATTAAATTATAGTGGTTTGGTTTTATTTACTGGTCCTGCGGGCTTTTCTATCGCCTCTTTTATCGTTGGTGTCCGCTCCTTGAGCGATGGGTTGGCTGGCTCTCTGGTCTTTAACGTCTGATCGGATTTCTTTCTTACGCTTGCGCTGGTACTTGTTGTACTCCTTTACTTCTTCGCGAGAACCTCCATGGTCTTTTAGAGACTTTCTCTCTTCACGGATATCCTGGCGCATTTCTTTTCTAGATCTATCGCCATAGAATTTATCCATGCCTTTCATCTTGAATGCCATGTTAGTTTTTCTTTTGGCGTACAATTTTACCGTTTTTCATGACGTAATCGTTGTCTACTACGAATCCTTGAGCATCTACTTCTAGCTTACCTTTAGGATCTGCAATAGGAGCACCAGTGTCTACGTCTGAGTACTTGCCGTTTTCGTTTTTAATGCTTTGTCCAGCAATAGTTGTCTTTTTTCCTTTAGCAAAAGGTGCACCCTTCATCTTAAACGCCATAATTTTTATTTTTTAAAAGTTTTGACCACTTTTGGTCCGCTAATTGTGTCTAGTTTTTTAGCAAAATACTCAATGCTTCCGTCAATAGCGGATTCTGCGCCATCTAAAGACTCTCTACGTGTCACGGAGTGCCACTTTTCGCCTTCTTCTGGGTTAGATACCTCGGTTTGGTAAAAACCGTTGGGTAATTGAGTAATTCGCCAGTGGCCTTTGTCGGCCATATGCTTCCATTGCCCGATTTCTTTATCGTTAGGCTTCGATGCGTACGCTGTAGACGTACTGTTGTAGTATAAATAGGTCATTTTCTTTGGTTTTATGACTGTTTATGGTATAGGGACTTTCCCTACGTTAGTTTATTATTATCCTTTAGTCCAGTAGGCATATTCTAAGATGCAGCTTGCCGTGTCGGCTCTAGCTTCTAAACCAGCTCCATCGTTTATGGGGAAAAAAGCAAACTCTCCAGGGCTTAATCTGGCATACTGTACGCTCGCTGTAGTTTGAAGTATGACGAAGTTTGTCGTGTCTATGTTTTTAGCATAGAAATACTTTACTCCACTAATAGCCTCATCTACCAGCTCTTGATTATCGGATGTTGTTATAGTGACCCTTGATATGCCGATCGCTGGGATGGTCACAGTTAACGAGTCAGTTACTGATAGGTTTAAAGCCTCGCTTGTTGCGTCTGAACTTGTCAGCGTCAATGTTGGTACTAGTGTTGCCATCGTTTAGAGATTTCTTTTTCGGTCTTCCTTTTTACGCTCTGAAGCTGTCAAACTAGCCCGTCGCTTTCGTTCCGCCAAAGCAGCGGCTTTATTTTTATTCCTTTCATCCCGCCCTGCCTGATTCGCGTTCGTTCTGGCACGTGCTTTAGCTTGAGATGCTACGTCAGCTCCCGTGACATCTCTATCACGCATCGCATTAGCAGAAGCCTCGTTGGAGGCCATTTCAGTTGCGGTTTTTTCTCTAACCGCCTGGCGCTCGTCATCTGACATGTCGTTGTACCCAGACCCGACACGGACGCCGCGCAGTGCTTCAGCGTCTTTATTCTTAATGACCGTTGGGTCTATATCGCTCCCTGTGCCCATAGCGCCAAGCCCCTTCAACAACTCATTTGTAGCGCCTGGAACTGGTTTTCCATCCTTCATCGGACTGCCAATGCCGTAGTTACGGTACATCGGTGTTCCCTTCATTTTAAATGCCATGATAGGTATTTATTTAGTGTGTGTATATATAGTTGAATAGTTACACGGTATACAAGTAATTTAAAAACAGTGACATAAGCCTGTTACTATCTGGCTTATCTAGCTAGTGTCACACTTAGCCCCGAAAAAAAATTACTATAAATTTAGAGAGTTTGTGTAGCCCCCTCCCCCTGCCCCTCCCCCCTCCCAGGGAAAGTCGCTACTTTTAGGGCCCCCCGTCACGACATAACTACGACGTCGCGTAGATAATATATATATAACAAACAAACAAACAACATGAACAACAACGATACCGAAAGAAATTTCTACACCAATTATCTCTGCTCATTCTACACGCATGATCAACTCGATAAGTACTGCACTGCTACACTGTCAATAATGTACAAATCAATTCGAGGCCCATTCATCAACGAGCCTAATCCATTCTCCAACGTGTACACATGTCCAGCCACTGGCCAGCAACACAAAGGAAATACGAACCATAACGGATAATAAAGATATGAATAACAACATCCAACTACTGATGAGATCACCACTCGTCTCGCTGATCAAGCATTTCCTTTGGTGTATGGTATATGTGGCAGTATTGCTAACATTCCTCGCGGCAGCGTGTCATCTTCACGATATGTAAGTCAAGTAACTTTCAACTTAAAATGAAAGTACACTTTGAGAGAGTGCGGAGTAACTCTTCTAAATAATACTCAACTAAACAAGTGTGCTACTTTTGCACAACATAAATACGAAACCCAATAGATAATAAGTCTATAACAATTTAAATCTTTTACAATGTCAAATGTAATCCAATCAAAGCGCTTTGTCGTGCGCCAATCACTAATCGGCAAGAATCAAGTTATCGAGGTAACTTTCAAGAGTGGCAACACTGTAACTTATAACCACGATGTCGCTTTCGAGATCATGAAAGATAAGCTAGAAACTCTGCCATGCTGGTTAAAGTTCAAAAGCTACACTGCTAGCGGCAATATTCCAAAAGTGTTGCGCGACCAAAAGTTAGTGTAACCACTCTTCTTAACTGCAGTCGGTGTTGAGCAATCGCCTTAACGACTATAAATAATATGAGCATGCGATTAACATACACCTCCTCATGGGAGAGGCGTGTGAATGATTAAAAGGGTAAAACGCAGTAAGGTTGTTTCTCTGCAGACAGCAGCCTGACCTGCAGCCGGTTTTAACGTCACGCGACGAAGGTTCGACTCCTTCGGGGTGTACTATGGATATAAGTTTAATAATACTAGCTCTTGAAACTCTGCAAGAGCAAGTCAGTGACGCGATGTCAGTTGACGAACAAGCAGAAGACAGAGATAGATTTAACCGCATCAAGCGCGAGATCGAGCTATTTAAAGCAGAGCAAATCATTGCTATGTTCACAAACAAAACACGAGAGTAAGCAGATAATAAAGATATGAAACAAAGTAATGAATTTAAGACAAACTTCTGGTGCGGCGTAACAGCAGAGTACAAGAAGCAAAGCGATGGCTGGTGGTCAGTACACTGCCGCGATGCAAATGGTGGCAACGAAGGCCGATGGTTCAAGCATCTTACCGAATGCGAAGAGTTCACGGCAGAGTTCAAGCTGCCTGAGAATATCGCTAAACGTAAGCGTTCGCTTGACTTATTCAGCAATTACGTTATGTCTTCAACTCGTAACTATAAAGGATATCGTGATGGCCTTGACTAAACAACAGCAGCAAATCAGGTGTCAAATAGTATTAGACGACTTGTTAATGGTTGAGTTCGACGACTTCATGTACGGACTCGACAAGAAAAACGGCCTTATGCCATCACATGAATATAACACTAAAGTAAAGTAATATGACACAAGATAAAGAGTGGTATTTAGTCCACGATCTCGCAGCAGCGATTAACAAAGGCAATAAAATGGCGTGCTTACGCATTAACGGAGGTAAAGACTCGACTAACTTCACAGGTTTTGACATCCAAGTGAAAATGCCTATCGCTGGAACGTGGAACTGCGCTTACGATGCTGCTAAGTACTTACTAAACGACGTGCGATCTAGCTTCAGCACGACTACTATTGAATACTCATCTTCTTGGTAGATTACAAAATAAACACGATAACTAACAGATAATAAAGACATGAAACAATTCTTCTACAACAACGCAGTGCCATTCGTGCTGCTCACGCACACTACTTTCGTAGTAACAGTATGCATAACCGCTATAACACAGTAATAATATGGACTATAAAACAATGTTCGATCTTGCCATGGAGCAAAACGATTACCTTCTCAACGAACTAGAGTATAGCGAGGTAAAAGTAGAAAGTTTAGAAAGACAAATCAGAGAGTCACGCGACTTTCAAGAAGCACTCACATCTCTACTATGACTAATATCACAAACGAGCAGCATGAATTGCCAGGCGACGTCAAGTGGTACTACGTAACACTGTTAGATTTTACTACAGGCGACGTATTTCACTACAAAATCACGGAAGATCAAGTAATGCTAACCGACACCGATGGCGTAAGACACGCGCTCGACCAAATCCACCGACAAAACCACAGGTATGAGTTTATGCTACACGAGCAACCTCATCCTACTTACACAGAAATACTACAACTATGAATGATTATCAAAGACAAGCAATGCGTTATCGGTGCGAGCCCGTGCAAAAAAATGCAATACGAGATGTATACGCAAAAGCACACGAAGGCCTATCGTGGACAAACAACGCTGAAAACACTTCTCAAGCTATCTACAGCATGCGAAACGGTAACTCTATCATCTTAAAGCATTTCCTACAAGATCTAGGTTGGCAAGATATATCTACAAATGCACAGGTTAAAAACGGTACAACCGTCTTTGCTGTAGGCACGCCAAATTACGAAGGCTGTAGAATGCGCCAAGTTAAAATCGCTAGCTACAACAGTGGTTATATCCGCAAGTTTGTAGGCTATAGCGGCGCACACTATCAGCTAAACAAGACTTTTCTTCAAAACCACCTTATCTGGTCAAGCTGGTCTAAAAAATACTACAATCAAACTCGAAGTGTGCGTATTCTAATACCAGCTGAAGTCGATCGACTTATTGCATTGCTTAACCACGTTGTCAACGAGTTGTACAATCAAGATACTGCTCGACAGACAGTTCAAGCCTTCAAAGACTTGCTTAATGACGAATATGGCGTTTCTCGCCGCAAAACCAACGTATAATGGCTAAAATAAACAAACAAATAGCGTTTAATAACTCCTTAAAGGAGCTCGCTGAAGAAGCTGCCGTAGAAATATACCATGAAGCGTATGATCTCGTTAGTGACAAAATGTACGAAGAAGCTATATTAGACAGGGAAGCGTTTGAAGTTGCACCGTTTGAAAAATATGAAGTCGAAGCGTTTCCTGTAGAAGGCAATAAAGTTTTTGCAACTGCTATAGATGATTTTGTTAGACACTTAGCTAATGAGTTACACTCTATACGTTTAGAAAACAATACCCAGCATTACGGCTAAGAAACACAAAATAAACACGAACTAACACAGATAATAATATTATGAAATGCAAATGTAACACCCTAATTCCAGAAGGCAGGTTAAAACTAGGCTATAAAGTCTGTGTTAACTGTTCGACTGTTGAGCGATATGGCTGCGCGCCATTAATAAACCACAAAACTGGTAACTCTATTCAGATCATGTCACGTGGCGATGCAGCTCGCATTGCTAAAATGACACGGCGAAAAGGTTACGGAACAATGCTACGATGAAGGACGCGCGTAAATACAGCCTTAAACCAGACTTTTTACCTAGAGAGTTCGATACCATAGAAGATTTAGTGCAATATGTGCTAGATCATGGTGTCGACCCAAGCTACGAGATCACGCACGGAGGTGTAGATACAGGTGAAAAAGCAATAGACTTCATAGTGTGCTAAGTCACAAAACAAACACGATCACTAATAGATAATAATAATACAAACAAACAAAATGGAAATGCCATCACAAAACGAAACACCTAGTGAAGTCTACGACACTTGGATAAGAGAGCTAACAGCAGCAAAACAAAAGCTAACAGATGAACTTTATTCAGTAACAGCTGAAATTAGCGCCGCAGAGCAAGAAAAACAAAAAGCACTCAAACTTAGCGTTCCTGAAAGCTTAGTAGAGCATATTGCAGAGCAGGTGCAAGCTTCAGTTGACGCGTTTTTTGACGCCGCGCAAGACGAGCCTGATATGTTCGATATTGAGCTGTCGATGGGTTACGATAACAAGGTAGAAATATGCAATATAGATCTGTCATCTCTTAACATACCTGTTGAAGACTTTGTCGTAGCGGCTTTTGAAGACGAGTGTGTAATCACAACTCCTGCTGATGCCAGTGCTCTCAAAAGTTGAACTATGGTTCAATAAGAACTTTGGCTGGTTCTTTAAAAACGGAAATAAATAACGCGACGGCGTAAGGTGTACTTATGAAGGGCTAATCCTGCAAAGGTGAAATACAGCGCTGTAGTATACAACGGGCGTGGGTGTATGTACGACACCGTGATGTCACATGTAAGTACGACACAGGTAGCTCCTGTATTGCAGACACACGTTACGCACTGGCTTTGATTTATGGTCGCATAAATAGTGAGGTCAGTGCTTTTTATAACCCTGTAGCTCAACTGGATAGAGCATCGCCCTTCTAAGGCGACGGTTAAGAGTTCGAATCTCTTCAGGGTTACACATAGACAAGTATCTCCTCAAGCTTATACCTTGTAGAAAGAGTAGCTGGTCACACGTGGGTTCAAGTCCCACCTTGTCTACAAAACAAATACGATAACTAACAGATAATAATAATAAAAAATGGCATTAACATGGGACGTAACAGGTGTAGAAAACGCCTGGTCAAAAACAGAAAAACCAGAAGGCAACGAGATTCAGTTCTTTCAAATACCCTTCTACGAAGAAGACGGTCAGCGCTATGAGATGAACGAGATGCTTCATTACGCGCTAATGTCTACTATGACAGTAGGTATTGCCGAGATCACGAATAAAAACTATACCAAGTTTTACAACCGTGTAATCCACTTAAACCAAGTGCGGTGCGTTGAAACTCACGCGTCTATCACGTTAGAGGCTATAAAAAAATGCATCGGCTTGAAAACCAACGCTGAAACCATGACAAAATCTCAATTTGTCAAGAGAAGCACTAAATTCTTAGATCTTTAATGAAAAAAGTAAAATTTCTAGAGCGTCATCTTTATGCGCCCGAACTAAACAAGCTATGGTATAATGATAATACTTATAAAAAAGTACCTCAATGCACGACTATCGAAGAAGCAGAGAACCACGCAAGACTCGAAACCGCTATTAACCGCACAGACAAATACTTCTAATGGAATAAAAATAAAAACAACCGTAACTGTAAACCCAGCTAAAAACTTTAACGAGTGGGCTCAAGGTATACACGCGCAGATCGACAAGAACTACAAAAACAAAATTAACAATAATGGAAAATAATCAAAAATACAAAGCGTACGAGCGAGTACGCGTGTCAGGCGTTACTAATATGTTTGACGTACGTACAGTAGGAATGCTATCGGGGTTAAGCCGAGAAGACATACTGGACGTTATGCACAACTACAGCGAATACAGAACCCTATATGAAGTAAACAAATGAGTAAAAAAGAACAAAACCTACCTAGCTGGTTTGATGGCACGATCTACGACGAAGGTGCTACCGTCCGCAACCCTTTCTCAGGCGAAGAGTTTGAGCTTAACAGCCGAGAATTAAGCATGTACGACCTTGTCAAAGGTATAGAAATAACTATAGTAAGTATGTTTGTTAGCGGACCTGCTTACAACAAGCTAATAAAAACTCAACGCAAAGGCTTGGACTGGTTCAGGCAAAACGCACCTGAGGCTTACATGGCTCTACTAGACTAATGTGGGCCTTAGTAGGAGTTCTAACCTTCGTGGTTGTAGAACAAATAATAGAAAGCAAAAGAAAATTTAAAGAATAAAAACATGAGCATCAGGAAAAAAGTATTGATAAGGTTTGCCGACAGGCGCGCGGCTGTGGCTTTTAATTTTCATCCACAGAACTTCTTCTTAGAGGTTGAGTTAAACACGACAGATTGTCTAGAGTCTGTTCGCCAGAGAGTTGCCAGCGTGGCAACAGACAAGGCTTGGAGAGAGAAAAACATGGGCACTTTTGTCACTGAAAGCGTTATTGGGCTTAGCTTTAATATAGGTTTTCCTAATGATAGAATAAGAATAACAGGTAGATCAACCGCGGCAGGGGAAATCGACAAAGCTTTTGGCTGTGATGAAGTTGTATACGTCTGGTTTAAAGACACAACAGAGTTTATTAAAGACGGCTTAGATGCCAAGTTCGCCCGATGGGATTGGTTGCAAAGCAATAATATACCTTGGATAAGCTGTTTTAACGGCCAGCACGGCCAGCGCTGCACAGTTGTTTCATCAGCTGTAAAGCTTTCACCTGTAATGTACTTGTAACACATAATAAATACGAATAACCATGGATAATAAAGATGACGATCTTGAAAGAGAACAAGACATTGAAGATCTGGCCAACAGAATAGTAGGTAAGATAATGAAGATAAAAGCGTTAAGTGGCAAAGAATCGCAATACGCGTCGACTGAAGATCCGTTAGAAATGCTCGTACCTAACGTACCTAGGCTGTACAAGATGTATGGCGAGCTAGCAAAGCTTATGACTTTTCTAGGTTTGTTTGAAGAAGACGAAGAGTATGAAAAATGCGCTGAAATAAAAGAAAGAATAATGATGATAAATAAAATACTAGAGAAATATGATGAGATATAAACCAATGCTAGCGCATAAGTTTGACAAAAAAAAAGTTGACTGGAAATCACGAACAACGTTTATGCAACCAAAACTAGATGGCGTGCGTTGTTTAATACAGTATGATAAAGATAAAAAAGCTGTAACTGCTTACTCTAGAACAGGTAAGCCATGGCTAAACATAGACCACATTTTACAAGATCTTGAACCAATGTTCAAAGGTTTACCAGACGTTGTTCTCGACGGCGAGCTTTACAACCACGAGTTAAAGAACGACTTCGAAAAAATCATATCGCTTGTAAGAAAGAAAAAACCAAAACCCGAAGACAGAGAAGAGTCTAAGCAACTAGTACAGTTTCACTGCTACGACGTTATCGAAGGCGATCCTACTCACGAATTAAACGCTAGGTTTGACGCGCGTAACACTTTTCTAAATATAATAGTAAAACCAAGCCAGTGCGTTCGCATTGTAGAAACAATCAACCTATACCAAAGTCAAAGCTCTTGGCAAATTCACGTAGAATACGGTAATCCCAGAGCGCTTGCGTTGCATAAAAAGTGGCTAAAGCAAGGCTACGAAGGTTCTATACTGCGCTTAAACGGCGTATACGAACAAAAGCGATCACACAGCTTGCAGAAGTTCAAAGACTTCCATGACACCGAAGCAGAAATCGTCGGTTGGGTTGAAGGCAAAGGCAAACGCGTAGGCACTGTCGGTAAGTTCTTAGCCCGTGATTCTGAAGGCATTGAATTTGGTATGCCTGTCATGGAAAACTTTAGCTACCTACAGTCTAACTTCAAAGAAATGCAAGGCTGGATCGGCAAGACCGCTACTTTCACTTACTTCGAACGTACTAAAGCAAACAGCTACAGACACCCACTATTTAAATGCATCCGCGACTATGAATAATAAACTACACGACTGTGCCATGCTGCTAGAAAATGCAGGCTTTTGGCTAAAAACAACACATAATAAACCTAAAGACTTACATTTCTTAATAAAAGAAATAGAAACCTTATACCAAGAATACATAAATGAGACGACTAATATATGACATGTACTACGCCGACGAGATCAGCGTGGAAATAGCAGAACGATTACTAGATAAACTAAATGAAGTTAGAAACAAACGCAAAGGCTATTAAGAAATTTTTTAACCGTTGGTTAGAGTTTACTACCCTTGATATAAAGTCATGGGAATCAGTTAAGGCTGATTTAGAAAGCCAAAGGCTAGTGGTTGACTTCTTACGTAAAGACTTAAAAAAAGCTAACGCTCAGATTGATTTTTGCAGAAAGAAGATAAGAGTTTTAACTCAAGCTAAAAAAAACAACGAAAAGTCATTTGACATAATAGATTAACATGAATATATTTTATCTCCATGAAGACCCAAAAAAAGCAGCTGAATATCAGTATAACAAGCACGTTGTTAAAATGATCTTAGAATCAGCTCAGATGCTATGTACAGCTCATCACTTGCTAGATGGACCTGATGCAGATGTGCCATACAAGATTGCTCACAAGAACCACCCGTCTACCGTGTGGGCAAGGCAGTCATCGCAGAATTACGCCTGGCTTTACTACCACATGGTAGCTCTAGGTGATGAGTACACGAAACGCTACGGTAAAACACATTTAACAATAAAAAAGTGTAAAGACAAACTTGCTAAGCTGCCTGGAGGTATATTCTACACAGGTTTTGAACAACCTCCACAGTGTATGCCAGAAGAATACAAAGACAATTGCAGTATAAAAGCCTACTGGAACTACTACATCGGCGACAAACATAGGGTGGCTAACAACAATGAAACCATTAAGACAAAGATGTATGAACGATAAACTAAAGAAAAGAATCAAGGATTTTAATGAATGTAATTCTAAAAGAATTATTTTATGCACACTAAAACCGTTAGAGACTGTGACAACAGCCCCTAATAAGAATAAGTAACAGGCTTATGTCACAATACGAAAGAAATTTAGAGTTACTTAACACGATGCGGGTTGTCTACAATCGAGAACCTATCAGCGACGTGCCTACGGTAGAGAACAGCCAATACATGTTCTTCTCTGACGGTACGCACGAATGCTACTCGTTGTTCAGAAGTAAAGCTAAAATTACTACGTATAAGTCTTTAAAGTGGCATTTATTAGTGCTCTGGTACTTAAACTCTGATCTAGATCGCGAAGAGTTTCTAAAGATAGTAGATGTATTATCAGAAAAACGCAATGGATTCGTTAGTTTTAGCGTTAACCTAGAGGTGTTAGACAGGATAGTCAAAGAGATTCACGCGTGTAACTTAAACATCGCGCCTAGAAACAAAATTAGAAAAGTAGTATTTAAAGCTAACTCAGGACTCACGAAAGAACAAAAACTACGAATCGTCGGTGAGTTAATAGGTAGGGCTAAAAAGATTGATTCTAACGACATTTATTCAGTTATGATAGACTTACATGATAACGGGGAAAAGATCACAATAGGACGCGTCTCTAGCATCCTAAACGTGTCTTCAAGAACAATACACAGGAACATGCCAGACGAACTCAAGAGAGAAAAAGAAATATTAAACAGAACATTATAAAATGCAAAATAGAAAAGTAAAAAACCACACGTTTGAATACGTTAAAAACGACAGTGAAGACGTTCACGACGAAATAGGTTTCTACCAATGTAGAGGCGCTATGTACTATGACGAAGATCACGACCAAGTTCCTGAACCTAGTCTATGGCAAGCCGCTATAGCGCTAGCAAAAGAATTACGAAAAGAAGGCTTTGAAGCAGAGCCTGAGCACTCAGAAAAAGGTTGGGTTGAGGTTTACGTGCTAACGTTACCAGAAAAAGAAAAAAACGAAATAGAATGAAGAATTATAATATACAAAACTACATCCGCTATAAAAACGATGTAGACCGAAGCGTAGGTAGGTTAGAAGGTAAGTTCTGGGACGAGTACAGTCGAGACGAACTGATAGTTAAGTTCTTGCCTCTAGTAGAAAATCTAGCAAGAAAGTTCTCTACAGCCCAACAAGCATCCGGTGTTATGGATATAACAGATATAATACAAGAAGGAAGCAAAGGCTTAGTACAAGCTGTTGACAAGATCAACTGGGAAGTGTTAATGGAATCAAACGATATAGAAAAAACAATCAAATCTTTCTTGTCTAAAAGGATAAAAGGCGCAATAAGAAGAGGTATAGATATAAACAGAGGCACGATGCGGATACCTGAGCATAAGCTAAACGAAATAAGACAGGTAGATAAACTAGAAAAACAAACACCAAATGAATACGACACACCAAATAGCAAGTCTGTTGAAGTTTTTTTTAATTCTATATTCCTCAGTCTTGATAAGCTAGTGGATGACGAATCAACTCAGTACGACGTGCCTGAGCCTATAGAAGGCTACAACAAAGATCTTTTAAACTCTTACTTGATAGGTATATTAAAAACCCATTTAAACAACAAAGAATTTCAAGTTGTAAGATTAAGTTACGGCTTAGATTGCAAGAAGCATTCAGCGGTAGAAATAGCAAAAGAATTAAACATCAAGGGAGATAGCGCTTACGTGCGTGTTTCGCAGCTTAAAAGACAAGCAATCAATAAACTAATAAACACCGTAGATCACTCGCAAGTGGTTGACCTTCTATAAGTTACGGAGTGAAAATACTTAAAAACCTAAAAAAATGTGTAATTATATATATATAAACCAAACACCAAAATGAAAGACTTAAACGAAAAACTGGCGCAAGTCCAGACAAAACTAAAAGCTAAAAAATCTAGCTACAATTCGTTTGGCAAATATTATTTCCGTAAAGCGGAAGATATTCTAGAGGCAACAAAGCCTTTTCTAGTCGAGTTAGGAATCACAGTCACGATTAAAGAATCGATCGTAATGACTGATCCTGTGCCAATACTCGAAACAACAGCAATTTTCTCGGATGGAGTAGATCAGATAACTGCAACAGCAGTGGTCGGTGTTGACTTGTCTCAAAAAGGAATGCAAACGTCACAGCAGTTTGGCGCCGCATCATCTTATGGCAAGAAGTATGCCTTAGGCAACTTGTTTCTAATCGACGACACAGCAGATTCAGACTCCACAAACAAACACGGTAAAGATGCGCCGGCACCAAAGCAGAAAGTAGAAAAAACAGAATTAAAAGGAAATGATTTAGAAAAAGCAAAAGCATATATACAAGGTGGCGGCAATATTGAAGCTATTAAACAAAAATACAAACTCTCTCCTGAAATAGAAAGCGAGTTAACCAAGCTATGAATAAAGAAATATACGAGAGGTTAAAGAACGACGAGGATTACTACGGTAAGTTTGGTCAACAATTCTTAAGCAACTCAAACATAAGCACACTGTTAAAAAACCCATTACAATTACATGAACCAACTCCAAGCATACCAGCATTTTTAGTCGGTGGATACTTCCACACAGCTATACTAGAACCAGACAAACTAAAGTCTTTTAAAATAGTTGAGGCTACCTCAAGAAACACAAAAGCATACAAAGAGATATCTAACGGAGAACTCTGCTTGCTTCAACACGAGGTAGACAAGATCGAGGTCATGACCAAGAAGCTTTTAGAAAACAACATATGTAGAGACCTAATACAACCTTTACTGGGTAACGTAGAGTACGAACAACCATCAGTAACAAAGCTCTTTAATAACATGTGGAAAGGCAAGGCAGACATAGTTAATCACGATGAAAAACTAGTGATTGACTTAAAGACAACGGCTGATATAGATAAATTCAGGTGGTCTGCTTCTAAATACAACTACGACAGTCAGGCTTATATATACCGAAAGTTATTCGGTTACGATATGCTTTTCATAGCAATGGACAAAAGTACTAATCAAATAGGCTTGTTCGAATGCTCTTCTGAGTTTTATAGATCAGGAGAAAGAAAAGTAGAGAAAGCAAGCGAAGTATATGATTTATTTTTTAAAACAGAAAACTTCGACCACAAACAACACTTAATCACATCCACGTTATAAATACGAACACAAACAGATAATAAAAATATGAAAAACCTTTTTAAAACCAAAGCCCAGAGAGCGCAAGCCATGGCAAAAGCAGTTCCTATGAAGATCTGTAGAATATCAGGCAAGAAGTTTCCTGCAACAATAAACAACTTCTACCACAATAGGTCTTATCCAGACAAGTTCCATCCGTACCATAAAAGCTTTGACAACTTTAGACGAACAACCGGAGCGTCTGTAGACCAATGTAGAAACCTAGTAAACTTAGTAAATTCAAAATAAATGGCAAGTATAATTAAAACAAGTATCAACTTAAACGATCTTCCTAAAGACAAGCTTATCAAAGGCAAGAAAGGTCTTTATTTACCTATAACTATAACCCTCAACGACGAGGTCGACCAGTTCGGTAACCAAGGTCCCGTCTGTGTAGATCAGTCTAAAGAAGAGCGCGAGGCTAAAAACCCTAAAACGTACTTGGGTAACGTGAAAGTTGTATGGACAAACGGAGACAACGTAAGTCCTGCACCAAGAGAAGGAGGCCAAGAGGCGCCAGTTAACCAACCTAAACAAGATAATGTAGACTTACCATTCTAAATGAACGTACAAGACAAAGAGATCAATGGATTTGTGATTGAGAAATTCAATCAACACGAGCTAGACGCAGGCGCGACGCAGGGGATTTGTCCCCTGTGTTCGTCTGGTAGGCAACCCAAGAACCAGAAAGCAAAATGTGCTTCCTACGACTGGGAACGTGGTCTCGGAACTTGTCACAACTGTGATACTAGCTTTCAGCTTAACACTTATGAAAGGAAAGGTTCAAGCGAAAAGGTCTACGTAAGACCTGACGTAAAACCCTTAAACGACGTAAGCACAAAAGTTGAAGGATGGTTTGAATCAAGGGGCATCTCAAAGAAAACACTTATGGATCTTCGCGTAAGCGAGGGTTCAGAGTGGATGCCTCAAACAGGACAACCCGAGAACACTATTCACTTTAACTACTATGTAGGTGAACAGTTAATCAACGTGAAATACAGAGACGGCAGAAAAAACTTTAAGTTATTTAAAGGCGCTGAAAAAGTATTTTACAACATAGACGCCACGGTCGGATACGACTGGTGTGTTGTTACTGAAGGAGAAATGGATGTGCTAGCATTGCATGAGGCTGGAGTTAAAAACGCTATCTCGGTTCCTAATGGAGCTACGTTAAACTCTAACAACTTAGACTATCTAGACAACTGTATAGACTACTTTGAAGACAAAACAAAGATAGTATTAGCCTTAGACACAGACGAGGCTGGTCAAGCTTTAAAACAAGAGTTTATAAGAAGGCTAGGCGCTGAGGTTTGTTACTTAGTAGACTTCGACGCGTGTAAAGATGCTAACGAGTATCTCCAAGAGCACGGTATAGCTAAACTAAAGTCTGTTATATCCTCAGCAACTCAAGTGCCTTTAGAAGGCGTTTCAACGCTGTATGATATAGAAGATGAATTAAAAGACTTTGTTAAAAATGGTTTCAAGCCAGGTTTTCAAGTAGGTCTACCTAACTTTGATTCAATATTCAGCACTTACACAGGGCAGTTTATAACTGTTACAGGTATACCTTCGTCAGGCAAGTCTGATTTTGTAGATCAAATGGTAATAGGCTACAACGCTAACTATGGTTGGAAGACGGCTTTCGCATCTCCTGAGAACCACCCTACATACCTTCATGCTCACAAGTTAATGCGTAAGACCTGGCAAGACATGCCTAGACCTGATGACATAGGTACACAGCAATGGAACAAAGTAGCAGATCATGTTAATGATAACTACTTCTTTATTGACATGGATCGATACACATTAGACGCAGTTCTACGTAAGGGCGCTGAGCTAGTAAAAAGAAAAGGTATAAAATGTCTGGTTATAGATCCTTTTAATAAAGTAAGAGACACGGAGTGTAAAACAGAAGACGTGAATAGATACACGATGGAGTATCTTACTAAGATTGAGATTTTCGCTAAGAAGTATGACGTGCTTGTATTTATTGTGGCTCACCCCACTAAAATGTACAAAGATAAAGATGGTAAGATCGAGGAACCAACGATGTACAATATTAAGGGTGGTGGTGAGTGGTACGATGCTAGCTACCATGGTCTTTTAATACACAGGGACTACGAGGCAAAAACCGTAAAAGCTAAAGTGCTAAAGGTTAAGTTTCAAAACCTAGGCGAGAATGGCGCAGAAGCACATTTTACGTGGGAACCTAGATCAGGCTGCTTCTTACCCAGTATTGCTGACATGGAAAGTAAAGAGTCTATGCCATGGGAATGAGCAAGCTAAGAAAAACAAAGCTAAAGAAAAACGCAGGAAGATCAGCAGGTACCTACTCTTATACAGAAGCACAAATAAAGCACGTGCGGTGGTGCATGAAAAACGGCATATCCGTGTCTATGAACCCTGACTGGAAGACTCCAGATGGATGGTATATAGAGATAAAAATGAAAGACAGTATCCATATCGACCCCAAATCCTATCTAGCCGAAGAAGCATTTGAAAAGCTATACGAATACTATAAATACTACTACAATAAATATGAAAAATAGATTTTACAACGCAGACTCTGCTTTCAGTTATTTTTTAAACGAGATCAGACGTAATGGTATAGAGTTTGGTGATACTAAAGCTTTATTCAATGTAGGTTTTACTATGGAACATCCACGTGATATGTTTATACTAAACACAGAACGTAAGTGGAACAGAGAGTACGCTGAAGCTGAATGGAAATGGTATTTGTCAGGTGATCGCAACATACGTAAGTTAGGCGACTTGTACGGCAAAGTACCACCAATATGGACGCGTATGGCTGATGAAGATGGTAATGTTAACTCTAACTACGGTTGGCAGTGGAAACGCAACGATCAACTTCAAAAGGTTATAGATATGCTTTCAGATGAAAACACTAGACAAGCGGCTATAAGTATATACGACGGTAAAGAAATACACGCGTATGACAACGATACACCATGCACTTATGCTGTCCAGTTTACAGTGATGCCTAAAACTAGAAAGCTCAACATGGCTGTAGTTATGAGGTCAAACGATTTATGGTTTGGTTTCTGCAACGATCAGTATTGTTTTGCTAGCTTACAAATGCTTGTAGCATACGAGCTAGGTATTGACTGTGGTGAGTATTACCATTACGCACATAATTTACATTTATACAACAACAAACTATGAAAAAAACATTAATAATAGCTTTTACGTTAGCGTGCTCCATGCTGACAGCCCAAGACACTATATGTGTTATGGTTACACTAAACGAGGTTATAAAGTTTGATTACTATACCTCAGAAGTCATTGAAAGCTTTGAATCAACAGGCGATATAACTTTTACAGTGGCTGACAACCAGGTTTTATGCTTACATCTTTATGACGGTAAAAGAAGGTTTCGAGGCCTAACAATTACATCTTCAGACGGGTATGTTTCAGATTTAGACGGTGTCTCATCTAAAGATCAAGTTTATTACACTTTAGAAGACTTCAACGTAGAAAGCGTAAAAGTATCTAAGTCAAGACGAAACCGATGACCTACTGCATATATCACATACCGGGAAAAAAGATCGGTGTAACCAATAACCCTCAAGAGAGAATAACAAACCAACAAGGATATGAAGAACACGAATATGAAATACTAGAAATGTCTGATGATATAAGTTATATATCACGGAAAGAAATAGAACTACAAAAAAAATACGGTTACAAGGTAGATACTACACCGTATGAAGACTTAATTTTTAACAACCACAAAAACAAAAACCATAAAAAAGAAATGAATATAAATGTAACAGAGCAAACCACAACGTTTCCTTATCCTGTAAACAAACTTAAAGGGCATTTAATGGATGCTATAGGTATGAGATGGGAAACTCCTCACGGCTTGTTTTCTTTGTCAACACATTCCGTGCAATGGATAATGAACAACGTGAAAGTCTCCTCTTTCCGCGAGAACAGAAGCTACATCTACAACAAGTCTATGGCGCGGTACTACAGCTTAGATCCCATGCGTTCAATTGCTCCACACTTTAACCAAGCAGAAAGATGCAAAGAAGCCCCCTTAGACGTCCAGGCAGCGTGTGGACCCGATTGTGAATGCACAGGCTCTGCAGATGACTGGAAGTGGCATCACGAGGCCGAGAGCCGATTCGCAAACACCAAACACGACTATGTCATGTTCAACGAGATTAGAGCTTGGGCGCAAGAGAGAGGGTTGTACGCAAAAGGCGATGCTAAAACCCAGTACTTAAAACTAATTGAAGAGGCAGGTGAGTTAGGCAGGGCAATACTTAAAAACGATCTAGCTGAACAAGAAGACGCGATCGGCGATATGGTTGTAGTTTTAGTAAACCTATCGGAGCTTATTGACATCCCTATAGAGCAATGCATAGAGTCGGCTTATGATGTTATATCAAAAAGAACAGGTAAAATGATTAACGGAACATTTGTGAAAGATGAAAAGTAAAAATATACAATTCAGAGACCCTGTAGTAGAAAGGGTTGTAGATAAGTTTGTGTCAAGGTCTGACTTAGGTTTTGCTAAATACGGTAGAACTTTAGACAGCGAACGAACAGAGAAGCTAAAAGGTTTAATAGGATATCTAACAGACGTACAAGAAGAGCTTATGGATGCTATATTGTATATTCAGTCTGCTAGAGAGGAACTCTTAGACCAACAAGAAGCATCTGAACAAGCTAGGATGGACATAATAGGCCGCAATGGCAATGATGGTATTCATTACTCAGCTGAGCTAGGCTCTGACTAATGGGAAAAGGCAAAACACATAAAACCAAAAGTAGAAAAAGAGGTCCAGTGAGGTCTAAGAAGGTTGTCCTTGACGGGATAACCTTCGCCTCGGGTCTTGAGAAATATATGTATCTTGCTTTAAAAAAAGCTCATATTAAATCTGAGTATGAGGGCGAGACGTTTATTCTACAAGAAGGATTTGATTTTGACATGGAGTCTTACGAGAGACAAGCTAATGGAAAAGGTTATTTTGCTAACCGAGGAGAAAAGAAAATACTACCTATCAAGTATACTCCAGACTTCATCGGCGAAGACTTTATAATAGAAACGAAAGGAAGGGCTAACGACAGCTTCCCTCTTAGATGGAAAATGTTCAAGCAACAGGTTAATAAAACAAGATCGCATGTGACTTTATATAAACCTCAAAACCAAAAAGAATGCGATGAGGTTATACAGATAATATTAAACAAAAGAAAAAAATGAAAAGAAATTGGGAAGTAAGTTTAGGTTTTTACCCAGGCATCCTGCTTGGGTTTAGATCTTACGAAATGGAAGAGGTTGTGAACCACGTGTTATACGTGCCGTTTATGGACGTTTGTTTAACTTTAGAAAAGCAAGGCAAATGAGTAAGGTAAGCAGAGACATACTCTCAGATATTACAGTTCATATGAAGTATGCTAAGTTCATACCAGAGCTTAACAGAAGAGAAACGTGGCACGAGTTAGTAGATCGTAACAAAGCCATGCACCAAAAGAAGTACCCTAAGCTAACCGAAGAGATTGAAGAAGTTTACAAGTACGTCTACGATAAGAAAGTTTTGCCGTCAATGCGAAGTTTACAGTTTGCTGGCAAGCCTATTGAGATATCTCCAAACAGGCTCTACAACTGTAGTTACCTACCTATAGACCATATTGATAGCTTCAGTGAAACAATGTTTTTACTGCTTTCTGGCTGCGGTGTTGGCTACTCTGTTCAGCAGCATCACATTAAAAAACTCCCTTACATCAGCAAACCTTTTGAAACAAGATCGAGGCGTTTTGTTGTTGGGGACAGCATAGAAGGTTGGGCGGACGCCGTAAAGGTTTTAATTGAGTCTTACTTAGGTGGAAGAAAATGTTCTAAAGTTAAGTTTGACTACTCCGACGTAAGACCAAAAGGCGCTAGGTTAGTAACCTCAGGAGGTAAAGCGCCAGGCCCTCAACCTTTAAAAGAATGCTTGTTAAAGGTGAAAGGTATTTTAAATGCTAAAGACGACGCAACTCAGTTAACCTCTTTAGAAGTACACGACATAGTTTGCCATATCGCTGATGCTGTGTTAGCTGGTGGTATTAGAAGGGCTGCTTTAATATCTTTGTTCAGCGCTTCAGATGAAGAAATGATATCTTGCAAGAGCGGCGACTGGTGGGAACTCAACGCCCAAAGAGGTCGGGCTAACAACTCCGCGGTTTTGATGAGACATAAGATA
>Ga0075468_10000074_pt1 | contig 29594 bp, 28 predicted proteins | sample DEB08_DNA_12_FD_77578 | JGI IMG/M metagenome (GOLD analysis project Ga0075468, IMG submission 77578) | Aqueous microbial communities from the Delaware River and Bay under freshwater to marine salinity gradient to study organic matter... | ecosystem: Environmental > Aquatic > Marine > Coastal ...
GCTGCGGCGGCAGAAGCGAAAAAGCGCTCTCGGTTGATACAGAATTTAAAGTTACAAGGTGAACTCATTGATTTGGGGGCAGACCAAGGCTGGACCGAAGAACAGATGAAGGCCCAGTATGAGAGCCTGGGCATAGACCCAACGGGTGTAAGCGGTGCAATGACTTCTGTTGGCCGTAAGCAGTTCCAGACTTGGCAGCAAGATCATCAAGCGAGCATCGCCAACTACCTCAAAAACCCCACCAAAGCAGCTTACGACCTTCTCGTAACTCAAGGCGGGGAAAAGTTTGAGAGACAGATAAAGGGACTGTTCTCAACCCAGTACACTGCCGCCTACCAAACAAGTGCGAAAGACCTGCGAAGAAAACTGGAAGATGCTTCACTGGCAGGTGATACTGCTGCGTTCGATAGAGAAATTCGTATTTTGAAAGATCAGTTCCCAGATGACGTGTGGAAGCTCGTTGGGGAAGACTTCCAACGCGCGGGTGAAATCTTCAAAAAGAATGAAGAGGGCCGCACGACCTCTGCTGTCGATGCACTTGGCAGAGAAATGGAAACGCTGTCCCAGAACATTGACCAGAGCCCAGAAGAGTTCAAGCGTGCTCGCGAGAGCTTGCGCTCCAAGTACACACCAGAGCAACTTGCCGCATTCGATGCAAAGGCGGGCGATACGTACCCTGATGCCTTCACTACAGGTGTGGCTAGTGCCCAAGCGGTGACGGATGCTGCGTTCAACCAAAATAATATGTTCGAATTGGAAGAGTTGGCAAATGCCGAGGACACAAACAGAGCACAGATGCTTCGCGAAATACAATTTCGCAAAGACACAGCAGTACGAGATGGAGTTTCTTTGCCTGCTGACTTTGGCAAGTCGGAACTGGCTGTATTCGATGCGAACCAGTTAAAGCGCGATAACGTAACAGACGCAAACAACCTCCGTACGGTCGATCAGCGGATCGTCACGCAAGAAGAAACAGTCTCTCAGGCGGTTCGTATGGAGAGCGACTTCGATAGTTTGGTCGCAGAAATTGAGCGCAATGTAAGCGGTACTGAAGTTGGTGATGTAAAGCTCACCGAAGGCCAAAAAGAGAAACTCAAGGAGAGGTTCGACCAAGCCTCGGACCAGTTGACTAAAGACATGAAAGATCATGCTCTCAACATATCCGAGACATCTGCGGGCTATGACGACGCCGTAGCGAAGACAAAGGCGGAGTTTGTGGCGCGTTTCGTATCGAACTTGGAAAGCACTCAGGGGATTTCGAACGTAAACGACCGTTTTGGCAGCTATGCCGAGAAAGCGTACGACGATATTATAGCCAAAGTTCGCATGGAGAAAAACGATGGCGAGGCGCAGTCTGCCAGAGACGCCCTTACTGCTCTGGCCGAAGAGCGTAAGCCTATTGGGTTCGAGTTTGCAGGCGATGTGTTCGACGGCCTCTTGAAGTCAGAGAGCGTTTTGGGGGCAATAGACAAGGATGAGCAAGGTGCAGTCTTTGCTGACATCAAGAACAACCTTCTGCAAACTGCGGGCAGGTTTGCTCGACAGATGGACTTGCCCATCAGCCAAGACACGTACCGTGAAATGGCTTCAATCCTTGCTGACGGCGAACAACTTGCTGGCACGACCTTCCCGCCAGAACGGGTTAAAGCTGCATTGGTTAAAGCCTTCCAAAGCACACTGAACAGCAGCCCCCACCCAGATATTGAGTACGCCGCCTACGTCGATGCTATGGACGCCGCAGGTATTGACGACCTAGCGACTGCTGATGACGAACAGATGTCAGTCTTCAGAAACGAATACGGTAAATTGCGTGTGCAGCTCGCAGAGGCTAAGTTCGACATTTACGGTGATAGCTTCGCTGACGATATTGCTCGCAGTGCTCCGTTGATCTCGCGAGCGTCCGGTATAAGCACTACAGCCGATCCGAAGCTACAACTGATCTCTAATTCACTGGCTTCCGTCGGGAACCTTTCGGGGCTTGATTTGCTCCGATACGAAATGGGCGACATCAAAAGTGTTATGAAAGATACTTGGAAAATGAAGCCGGACCTTGAAGCGTCGATAGAGGAAGCCGAAGATGAGATCATTCGTCTCACTAAGCTGACCAACACCCCCATCTACAAGACCAGCGAACACGCGCCTGCTGTCAAATCACGAATTGCTGAATTGTCGGGTATCGTCGATAGAAACAAAAATTCACTATCCATGATGGTTCAGATACGGGCTATGATGGCTCAGTTTAAAAGTGACTACAACAGGACGGAAGAAGAGTTCAAACAGGAGAGAGAAGCGGCAGCATCCGAAACGGCTACGTCTGCGGCAGAAGTCGAAGCTGCAAATGCGGTTAGTGGGCCTAGAGGACAAGCGCCTTCTGGCTTGTCACCGGAAGCATTGGCTATATGGAAGAAGGCACAGCAGGATGCAAGCGCTGCCGCCGACAGCTCCTTCTTTGGTGCTATCGGAGACTTCCTTTTCACCGACGTGTACCCCGACGATGATGGCGCTCCTCGCGGTATCGCGGCGAGCCGACCTCGCGGCCAGTAAGGACGACTTATTAGGGTGCTCTAATTTAATCTGTAAAAAATCAGGTTAAATGGAGTACCCGATGGCTGAAGAATTTACAAACCCGTTCACCGACGACATTTTTGGTGAGAGCGCATCGGGTAGTACCAGTGACTACACGAACTTATCAGGGGCAGACCTTGTTAAAGACCGTGGGTTTCTGGACGATGTTCGGACTTACTACGAGACCAAGGGCCAGACGTTTTCAAGCACATCCGAAATGCTGGACGAATGGTACACAGATCGGCGCTGGAAGGACAGCAACTTTGCATCAGCAGGTAAAGACCTAGCCGAATACGCAAACGCCGGAACAAATAAGCAGCTAATGACCAAGCTATCGAAGGCTTGGAGAAACGCCCCAGAGCGCGGTTCGTTTGCCAGCCAAGTTTGGGACTATGGCCTTGCTACCGTAGCCGATCCAATCAACTTCATTCCGTACGCGGGTGCCGCTTCCAAAGCCGCCAACGTAGCGAAGCTCGCGAGAGCCGCAGGCGCGACAAAGAACGCAGCCGTAAGTGCCGCCGTTAAGAGTGGCGCGAAGCGAGGCGCTGTCATCGAGGGCGGCGTAGGTGCTGGCATGGGCGCTGGTATGGACGCCATCCAGCAGACGCGCGAAATCCAACAGGGACTATCTACAGAATACGACTATGGCCGTACGGCGACATCTGCCGCAATCGAAGGCACCCTTTCAGCGGGTATCGGGTCCGTAATTGGCGCATTTGCTGCACGCAACCCTGCGCGGGAAGGCTTGAAGTGGAGCAATTCAAACCTTGCGGGTGAGATTGCGGTCCAGAAAACCGACATCGAGCTTTCGGTAAAGGAAGCTGATGCAATTCTAGCTGACCCTTTACGCGCACCAGACCACGCCGACGCGCAGGAGGCAAAGAAGAACGCCGAGCTTGAGGTCGCTAAGATAAACGCGCACGCTGCAAAGGTAGACAAGCTGGACGAAGAGGCCGAGGCTCTTGCTGCCCGCCTTGCCAGTGAGGGTGGAAACACGCCAGAAACAAAAGCAGCCTTCGATGAGAAGATTGCTGAGTTCAATGCGGCCACAAGCTCAAGCGACATTCCAGAAATTGAGCTTGCTGACCCAGCAGTTGCTGCCGCAACGCCGACAGCAGCGGAGGTAGTAAAAAAAGCCGAAGCAGAGGCCGAAGCAAAGACCACAGCCGCCAAACCAAAGCCAGAAACTACAGTGGAGGGTGATGAGGCTGAGGCTGAGGCTACATCCACAACTGAGGAAACGCCTGCAACTGAGGCTGAGGCTGAGGCTGAGGTATCGCCAGCGGCTGAGGCAGCCACTGAAGCAGCTCCAACTACTGAGGCAGCTCCAACTACTGAGGCATCGCCAACTACTGAGGCTGCACCAGAGGTACTGGAAGTACCTGCGGTCGAAGGCCGGAAGTTTAAGTTTGATAAGACTAAAGACGAAAGCCTACAAAAAGCTCTGGGCAAAAACTTGGCTACGCACAAGAATAAAGTTGAGAAAGCGAACGAGAAGAACGCGACTGCACTTGAGCCACTTACGCAAGAAGACCTTGAGAAGATTGTCGCTGGAACTCCGAAAGGTACGAAGGACGGATTTATTGCCCCTGCGGGCCGCAAGGCAATCCGCCGCTTTCTTGCCGCTCGTGAGGGGCGTGTTCCTAGCATCAAAGCTGCTAGTAAAAATGCGAATGCTGACGCTAAGGTTGATGACGCCAGCTTCGTAAACCCAGAGGTCGCTGAGGTAAAAACTGCGAAAGAAGACTTTGCTAAGTCCGAAGCAGCCGAGGCCGTAGCCGTAGAGGCTGAAGTCGAAGAGCTGGCAAACAAGGCCAACGAAGTATTCGCAAGAGTGATCAAGCTCTCTAAAAATTCTCTCAATGCTATACGCATCAACCAGTCGTTCGAGGGCATAGCGTCTGGGCTAGAAGAAAATGTTGCCGCAGCCGTACGACGCCGCATCGAAGATTACAAAACCAACGTGATCCCCGTAGTCGAGAAGTTGAAAAGAAATGAAAAAGTAGCAGCGCTTCGGGTCGCGGAGGCTGGGCAAGCCGAGCGTATGTACGGAGGCGACTTTAAATACACCAAAAGCCGCATTGCTGACAGCACCGCCAAGTCGATAAATGCACTAGAGACAGACCTCGAAGCGGGTGTCACTACATCCGTATCCACCAGCAAGAAGACTGGTGAGAAGGTAGTCACGAAGAAAGTAAACTCACTGCTCAAGCCTGGTACGGAAATCGGCCTTGAGGGTGGCGGCACCATTACTGAAGGCGCGGGCGCGTTTCGTCGTGAGAACGAGACCCTGTTGGCGGCCCAATCACAGGCTGAAATGGACGTTGCTCAAGGTAAGAACAAGGCCGTTTATAGCTTCCCAGCTCGCGCAGGTATGCCGCTTGTTGGCGTGCGGGGCGTTGGCCGTGGCAAACGTGGCGTCGCTACTGAAGGACAAGTTGTCTACGGTGCAATGACCCAGATCGGTAAAAACGACAGCAAGTTTAAGGTGTACGCAACCGAGAAAATGGCACTCGAAAGCCTTGGCTTGTCTAAGGGTCAGATCGGCATTGATACATCCAAAATCAAACCTATCGAGAGCACGGAGGAGCTTGAAGCTGCCAGAGAAAAGGCGTTCAAAAAGTTCTCCAAATCGAAGGGCGATGTTGATGCTCTTGAGGAAGACCTTGCAGTCGCTGACGCTCAAGGCCGCGAAGGTGGCTTGGATGTCGATCCTGCTCCCGAAGTAGTAGTTAAGGATGGCCGAGGTAATGTAGTTAAGACGGACATTCCAGAAGCACCTACGACACGCAACGGTAAGGTTTTGGTTCTACTGCCGCGCACTACAGAAGTAGCACCTCGGGTAGCAAGCAAATCCCAGATCGCGTCTGACGCGGGTGTTGCTGCCTTGCTGGGTGGTAAGCCTGCTTCGTTGTTCCGCATCGGTTACGTACCTGCTGAGATCAACGGCAAATCAGCGCAAAGCCAAGCAACCAAGCGCAACCTAATCCGAGACAACTTTGAGCCGCTTGATGAGGCTAACTCATTCGAGTTCACACCTAGTGCAGAGCCGGAAGCTGAAATGCCAGCGCGTCCTCTCACTCAAAAAGAAGCTGATAATACTGTCATCGACATCTCCGCTTTGGCTTCAACACCAGAAGGTAAAACCGTCGCTCAGTTCCTGTTCCAAGGCGACAACATTGCAAACGCGAAGTCCCTTGATGGGTTGATCGCACCAACCTTCGATGAGTTCCTAAAATCCAAGCCTACTTTGAACCGCTTGCAAGAAAACTTAAACTTTCTTGAGAGAGACGACTTTAAGATTACTACTACTCTTGGGGATAAAGAAGTTGAAATCCCTCTGAGCTTCCGCATCAAAGCCCTAAACGCCCTTCACACAGTCATAAAGGCTGAGGCTCCGCACGGGGTCAAAAAGCCAACGGTAGACATCGAGGCGTCCATCTCTTCTCTGAAGAAGGTCATGTCTGGTGTGGGTGAAAAGGTCTCAAACCAGATCGAGTACCTTCTTCGCCAAGCAGTACCGATTGACAAGGCACCTATCTTTGGTTCGCCATCAGACGGCGGCAGTGCGGGTAGCGTTTTCGTCTACGGTGCTAAGTCCGAAGACTACAACAAGGTCATGCTGGACATGTCCTCCTTTGACGCTGATGGACAGCGTACGGGGATCACTGGTTCGTACACTGTCATGCACGAATTGGGCCACTGGATGTACGAAAACGTCTTAGATGCAGAAACCAAGGGAGAGTTCTGGGGCAACCTGGATAAGTTCTACGACGAGAATGGCCGCTTCACTGAAGGCGCGAGCGAAGTAGAGGGTGGCTTGACTGCCCTAGAAAAGCTCACTCCATCTGTAGAAGTAGACGGCGTACGCGCGGGTGTTGCTAATGGCAAAACAAACCCACAAGAATACTTTGCAAACCAGTTCTCGCTCTACATGCACCACAAGTTCAATAGCCCACTAGCGACTGCTAATGCGAATGTTTTGAAGAAGGCAGCCAGAGTTCTACAGAAGCTATGGCTTAAAATGACCAATCGCGACATCATTGATCCAGAGATGGAAATGATGTTCGACAAGTTGATTGCTGACAAGGACGTTGCTCTGCAAAAGCAGTTCACATTCCCAGTGAAGGCAACCACATCGGTTGGCAAAACTCTTGAGAGCCGCTTCATCCAAATAAAGGATGCACTCCGAGACTTTGAAGCGGCCATCCAGAACTACCCAGACACCAGCGACCCAGAAAAGATGGCGACATCAGCGCGGGCGCTGTCAAATGTCTTCAACGGCATGTCTATGACTAAGAAGACCAAAGGTTACTTGGTGCGCAAGGCAGGCAACGTCGCCTCGGATCGCGCGGCGCTTGACCGATCCACAGGTGTTCTGAAGTTAATGAACGGCAAGCAGCTACGTGGTATGCGTGCAATCTCCAAGGCGATCAACGAGGCGACTATAAGAACCGACAGCCGCATCTCACAAGCTGGCGATGACATGGAAGTGTTCGGCGGAGCTTACCACTCTGAGATGGAAGCATCACTTGTTGATCTGTACAACTCTTCAATGAAAGAGTTCACTGAGGAGCTAAAGACCTCCATGAACGACATGTTCATGGACATCGAGTACGGTGATATGGAAGCGTTCTTGCCTTCCGAAAACCTCTTGAGCCTCCGCGCCAGCTACAACATCAATGGACCGATCCTGGCGAAGAAAAAGAACTTCGAGCAGAAAATCAAGAGAGAGGTCAACCGTCAGCGCGGAACATTCTCAAGGTCTCTATCCAGAGCAATGAAAGCCACGGGCAAAGCAAACGCCAAAGCCTTCAAGGGAGACATCGTTGCGGGTACTAAAGGCAGTGAAGCTAATAGCTACAATCTGGAAGAAAGCGTACGTGAATACGGACGCCAGATCGGAGCAGATGGCGTGCCGACAGCGTTCGGAAAGAAGTTAGCGAACCGAGCTAAACATCTTATCAACACTCAAGTCGATGATGTGAACCTGACAGAAGAAGAGCAGGCTATCTACCACACATGGCAGTCCAAGACTGTTGGTAAGGGCGCTAAAGGTCTAGCCAACGGGGCCAAAATCGACGAGCTGACGATGGCCCTCTCGATAACTATTGATGGTGGAGAGATTAAGGGCATCGGTGGCACACCGGAGCAAATCCAAAACATCACACGCCACGTCATTAAAGAGCGTTATAAAGCTCGGAAATCCAAGGCTGCGCTCAAAGACAAGAACGTCACCGACGCCATCGAGATAGAACAGCTACAAGAAGCGGGCGTCGCCTTCGAGAACGGCATCCCGCAGAACGCAAACTTCACGATGCGTGGCTTCCTGAGAGGCATCACGCACCGCGCTCAGGATGTGGAGTACAACGCACGTACGCTGACAGCACGGCTTGCACGTCTTGATGCGATCTTGCCACAAAGCGTAGACGACTTGACCTACAAGGGGTTCCGCAAAGCGATCCGTCTTGCTGGGGTCAACTTAACTCGTGACGGTGACATAACGCAGTCCGTAAGGTTGGTGTCCGAGAGCTTGTATGGCTCTAACGTAGTCTCTCAATCATCACGCAACGCTATCTCAAAGTACGCAAGCATCCTTGACCGCGAGCCAGCAGATGTGTTCTCTGAGATTGTGACCGAGAGCGTGGATACGCTGTCTTCGAAGGATCAGATCAAGGCGATGCGTCGAAGCATGGTCGGAGAAGACCTCGATGGTGTTGATGAATTATTGGGTGAGATCGAAGATAATTTGGTTGATGCTCTCTCGTACGTGTTCAACGGCTTGGTATCATCAGCTCCTGCGCGTAACCGTTTCTACGGCATCGCCTTCCCAGAAGACTTGTTCTCTACAGGTGGTACGCAAAAAGCCAGCACGCGCTCACGTTACCAGAGTGACGTACCTACGGAGTACGCAAGCGACTATGCGTACGAGTTACTAGACAACTACAGCAAGGCCGCCCGCAGCTCCATCGAGGAGTTCACGGGTGGAAATGTTCGCGTGTTCTATAGAAACAACGACACGAACGGATCAGTGGGTCGGGGCGCTTACGTTACATCTCGTCCAACAAACACGCTTGAAAACATGGCGGGTGATATAATCTCATCCGCTCCAGAGGCGAACCAAGATGATGTCGCTGATTACGTCGATGCTCTAATCGAACTTCGCGGGCAAGTTAATGCTGCTCGCCGCGACCCGATGTCCTCATCAGAATACTTTGAGCGCATGTACGCACTAGACGATGCCTTGTCCCAGGAGATTGGTGAACTGGGCGCTCGTATGGATACGAACGTGACGCCTGTATTCGTACGCGACACGACGCCAGCAATATTCAGCGGAAACATGAACTCCCTTTCTCCTATCGTGCAGGCCATGAAGGGACACTACGTTGAAAGAGTTGCTTCGGGTATGAGTGGCCGTGATCAAGCCAATCAGATCAAAGCGATTAGAGGAAACTTCACGCCAGCACAAATGCTGGACACGCTGACCGACATTGCTGGTGGCGAACGTCAGTTGCGTGAAGCCATGACTGAAATGGGATACACCTCCTTGAACATAGGACCAGACAAACTGGTTCTGAAAAAGAGCAGCGTACGCGATGTTCGCTCGCAGTCCTTTGAGAGCTCAACACCTCTTCTGGGTGAGGGTGGCGTCGAGCCAGCACTGAATGGCGCGATAGCATCTCAAATCTTCGCAGGCTCTGACCCAATCAAGGTTTTCTCACAGGGCGCTAAAGCTCTTGAGGATGCTGGTGTAGCGCCGAAGGCCGTTGACGGCATGGTCTCAGTCGCTCGCGGCAGAGGAATGCCAAAAGACGCAGCAGCGGAAATACGCAAGTCCAACATCTACAACCCGCTTCGTACGAACTCACGCATAATGAAGCGGTCTGGCATGTCTTTCCTTGCTAACTTCTGGGAGCCCGAAGCGGGCGGCGGGGGCCACTTCGAACGTACGAATGCTAAGATGGGCAAGTTCCTGATGCCTATGACACGTATGCTAAAAGAACTTCCTGATAGCGCGGGCATAGCGAAGCGTTACTTCCAAACAGGCCCAGTGATGATGGCGGAGAGTGCTATGGGCGCTATGGGTATGGCCCCGAAGCGACGCAACACGCAGCCGATCAGCCACATGCGTATCGTTACAGCTTTGAGAAACAGCGATACAGCATCACAACTTGTGGGCAAAGAGATGGAAACTTATCAGCATATCCGTTCTTATTTGGATAATGCCGTTGCTCGTTTGAGAGCGTCTGGCAACATGGTTGGTGAGATCAAAGACAACTACTTCCCACAAGTGTGGCGCAAGGATTTGATCGAGGCTGACCCTGACAGGTTCAAGCGAGGCGTATCTAAATACTTCATGGCTGAGAATGCGTCGATGCAAGGCTCAGAAGTCTTAACGCAAGCGGAGGCAATGAAGCGTGCTGGTCGCTTGGTAGAGAAACTACTTGATCAAGACGGCGTGCTTTCTAGCCCGTCAAAAAGTCTAAAAAGCACATCCGGCAAAGGCAACGAAGATAGCCTAGACTTCCAGCGGATGATGCGACTTCAAGAGTTCCCTGAGTTCACCGACTTTGACAGCCCAGATACACTTGCGCCGTTCTTGGAGAACGACTTGCTTGTGTCCATGACAAAGTATTCCGACAGTATCGAGCACCGTATTGATCTGACAGAAGAGTTCGGGCCTGCCAACCACGGCTTCCACGACTACATTGCGATCTTGGCTGACCCGATGCACGGCAAGCAGACTATTGCGACACTGCTTTCATCAAACAAAATCCTCAAGGCGAACCACTCACGCATGGGTGGCTCTGGGGAGGGCGAGCTGGACAGGGTGTTCACGGACACTTTCTTCATGGCCCCGATCAAAGACAAGTACGTTGCCGAACAAGCTGCTAAAAGCCTTATCGAGAAGGCTTCTAACGGTGCATCAGTCGCTGAAATGCAGGCTGAGATCATGGGCATCCTTGACGCGAAGATCAGCAACACACCCGAAGCGGCTCAAATTCGTAACAACTTCTCGAAGCGTGCGGCTGCAATAGCAAACGCATTGGTTGATACGAAAGGTCTTACAAAGATAACTTCCCAGGATAACGTCAAGCACGCCCAGGGCTTTATGAACGCAGCCATGCGTAAGCCAGTAGACGGCCAACATGGTCTGTACTCCATGAAGAATGCGTCCAAATGGTTGCGCGGTGTGAACGCCGTAACGCTACTCAGCTTTACAACCCTGACATCCTTGGCTGACTTGGCGCTGCCGCTCATTCGTACTGGCGATCTCAAGTCTTACTATACAGCTCTCAAGCAATACGCACGCGAACCTGCGTATCGTGACATGATACGCAACGTGGGTGCAGCTACGGAGAATGCGGTTCATCAGCGTCTAACAGTTGCGCATGGTGTAGATAGCACTCAGTTTATGACTGGGTTCTTTAACTCCACACTTCTTACGCCTTGGACAGATAGTATGCGTAACGTGGCAGCCGCCGTAAGTTACGAGCACGTAAAGGCGCAGCACCGCATCCTTCGTGAAGCGCCTTCGACCCGACAGGGCCGCATCGCTCGAAAGATTTTGCAGCAGGAGGGCTTGCAGGAGCTTATCGAGGACAGCAGCATTGACCTTGATCTCATTCTGGAAAGCCGTGGGTCTGCAAACGAGCACCCTCTCAACGACAAACTGGCTACGTCTCTCATCAAGCTGACAAACCAGATGATCTTCACTCCGAACCCGAATGACCTACCATTGTGGGGTGCAACGCCACTCGGCGCTATTGCAATGCAGTTGAAATCGTATCCTCTAATGATGCAGCGCATGGTAAATGGTGTGGTGGCCGAAGCGTTCGCTGGGAGTACGCCAGCGAATAGAGCATCTAACTTCGCCAAGGCTTTCGTTGGTCAGTCTGACAACAGACTTGGGCCACTCGGTGCTCTTCTTGTTGCGGGTCCAGCGTTCGGTGCCGCATCAGTTGCAGTAAAAGATGTTGTTCAAGGGCGTGGCGGGGAGGACAACCGTGATTTTGCCTTGCGTGAACGCAGCCTATCCAAAACTGTGACCACAGCTTTCGAGGATAATCCAGAGCTAGACCGCAATCTTGGCCTATACTTCGACGGCATGGTTGCGCTCGGCGGGATGGGCTTCGTAGGTGAGCTGATGTACGACGTTGCCTCGAACGCGGATAATGGTGCGTACGGTACGCAGCGTACGATGGAGGGCATCTTCGGCCCTACACTTGGCCTGTTCAACGACGCATCATCTGTCTTGCAGGGCGCACGTTCCGTCTATGATGGAGACGAGGCTAACGGTGAGAAGAGGTCAGCTATCCGCGAGATAGTCGGAAGAGTTCCGGTCCTCGGCGGCGTAAGTTGGGCAAAGGAAGGCATAATCGACGTTTTGGGTGGCGAACGTGGCCAAGCTGGGCGACCATCCTCCGGCGGTTACGGCAGCGGATATGGCAGCGGTTACGGCAGCGGTTACTAAATATCTTGAGTGAGGTGGTCGTATTTACCCGCGATTATCTCACTCACCCTACCACCGTCGATGCCGTACATCGCACCCAACTGATCACACGAAAGGTCTGGATAGTCCTTTAATCTACCCTTCACGCCGATTACCGTTTCGGGTGTCACGGGGTTGCGATAGTTGTACGCACGGCGAGGTTTCGTGTGCTCTCGCGTCATCAAGCGAAGCGCCTGACGTATCGCTTCTTGCTGGTCGTAGTTGCGATCAAGCAGGTCTTCTAAAATTTTACGAGCTTCTGGTACATTACTTGCCATTTTGGTTCACCTCTACTGCTTCCCATCCCGCACCCACGTAACCCGCGATGTCGCACCATGTGTCGAACTTGGTGGGTGATGTCGTCATTCGGCTTAACTTTACTGCGATCATTGTCATCGCCACGTCAGAGCAGCTAATAGCTACATCTTCTTTTAGGACAGGCCTCAGAAGTATGGTCATCATATCCGCGATATCTTGGAAGTTCTCGGCGGGTTCGCCGTAATCTTGATTTCGATCAGCGTTGATGATCCGAAGAGCTTCGGTCAGCGGTAGGTCTCTTGCTTTAGACATGAGTGGTTTTCCCCATGCGTACGGCGTCGATCTCTAGCTGCGTAGCCAAGCACTTCAGTTCTACGAGCCGCTCCTTCTCGTGGCGCAGCTTCGTACGCGCGCGGTGCACATCGTCTGGGTCAACCGGATCAAGCGCCTCGATGCGGTCAAAGATGCTTTCGATCTCTGCTTCCTTGCGGATGATACCCTGACGCGCGATGCTCAGTTCGTTTAGTGTATCCATTAGTTTTTCTCCGTGGGTCTGAGCATTTCGTATTCGCCGCAAACTTCTACGGCCTCTCGGTTCGTTAGTTTGCACGTCCAGCCGCCGTCCTTGTTGGCGAAGCTGTTCGTACAAAAGTGACAGGCGGGAGTAACGTCTGGGATTTCCCAGCAACTTTTCCTTTTAAAGCACGACTTGCAGTTCCAGCTTTCTGGTTCGGTTGCGCATCGTCCCGCCTGCCCATCAAGCGTAGCTTGTATCTTTATGTACATCGTGTCCCATTCTTCTTGATCGAAGAGGACAACTTCAGCGTGATATTGAGAGTTATTTTTACAGTAAGATACAAACAAGCTACGCTCAATTCTCATCATCGCCATCATCATTTGCATCTGGCGATAATATTTTCTGTGCGAAACCTTCACACCGTACGACACGGTTTTCTTAAAGTTCGCATCGTTCATACTTTTGATCTCAAGGATCATTGGACCCGTGCCGTCTTCGAAGTCGGCCAGCCCATCCGTGTTACAGACGACATGCCCACCGAGCCATTCCGCTCGGTGTTGCCTGCCAGTAACTTCGTCTTTTTCGTACACCCGCAAGTTGGCTTTGTTCTTTAGATCGCGAACAACCCAGTCCTCGATCCTGTGCCCAGCAAAGAATATTCTTTTTAACTGGGGGTCAGGGTCAACGTCTGGAAACCCGCGAAGGCTGAGAGCCATCTGTGCGATGCACTCAGTCCCCGCCATCGACGCCCCGATATAGGCACGGGCTACGCCTCGGTCTTCGTTGGCGTAGCCTTCGTCGATGGCATCAATTAGTGCCTGAGCTTGTGGGTGTACTGGGTGCATTTAAAAGGGAATTTCATCGTCTAAGGGCGCACTTGAGCCGCTGGTCTGAGCCTTACCACCTGTGGGCGCAAAGTGATAAGATACCTTACTGTTGGTCTTACCGTTGTACTCCTCGGATTTGACCATGATACCGACCTTCTTACCCTTGAAGAAGGAAACGCTTGGGGCTTCGTTCCCGTCGCTTCCAAGGATCATAAGGAGCTCTTTCAGTTGCTTCTTGCCAATCTCTGTCGCAGCAGGCGAGTTGCCGTGAAAGACATAAATCCACTGACGAATACCGCCATCGTTGTTACTATATGATAGTACCAACCGCGCAGTGTTCTTAGCGTCGTCCCGCTCGACGGACGCATCGGTGATAGTCACCTCATGCTTGCCGATTGGCAGAACTTTATTGCGCGAAACATCGACACCGGACAAATCCATGCCCTCTAATCCAAGAAAATCACTCATTGTTTGTTGCTCCATTTCCATTGTATTTGGCGAACTCTTTGTCGCTCATGTAGATACGTTCGATTAAATCAGTGACATCATCGCACTCCTCAAAGGGTGCGAGGCGGCGGTGAGGATCACGGGTCTTGCCGTGCCAGCCATTGACTTGATCTGTCACAAGATAACGACGTACGGCCATCTTGCCGTTCTGCTCGGAGGTCTTACGCACCAAGCAAAATACGTTGTCATACAGGGCAGGGATTAGTTTCTGCACCTTCTTCTGAACCATCATCGGCCAGTAGTTTGTCGTGCCGTTGTCGTCCGTCTCTTCAGCGGCCAGAGCGGTAATGAGTACGTGCATGTCCAGATCGCGCACCCACTTCAAAGCAGCGGTAATTTTGCGCTCGTAAAGGCTCCACTTCTCAAAACCGTTCTTCGCGTCAGCGCCAAGCTCGGCTTCGACATCTGCGAAGCACTTCTGAGAAAGCTCGGTCGCACTATCAATGGCAATCCATTTGTAACCCGCTTCCTTAAACTCTTTGGACATGACAAACTTAGTCAGGTCTCGAAAGCTGTACTCGCCTTCCTTCGTGGGTCGGTCGAAGGTGGTGAACGGAAGGTAATCGCAAGCGATGTCTGCGATGGACGACAGCCCACTTTCGCCCGATAGGATCAGACCTTTGCCAAAACGCTTGGCGTAGTTAGCGCACTGTGTAGTCTTGCCCGAACCGTGCATTCCGTACACCAGCGTCTTGCTGGCTCCGACGACACTAATGTCGTTAGTTTTGAGTGGAGTAATCTTCATGATTGAACCTTTATAGTTGGTGCGCCACATCCGATTGTGAGCGCTTTTTTCAAAACTTCCTGCACGTCAAGCGGCGCAGCATCTAACTTCTTGCGATCAACTGTGAAGGACTGTGAGACGCAATCGGGCAGGCCGCTTGCTTCGTACGTATCTTTCAACAACTTTTTGTCCCAAACAAATTTCTCAGGAATACGGACGACAAGTGTACGACCATCCTCCATTTCAATAGCGAACTCGCCCACTTCTTCGGGTAAGTCTGCGACCAAAATTTCTTTGATATAATCCAATGAGACCTTCGCGACATCAAGTTTCGCAAGGCAATCAGCGTATTGCTGTGCGGCTTGTTTTAATCTTGCTGATTTTGGGGGCTGCGGAGCCGGGAGCCAAATGTCTCCGAATATTAGGCCGTCTTCCTTCATGAGATTGTCCTTTGAGATTAAATTTTAAAACATAAGTTGTGCCTGAGTATCGTATATGTTACGCCGTTAGTTGTTGCAAGAGGAAAAAAACAATGGGCTTCAAAATAAAAGAACTAATTGACGATCTCGGCGGCGCGCCATCTTTGGCTAAGAAGCTGAATGTGTGCCGTACAATTCCGTACGGTTGGATACGTCGCGACTTCATTTCCTCCACTTATCTTTCACAAATCAAAGAGGTCTGGCCGTTGGTCGATCTCAACTCATACTTCAAATCGGAGAAGATCAATGAAGACGACCTTAGAGGAAGCACTGGAATTACTAGATCGCGGTTGGGCAGTGATACCCATACTAGCGGAGACGAAGAGACCAGCAGTTAAGTGGGGCCACTACTGCGATGAGCTAAAGCTACCCACAGAAGATGAAGTAATAGAGTGGTTCGAGCGCTGGCCCGAAGCAAGCATTGCTGTAATCACTGGCCCTTTGTCTGGGCTGGTGATTGTAGACTGTGATAACGAGGACGCCTTGGATGAAGCCACACGGCTGGGCATGACCAAGACACCCATTAAAGTACGTACAAAAAAAGGCTGGCACTTTTACTTTAAGTTCCCGAAAGGTTCCGAGTGGATAAAAAACAGGGTAGGGGGCGACGGCAATGATGTAGACTGGCCGCGTTGCGACGGTCTGGATTTGCGTGGCTCCAAAGGATACGCCGTTGCTCCACCGTCAAAGAATTACCAGTGGGTAATAACCGAGGGAGCAGATTTAGATGATCTTCCGATCTACACGCCACCGAAAATAACCCCATTAGTACGTGCTAATAATGTCGTTAATCTGAACGAGTGGAAATTTGAGGGCATGTCGCTCGCAGATGTTAAGTTATCGCAGCCCATATGGGATCGTACGAAAGAACTTGTTGATCGCATTGGTAAGCTGCCAGAGGGCGGGGGCAACGGTAGAGATGATCGCTTGTACAAGTATATCTCTTCTCTTGCGGGTCAGGGGCTTGGCATCGAAGGTCTCACGTCAGGTGCCTTAGAGTTTATGGAAGCATTCTTTCAAAGCAATGTGGAGCAAGGCAAGGTTGCTCAGATGTGTGAACGTGCTCTTGAGAATGAAATCCGCAAGGGTAATCTCCCTATGGACCTAGAGCCAGAAGAGGAAGAGAAGCCACGCAAGTACAAGCCAATCACGACCGCCGACCTTGATGACTTACGTGAGTACGTAGCGGGTATGGAGTTCTATATTGACCCTATAGTCCCCACCAAAGGTACTATACTTCAAGTTTTCGGGTACTCAGGCCACGGCAAGTCTATGTTCGTACGCCACCTGTTATATGCAGCAGCCGCAGGACAGCACAGGTTCGGCCCTTTCGATCTTGGTCAGAAGTCTCGCGTTCTCTACTTCGATTTCGAGAACAGCCGTGCAAACGTCGCGAACTTTCTTGATCGCAGCAAGCGCTCGTTCGGTGATGCGGGTGACAACTTCATGATTTGGGCACCGTTCAATGACGAGCACAGCATGAACCTGATGACGGAAGAGGGCGTACGAAACTTCCAAGCATGGATTAAAGCAGTACGCCCGACCCATGTTGTGATCGATACGATCAGGTCAGCGTTTCCAGGTCTGCAAGAAAACAGCGCCGAGCAATGGAGCCACATCAACCAGCTTTGCTTAAAGATGCGTAACGCTGGGTTGGCGGTTTGGCTACTGCACCACAGCAACAAGCCGAGTGAGGGCACAGCTTCGGGTCGTGAGGCGGGTAGTTCAAACCAGCTTACCGTACTTGAGACCCAGATAAAAATAACGCAAGTGTTCTGGGATAAAGAGACAGCCGAGGTGAAGGCTGGTTTGTTTGAGGGCGACATTCCCAACTCACCGTTCCACTCCCTGTCGTCCAAACCCGCGCTCGATGACAACGAACGGCTGGACGTGATGATGCAAGTGCGGTTCGGTAAGGTGAGGGAGTGGTCAGATGCACACGAACCATTTTATAATATGGCGTTCGCATCCAATATGGACGACGACACCGTTCGTATAGTAAGCGGCAAGACATCCAAGCAGCGAGCCATAACCTTCGCGCAGCAGTGGACAGACGCGCATGGTGTCACGCGCCCAGCGCTATCTGATGTTGAGATTTCGCAGCGGGTAGGGCGTCCGGTCAGTACGGTTGCTGAGTGGACACACAAGTATCGCGAAGAAATGCCCAGCTACATAGCCAACGCTCAATAAAAAAACCCGCGCGTGAGTTGATACCTCGACGCGCGGGAGTTCGTTGTAACAGTGGTATGCAGTGAACAGCCAATGTCGGAAAGTACAACACCTTTAGTTTACAAAAGTTGTGCGTACAAAATCAAGAAGAATGTTAAAAAATATACCGTACCGGAACCGATAAAATCGTGCCTACAGTTTCACGTTTCCCTCGTTCACACCAATTCACGGAGTGAATAGGTGTTCACTTAGTCGCCTACAGTAAACTCGATTTTATCGTCTTCGTACGAAAAGTCAATACGTACAGCACAACTTTACGAAACTTTTTTACAACATAAGTTGTGCTATAGTTGTGACCGTGTTAGATACGCTACATCAACGCACGGTGCAGCATGTCTAGTAGGATAAAGATGACCGAGGACGACGTATCATGGCTTAATAATAACCATGAATTGTACAGTCACCGAGAGATCGCGGAGCGCTTCGGAGTTTGCGTCGATACCGCGAAGAGAATTTTGATGCGATTAAATTTACAGTATTTCCCAGGCGCGAAATACCAGACAAGGCCACTGCCAAAGATGTGGAACAGAGCGTGCATAACGTGTGGAGACACAAAGGATCGGGCAAGTGGACAGTATAAGTGCGACGGTTGCACCGAGCGCGAGCTAGAAGCGCAACGGTCTCGCGGCATGTTCGAAGAGATAGAACGAAGACAACCAGCAAAATTGGAGATACCGTTTTAATGGGCAACCCTCAGAAGGCCAAAGGCGACAAGTACGAAGTTGACTTAGCACACTACTTTAATGACAACGTGTTCATGGAAGAGCGTTGCCAGCGAGCGCCGCTATCTGGCGGAGGCAAGATCGGTCTTCACGCGGGTGGCGCTGACCTTCTGGGTACGCCGCTCGTTTTCGTCGAAGCCAAGCGGGTTGAGCGTCTCAACGTACGCGACGCAATGCGACAGGCCGAACGCAACATCCAACAAACCAGATCGCCGGAAGCGCCCGTAGTCATAACCAGACGTAACCTTGAAGCACTTCAAGATAGTCTCGTAGTTATGCGCCTCAAAGACTGGAAAGAAATGTACATCGCTTCGCTTGAGAAATCTGCGTTCTTAAAACCGGACGACACAACTGGGTAGAAATACTACAAGTAATACTCAAACCTAAAATCAGCGTCACCACTTACTATCTTAAAGGAACTGGTGAGATGCTCTGCGTTTTAGTGTTCGTAGGTTTCGGACATACCTTCATCAGCGGCGCGGGCAACGTGCTGTACAAAAACTGTTACTACGATTGCGGCGGCAAAAAGAACGGATCATTTTATGATCGGGCCTACACTGTCAGTCCCTCCTATTCGTGCCCGAACAAGTTTGCGAAGACATGATAGAAGTTCTCGCACTGGCAAGCGCCGTCAGCACAATCTCGTCTTCCATTTCAAGTGCTGTCCAAGCGGGCAAAGACGTAGGCTCTATGCTGCCTGCATTTGGCAAGCTCGCCAAGTTGGAAGCTGACATAAATCTTGCAGAGAAGGGCCGACACAAAGGACCATTAGGTCGCCTGACTTCAACAGAAGAAGAAGGGTTCGCTATTGCCTCCGCGCGCATGAAGCACAAGGAGGCTATGGATAATCTAAGGTCTATTTGCCAGCTATATGGCCCACCAAATATGTGGGCAACCGTTGTACGCGAGCAGGCCGCAGCGCGCGTAAGGCGCAAAGATTTTCTCGAAGCTCAGGCCGCAAAGCGCGACAAGATTTTCTGGGTATGCTCTGTTATCTTGGGTGTATTGTTCTTCGCCGCAGGCGCGGGCGCATTGCTTTATGGCGCAAGTTTACTCGCTTAATTAATTTTGTATCCTAAGTCGGGGCAGCTCCGCTGGGGCTGCGCTGCCGCGTCGAAATGTACGCATGTCAAGGACGACTGCCCCATGGGTGCTGTGTACATATGGTTGAAGTAATAATAAAATCGGCGGCCTTGCTATGAACGAACATATTTACACGCTCATCATAGCTCTCGCTGGCTCCGCCGGGTTCTGGTCATTCATGGCTCTCCGAGAGAAGAACAAAGGAAATCCAGCAAGCGAGTACAGTACCACATTGAAAAGCCAGATTGACGGCCTCGCGAAACGTCTCGACGCGAAGGATTTAAAGATCGAACAACTTCTCGGAGAGATCGCTAACCTACGTTCCGATCTCTCAGCCGCAAAGGTAAACATTTTGCACTTGGAAACTTTGCTGAGATCAAAGTGAATGAGACTTCAACTACATCTATCGGACGAGCGGGCGAGTTCTTCGCCTCATCCATCCTCCAAACTTACGGCATCCACACCGTTCATGTGGCAATCCCCGACGACGATCTGTGGTGCCTCTCGCCGGACGGCAGGATGCTTCGCGTACAAGTAAAGGCCACAATGTCTACGCATGTAGATCGACCGGGATCAGGATCGGACCTCCCCATCTATCGCTTCCGAACGGGACGACACAAGAACCGCTACCACGGTATATACATATTCGTAGCGCTCGACGTGAGGCTCTGCAAAGCAATGCGATGGTCTGAGCGTAGTCCACCCCTATCAATAAGATTTGTGGCCTCCGAGTTCACGCCGGAAGACGAAAGCGAAAGTATCAGGAGGGAATTTCTAAAATGAGAAAAATAAAAAAGATCATTGTCCACTGCTCCGCCACACGTAAAGATTGGATGGCTAAAAACTCACCCTCCGAGCAGCTACAGGAAATTCGTAAGTGGCACGTAGATGTCAACGGATGGTCCGACATCGGCTACCATGCGTACATCTCTCGTACGGGCGACGTTCTCCAGGCTAGACCGATTGAAATCCAGGGCGCTCACACAAAAGGTCACAACGCTGACAGCATTGGCGTATGCCTAGCAGGCGGCTTCGGCTCCAGCTCAGAGGACCGCGCAGTAGACCACTACACACCCGAACAGCTCGCCGCCCTCTGGAAGTTCATCAAGGACGCACGCGATATGTACGGCGACGCCATCAGCGTACACGGCCACAACGAGTACGCCAACAAAGCGTGCCCTGGCTTCCCGGTCGCACGCTGGATGGCGGGCCAGTCAATCCAAGACGCCCGCCCAAAGTCAGCACCGCGCGTAAAGGCTACGCAATCCAAGACAGTCAAAGCCTCTGGCGTATCTATAGCCGCCTCGATGGGTAGCGCTGGCGCTATGCTTTCCGGCCTTGGCGACATCGCTCAGTATATTGTTCTGGGTTTCGCAGGCGTATCGGTTTTGCTGGGCATCTTTATCATGCGCGAGCGCATCAAGTCTTGGACACAGGGCTGGCACTGATGATCTTTTTACCAGCTAAACTAAAACTGTACGGCCTCATCGTCGCGGCATTCGCCCTCGGCCTGCTCGGCATCTACTCAGCAGGCATCGCGCGTGGTCAAGATAAAATCAAGCGTAAGCTCGACGCAAAACTAATCGACGGTCTGCGCACAAGACAGGACATATCAGATGAACTCAATCAAATGGACGACACTTCTCTTGCTGACCGCGCTTCTGAGTTCGTGCGCGACGATAAAGGGTGACAGCTACTGTGACCTGACTTCAAGTATAATGTTTGATAAAAAAGATACGGTCGATCACCTACTCGCAAATGACCGCAACTTACTCAAAGATATTGTCGCTCATAATGAGTTGCGCAAAGCTACATGCTCTGACAACCAATGAATGTATCCTTGACGATACAGTTATAAAGTATATGGTCGCTGTTATGGCGTTATTAAATATCGTTTTTAGGATGAGACACATAAACTAAATTAAAACTAAATTAAACTAAAGCATACTAATGGAGACAACTCCCTTGACACAAGTGTATCGTAACCACTACAACAGTGAGATCGGCAATCCTGCCGCCCATCAGCCTGATGTTGGTGGAACTAACTATACTAATCAAATGGAGACATCCGTTATGCACAACATGCGATACGAATTGGCTCGTATTGAGGCTAAAATTGATATCCTTACGAACCTTGTCCTTAAAATGGACAGCCCAAACACAGCAACAACTTCAGCATCAGTAAGCGCTTCAGCTTCCGAGCAAGCATTGGTGCGATCACTGACGACAAAGCAGCACGTAACCGCCCAACTTCTTATTGCTGGGTGGCAAAACAAAGACATCGCGAAGTTAATCAACATCGGTGAGAACACCGTGAAGCTGCACGTACGAGCCGTGTGCAAAAAAGTTGGCACCAAAACGCGCGGTCAAGCTGCACTAATAATGAATGACATCTTAGAAAAACTAGACCCCGAAGATTACAAGCGAGCGTCCGGCGGCATCCCAATAGACTGGGCACGGACGCTGGTGTCGGATGCACAGGATCATTACGCTCCACTATACAGAAGCGCGGGGGGGACTGATGGCACTATTTAAACCTAAGAAAAGGAGCGGTGGTCAGTTCTACCAAGCGGTCGGCGTCTACCAAGGCATCCGCGTACGCCAGTCTCTTGGCACCGCTGACTACGCCTTGGCCCGTGAGGCTTGCGCTGAGTACGAACACAAAGTTCTTACAGGCCAAGTCAAGGTCGGTGCAAAATCGACGCTTGGTAATCAAACTAAGTTCAAAACCATCGCAACCCGCTACCTAAAGTCCCCAATGACAGGCACGTCCAAGTCAACGCGCGACTACGTGATGATGCTTGCCGACCACTTTGGTGACTATCAGATCAAATCCATCGACCTCAACGACATCGAGGAGTACGTAGAAGAGCGCCACGTCAACCGTGGCAACTCGAACTCAACGATCCGTCGAGACCTAACCCAACTCCAAAGCATTCTAAACTACGCTCACGGCCTTGGGTTACGCGATGCGATCAAACTAAAGAAGCCAGCCGAAGGCGAACACAAGACGGACACCTTCAGCAAGGACGAGATCAACAGCATCTTCCCTCTGTTGCCGCCCGACATCCGCCGCATCTGTACGTTCCTCTTGAACACAGGCGCGCGGCCCATCGAAGCGATGACATTGCAATACGATGCAGTCGATTGGTCAAACAACACTTGCGTCCTTGGTTGCTACAAAGGAAGGGGCGGCATCTTACGAACGCGCAGAATGCCGCTCAACGAATTGGCTTTGGATACTATCCCCAAGTCACAACCACCACCTTCGACGCATGTGTTTCTAAATCAGGGACGCCCGTTCGAAAGTAACAAGCAAGTCGGCTATCATTGGCGTAAGGTAACTGACAAACTGGGCATAAATAAAAGCCCATACACATTGCGCCATACATTCGCTACGCGCCTCGCGCGTAACGGGACACCACCGAAAGTAATCGCTGATCTGCTGGGTCACTCCGACCTAAAGATGGTGATGCGCTACATGAATACTACCTACGAAGACCACAAGTCAGCAGTCATGTCTCTCCAATAGCGTGCCTGCCACACAACTAAATAACACGACGAAAGTTAGTTAAGATAAAATGAAAAAAAGCATTGCCAACCATTCGGTTCTAAACTACTCCGACCAGCGGAGACGTGGCCGAGTGGACGAAGGCGCTCCCCTGCTAAGGGTCTCATACCTAACCTTTCCTAACTTTTGTTGTGTTATTCTTACCCCATTTGCATGCGCACTTGAGGAATTTAACGTCGTAAATCGACAGGTTTACACAGGAATAGGCACATAAAAATATGTCTTCTGAATTTAAAAAAGCATTAATAGAAATTGAGAGTGTGACATTACAAGGCAGCGCTTTCGCATCATCATCTGAAGGTAACGTGTTCGTTCCCGCTCGCATGATCGAAGTCTCTGATGTACGAGAGGGCGATATAATATTCGCAACTCTGCGAAAAAATTATCCAGACAAACAGGACATCGCGCCGTGGCTTTGCGCGCGTCTCCACACCGACCATCCCGAAACAATATTACTCGATGATCCAGATGAGGAAGCTCCTCAATCACCCCCACCACACGTCGCTTCTAATGTTGTGCCACTTGTGCGGGGCACAGAACTAATCGACGCAGCGCGCGATCAAATGTTCTTAATATTGCTTGGCCTCACACAACCCGAACTAAACGACCTCGTTCTCGACGTGGTACATCACGAAGCCTGCACAACCGAAGACATTCTCTTTTCAATCTTGTCAGTCAACTCAACTCGCAAAGAGGAGTTTAGTAAAGTCGAACGGTCTGCGCACGATCTAATTCAGAGGACCATTGAAACCTTGTACGACAGTGGAAAAATCCTAAAGGCAACATACACTTCCGTGACTGAAGGAAGCGTAAGCACAGACCTTGTAACCTACTCGACTACACAACGTGCAGACGATGAAACTTTTTTCTAAACGATAGATTAAATATGTTGAGCGAAAACCAACTTCCGTTTTCGCTCAACTTTTTATTTGTCTGTCAGCATTTCGAAGGCGCGCTTCACTCTACTCAGTGGCGTACTCGCCCCTTCCATCTTCTCTTTGACGCGATCAATCAGCTTAGATTTCCACTCATCATTCTTCATCGACATCACTAGACCGAGCACGAGCATGTCTCTCTCAGTCATATCGTTCGACAAGCCACACCTCACATAACCATCTGCGTCAACGGACAAAGCGGGTGCCTTGTCCGTCACGTACAATCTCTTACGTACGTATTTGATCTGTGCTTGAGTATCAGCGCTCATCATTCGCCCTCTTCAAAGATTGAATTTGCTAAGTCGATGGGCAACTCCACGGTCACTGACCTAAAGTTACACACCACACATTTTCGTTTGCGCTTAATAGTTTGGAAGCCGTACCCAATGTGCGGTCGGCTATCCCAAGTTGCCAATTTGTGCAGGCAATCGGGACAGTGAGATATGCTCTCGCCCATCAGACCTCCACCAGTTGTACAACTTCTGGTACATAATCCTTTGCCAGTCGGACGTACTGCGTCGGCAGGCCCATTCCCTTGCGTGGCAGCGCAGCCAGGTATCCTTCCGAAGCCATCTGTGAAAGGTACGAAGCGGCGGCTTCTCTCGTGATCCATCCTGTTTTATTCGCGCCCGTTGCTAACTCTTCCATCACCGTGCGTATCGTTACAAGTTCCCCGTCGCGTATGACTGCAAGGATTTCCTGCCAAGCCTCGATCCTTCTCAACTTCGTACCCATCCTCTCGTAGTCTGCCTTCAACCGCGCCGCGTGACGGCTGGCAGCAGTCGGCTCGTCGCATGGCATTCTCGGACGCAAACCTTTCTTCACCATCTCCCGTTCAAACTTCATCATACGTTTAGCTAGACGCTCTTCTCCATCTGCGTGGCTGTCGCCAATCATAATATTAACCATCGATCTTACCCCGCATGTTTACCTTCACGATGTCTACAATCGAAAGAAGCTCATCCATCGTGTGCTTTCTTGGGTTGCCCGTAGCCTTAAACTCCATCTTCAAATTCTCCAGCTTGTACTCGATGCGCTTCAACGCATTCATTGTCTGCTCGTGTTGCTCAATATTCATCCGTTAGTTTCCTTATAAAAAATGTGTTGTCCGTATTGTGCAGTCTTCGTAAACGCCTTGGCCCAGTACGGGCTGGCGTAGATGGAGTGGTAAAACAGGACACCCTCTCCAACTTTTCTGGGTGTCCCCTCTTCCATCGCAAGTCGCGCAACATTGGCTGCGATTGCCCATGCCACTGGATCGCGCGGCGTGTCGCTCTTGCCATCGTGCGTCCAAGAGAATTGCTTGTGCTGCCAGACAACATCGCACACGTTGTCTGGATACTTCTCGCTTGCGACCCTGTTCAAAGTCACTTGCGCCACAGCCATCTGACCATCGAAGCTCTCTGATCTGGCCTCGAAGTAGACGTTAATAGCGAGGCAAAGTGCCGCTTGTGTAATTAGAACCACGTACGTATTCCTTTCTAAGATGCGGAAGTTTTTCATCGACCAGGCGCATGATGCGCTTGATCTTTTCTTCATCGGCGTGGCGTACGCGCTTTGATCGGATGACGTACGCTACGTGCCACCACCAACCGTGCGGTCTCCATCCATCACAAAACGCATACCAACTGCGCTTCATCGTGGGCGAAGACCTATAGTCGAATGAGGTGGGCATTTTCAGTTCACGCATGAGCGTGACCCTGACTAATCAGCAGCTTTTCTAGGCTGCCGAGTAATGTTTCTCCAAGTTTATTGAAGTCCGTGAGCACAGATTTGCTAAACATTTTGCTCACATCAATACCGATACCGATGCCGATGACCTCGATACCTATGGCCTCCATTTCCTTGACCAGCGTGCTACACATATCCACCTCACGGTGTCTGCCGTTCGGTTCGCCATCCGTCAGCATGAGCAAAATCTTACGCGGCTCATGCCAACTCGACATCATATTCGCATACGTCATCAGCGCTGCGTAGCTTGGCGTATCGCCCCCGACGGGTTGGAAGTTCAGCGTCGTCTGTAGCTTTAGATAGTTCTCGTGAGAATGTTTGTGTGTCACGATCCAAGGAAGATCACCCATCACATCTCGACCGCCGTAAAGGCTTAGGCCACCCCATTCGGTCACATCGTACTTGACACCAGCACGACCGAGCGCATCATTCACAACGTGTACAGCCGACATTGTGTTGATTGAGCTCATGCTGGTCGAACCATCGACCGCAAGCATCAGCCGCGTCTCCGATGTTCGAACGTCTTCCGTACGTGCAAAGATGTTCTGATTACCCGCAACCAATTGCGACAACCTACGGCGATCAATACGCCCCGAACTGTACCCGCCCTCGTTGCGCTTACTCTCTTGGCTCATCAACAACCGCGCGAGCCTCGCACCGTACGCGCTGACATCCTTTCCGATTAGTGCCCGAGCACCCAAATTTTCTTGGGCCAGTAAGTCCTTGTGTTTGTCTGCGTTTCGCCATTGTCCAACAACTATATCCTTCACACGGGCCTTTACGTTTGCAATCTGAACCTTTTGTCCCAGCGATTTCCACAGGTCTAGGTGCGTATCGTGTACCGCACTAAACTGCGTGCAAACCCTGCGCGTATTAGGCTTAGGGCCGTACTTACCAAACACGTCTTGCATGTTATCGGCTTTGCGATCCTCGGCATCTTCCATGCTGAAGCCCTTTGGCTTCGGCTTGTCAGCATCAGGCTTGTCAGCATCAGGCTTGCCATCACCATCACCCTCGCCGTCAACTTCCTCGCCTTCATCTTGGTCTGGCTTATCCTGCCCCTTGCCCTTGCCCTCGCCATCACCATCCTCGCCCTCTGGGTTTGGCTTTGGATGGGTTGGCTTTGGCTGTGGTTCATCTTCCTCACCAAGCTCTTTGCCCAGCGCCTTGACCCGCTTGCTTATCTTCTTCGCAAGCTCGTAGCTTTCACCAGTATCCTCTGTCGCGTACATCTCCTTCGCAAACTTTCGAGCCTCTTTGGCTAGATCGTCAGGCATGTCCTCGATGTACTGATCGAGCGCATCGCTTTCGTACCCTGCATTGTGCCGTGCCTGTTGCAGCGCAGCGTACGGTATCTCAGTCCACCACGTTTCGCGCCGTGCGGCGTTCTCTTCTGGGTTGTCCTCCCAGTGCTGGTTCTCGTTGCCCAACACGCTATCAACAGTCGCTTGCAAGCTACGCTTGGCACCTGAGTATTTCTCACATGCCTTGCGCTCCACCAGAACATCCTCGCAAGCGTTCCATATTCCATGCAGATGCTTGGGTGGCTTTTTCGCCTTTGCCAAACCGAAGTCGGTATCCGTTACATGCCCGACCTCATGGATGTGATAGCCTCTAGCTATCGCCTGATCCTTGGGTGTCATGGTTGCTGCCATGTCCATTTCGGGAAGGTTGATTGTCTTGCCGTCGGTATGGGCACCTTGACCTATGAACGTGGTGCGTATGCCTTTCGTACCCATGATCTCCGACAACTTATCGAACTCCGTTTTGAGTGCGGCCACTGAATTTTGGTTAAACATTTGTGTGATCCTTGATTGATTGATTAGTTGCTGATGCGATCCATGATGCCTGTCACAGCAATGCTGTCGCCTTCATCAATGGTATTCATCACGTTCATTTCGAGCGCTCGCTTCACCGCCACCGTGGTGCCCAAGCGTCCCTCGAAGTCGGCAACGTACTTGCCTATCGTGATCGTGTTGCGTGGTGAGATCGGCGTTGCTATCGTGCCATCCGCAAACGCTTCGCGGTACGTCTCCAAGAAACTACAGATCAGTTGCTCGGCTTGCTTCGACAGGGCGGGTGCAAACTTCTTGACCAGCATCATCTCGTCATCCACGTTCAAGTAGTCTACCTTGATGAACACGGGGAACCTGTTGATCGACGCTCTCGATTGTACCTTCACCGCACTTGCGTACAGTCCAGAACTATCTCCCGTACCCACCGTGTTGGCTGTCGCCATGATGTGAAAGTCAGGGTGCGGGTGAACCATGCGACCGCCATCTTCCATAAGACGCAGCGCACCACCTTCCAGCACGGGTTGCATCACATAGCTGATATCAGCACGTATCGCATCGTACTCGTCGAGCAACATAACGACGGGCAGTTGCATCGCCTTGGGCAAGAAGCCATCCACGAACTTGGTGATCTGGTTGCCATCATCGTCGGTGGTCACGCTCATGGCACCTACGAAGTCAGGCCGCTCGATGGCGCTGTCCATGTTGGCACGCATCATCATGCGTCCGGTGTGCGCACACACCTGAGCAATGAACGTCGTCTTTCCCGTACCCGTGTGACCAGTCAACCAAGCATTGTTCTTGGTCTCTATGGCCCACAACGCATCCGCTAGGTTGCTTCTGTTGAAGATGTAATTGTGATCCTTGGCAGGCACCAACGGGTTGTCGTACTCCCAATCGTACACGGTGATCTCCATGTCCAAGAGGCGGTCTTGGATACCGAACACTACCTGTGCATTGACCCTGCGCGGCGTACCTTCTGGGATGTCACCGCTTGCGGGTACAATAGCCGCCACCGCAACGGGCGCTGGCTTGTTCCGCAAGGCCACCACCTCATTGAGCAGCCCTTGCAGATCGTTCATCTCGCCATTGGTAGCAACACGCAGCAACACGTTCGCCGCTGTCGCAATGTCATCTGCCACATCGTACGTAGGCGACGTAGGCGACGTGCCGAGATCGTCAGGGATGTAATCGGAGATGCTTGCACTGTTGAGGTCTAATTCATTGCTCCAAGGCCACATCTCGCACATGCTTCCGTCAGTGGGGACGCACTTGAAGGCATCAAGGATACTATGAAGGCCTTCGTCGCACATCAGCTCCTCCAGAAGATAACCCAACGCCTTGGCGCTCATGCGGTCGAAAATCTGTGACACACTAACGCTGCGCATCTTCTTGCTTGCTATGTGGGTGCTGTTCACGAGAGCAGAACCATTTGCTTCGGTGGCAATCGCGGTGAGGTCTATGCCCTTGAATTCTGCGGCTGAGTAGATCGCTCCGCGCAGAATTGTCTGAGCCTTGCGTGCATCGTGGGTATCTATAATGTTTTGAACAGTTGTCATGTGATGTTCTTTCTTGATTATGGTTGTAGTGTAAACAACACAACGGAAGTTGTGTCAAGTTAGTTGTGCAGACGGCACAAAAGAGACCGCAGACTAATCAAAGTCAGCGGCCTAATCTCTTTAGTTCCTCTTCTATCTTTGATAGAAGGTCGCCCCTGCGCGGGGCAGTATTTTATTGGTTAATGATCTGGTTGTACGTTGGGCGAAGCATCAGGGAACAGTCCCTCCATCAGCGCGAACTGATCGTCAGCAGCCCCTTGAGAATTGAACTCACGCTCGAACAGGATTTCGACCTGTCCTGTCTGTTCAAGCCGCAGATGCAACGCTACTTCCCAACTGTCTGCTTCCTCCATCGTGGGTGAAAGCGTCTCTCCGCCCATACCGAACATGCAAAGCTCAAGCTCCCATTCGATTGCCTTGGGTACATTCATTCTCATGCTGCGTCCTCCTTGTATTTCGGGTCTACGAAGTGCCATGTGTCGGGCGTCAACGTCTGCGAAAGCATACCAAACCCCGCCCATCCTTTGACCTCACCACACGCCTCCATGATGCGCGCAGAGTGCATTAGGTCTTCGGTTTCGATGTCGCTTAGTTGGCGACT